>Ga0206853_1022_pt1 | contig 28148 bp, 27 predicted proteins | sample Alteio_BWOrgCont_52_FD_152859 | JGI IMG/M metagenome (GOLD analysis project Ga0206853, IMG submission 152859) | Enriched cells from forest soil in Barre Woods Harvard Forest LTER site, Petersham, Massachusetts, United States -... | ecosystem: Environmental > Terrestrial > Soil > Temperate forest >... | reverse complement strand
GATTTGCGTATGGCAACGTGGAAGCGAACTACCGCGTCGCGGGTTCGTTCGTTAAATATCTCATCACGAAATTCGGAGCGGCAAAATTTCGGAACGCGTTTGCAACAGCGGATTTCAAGGCAATCGGCAATTATACGTTAGACGAATTTCGTCAGGATTGGATTGGGACGCTTGCACAGGCGGGTGTTGCCGCGCCTCCAGCATGGGCAATCAATCATTCCTACGGCTCTACCTTTCTCTTTAGCACATCCTGTGCGCATTACATTGCAAACACGATTGAAGATGCGGAACGGTTCAGCGCCGATGGCTATACCGCCCGTGCTATTTCCATGCTGGAAGACCTTCTCGCCGCACACGCCAACCGCGACGCGATGAATGCGCTGCTGCGAGAATTTCTTGCGCGACGCGATTTTGACAGCGTCGAAACGGTGTATCGCCAATACCTGCCGAATGATTCATCATACACGCGGGCTGCGACGGCGATGTATCGCGGTGCTATCTCCGAAGCGGCGGCAATGTTCGCAAGTATAGATGCAGTGGATAGCATGGAGCGTTCTCCGGAGCTTGACGTGCGGATGAGAATATGCGCTGCGCCTGCGCTATACCAAGATTCGGATATCATCATCGCACTACGGCAGTTAAATTATGAAGGCGTCGTTGACCTCATATCAAACTGGAGGGATTCCACCAAAATTGTTTCGACGGGCATTCTTCGTACACTATGCTATATTGCGGAAGCACGCAAGCGTGCGCAGTGGGGCGAGTATGATTCGTCCGAGGAAATATTGCTGCACGAAGGGCATATAAACGAGTATGGACTCGAAGCGCTGAGAGAGACGGATGTCGGGGCGTATCGCGCGTATTTAAAGACGCGTGTGTTGAATCTTCTATGGCTCGATAAAACGGAGAATGCCGCAAAGTTTATGGAAACCGTGCGGCATTCAATGGATTCAAAGCTATTCGAGCGCGACTTGGCGCCTTTGATGCAGTTTGCAGAGTGGAAACTGCGCCGCGCGACCACGGCGCGGCTCTAACGAATTGTATTGCGAAAACGAAACGTCTATTACTGTTTCGACGATGCCGGCGCAGTCGTGTTCGTGCTCATGGCGGCAACATATTTTGCAGGGTTCGCTTTGAACTTTGCTTTGCAGTCTTTTCCGCAGAAATGATACGTTACGCCTTTATATTTATAGGATATTTTCGCCGATGCGGCATCCCCGCTGATGGGGCATGTTCCGGCTTTTGCCATTGCGGCTTTCGACTTGGAGCAGCTTCCGCTGCTTGCGGATGTTGTCGAGCAGTCTGATCCTGTGGTTGCAGTCGTTTTGCTCTTGTTGCAGCTTGCCGATGTGCTGTGCAGAGCACAACTACCGGATGCTTTTTGCGCATCAGAGCATGTACCCGAAGATGCCGTCGTAGATTTAGCGGAAGAACAAGTATTGCCGTCTGCGAATGCAGAGGTGACAAATGCGAATAGCGCAATCGTCAACAGCGATGTTAATGTTTTCATGTTTAAGTAAAATAGTTGAAGTTTTGGACGAAGTATAGATTATTTTAATGTATAAAATTACAATTTAGTTCCCCAATTGCGCAAGTCCTAATGAAAGTCAACATTTCCAATCTTCGGGCGATTGCATCGAAGCATCCACTGGGCTGCATTATGTTTGCAGCGATTGCAGTGCGGCTTCTTGCAGTGATTTTTGCCAAAGGGTTCATGGCGAGCGACGATTATTTCGTATATCTGCATATTCCGTGGCTGTGGGCGCACGGCGTAAATCGGTGGTTCGAGATGGATCATCCAAGCGGATTCTCGATAATATACCCCGGCGCCAATTACCTGTTCTTTTGCGCTGTGCGTTTGGTTGGCTTAGAGAATCCCGATGTTGTAATGTCTCTGAACCGTGCTTTACATGCGGCGTGGTCTCTTGTGGGCGTCTATTATGCGTATAAACTTGCTTTACTCATTGCAGGGGAAAGCAACGAGGGCAGACGCGCCGCATTTCTCGCCGGGCTTCTTGCCGCATTACTCGGTTTTCTGCCGTATGGAAGCGTGCGCAATATGCCGGAGATGGTGTGTCTTCCGTTTGTGATGATGGCGCTTTATTATGGGGAACGCGCGTTACATGCGTCTCATTCCGTCGGTTGGCGGAATGCTTTGTTTGCGGGAGTGGCTATCGGAGCGGCTTTCATCGTCAGGTATCAGGCGCTGGCGTTCGGCGTGCCCTTCGTATTTATTTTTTTAATGAAGCGACAGTGGAAACCTGCGGCGGCATTCGCAGTCGGCGCGTTACTTATGGCGCTTGTGCAAGGGGTTACGGATCAAATCGCTTACGGGAAATTTTTCGGCGCGCCTATTCAATATTTTTTTTACAATGCGGAGCATTCGTCCGAATACGTTATCGGTCCGTGGTGGCGCTATGCCGTTCTGCTCATCGGTGTTTTTATTCCCCCATTCTCCATATATTTTCTCGGGGCAACTTTTAAAACCGTAAAAAAAGCCCCAATCGCCTTTTGGGGAACAATGTTTTTCCTCGTTGTCCATTCCCTGTTGCCGGCAAAGCAGGAACGTTTTATCATACCCGCGCTCATGCCTTTGTGCGTGCTTGGTTGCTGCGGATTGATGTTCCTTCGGGATTCGCGTCCGTGGCAATGGACGAATCGTTTTGCCCGCCCATTATGGATATGGTTTTGGATAGGCAATGCAATCTTGCTCGTGTTTTTCACGTTTCATTATGGCAAGCGGGGGCAGATAGAGTCGCTTTTGTATCTCTATCATCACGGCGATGCGCAGTACGTTCTCATTGACCGTACCGACGACGACACGTGGCTGCCGTGTCTGTATTTAAACGAGCCTGAAGATCATTTCGTTTGGATTGGCAATGACTCGGATTGGAAAGGATTTTCCGATTATCGGGCAAATGGCGGCGCAATTCCCCACTATCTGCTCATCCTTTCTCCGCACAATCTTCAGGCGCACGTCCAAGCATTTGCACAACATGGGATGAAACTATCCATGTGCGAGCATTTCGGACCGGGACCGCTGGAATGGCTGCTATGGAAAGCGAACCCGAAATTCAATTCCCCGAACGACGTGTATGTTATGCGCGTGGAATATGAGTGAGGAATACTTTCAGAGCGTTTAGGTGTTAAATGTATTCCGTAAATGGCTTGTCGCAGTTCCATGAGTGTTATATTTTGGTGTAAAATTTTCCTGCTTCACATTCCCATAGGTATTTCTTCATGTCATCAATCATCATCAGTGCTATTCTCATACTTGCCGCGTTTGTCATCAAAGCCCAATTAGCCCGCGACCCCAATATTGGACGGTTTGCGTTTCTGGGGTTTTTGGTGCCCATCATCATCGGTGTGTTGATCTTGGGGTTTTCGGTGACGGAAGTTGTCCCCACGGGACAGGTTGGCATCCAAGTGTTATTCGGCAAACCGCTGCCGGGCTATCTTGAGACCGGGTTTAATATCATTTCACCGTTGGTGAACGTGCATGATATGTCCATTCAAACGGAAGCCTACACCATGTCTGGCAAAACGGATGAAGGGGAAGTGAAAGGCAACGACGCCATTCAAGTGCATGGCAATGATCAATTAACGTTGACGGTGGAAGCAACCGTTCTATACCACGTTGATAAAACGCACGCATCCGATATTTACCAAAACGTGGGCGACAGTTACGCCGATAAAATAATACGACCCGAAGCGCGCTCCGTCATTACGACCGTTGCAACTCTTTGGAGCGGCATCGAGCTCTATTCAACCCATCGTCAGGATTATCAGGATTCGATAATATCCCGGCTGCGTCCCGTTCTCGAATCAAAAGGTATCGCTCTTGAGCAGGTGCTGATTCGCGACGTGCAGCCGCCGCAGCAATTGACTGACGCCATCAATAAAAAGAAGCAGGCGGAACAGGAAGCCGAACAAATGGAATACACCTTGCAAAAAGAATCAAAGGAAGCTGAACGGAAAAGGATAGAGGCGCAGGGAATACACGATTTTCAGACGATTGTCAGTTCCGGTATATCCGAGCCGCTTTTGAAATGGAAGGGAATTGAAGCAACGGAAAAGCTCGCAAACTCGCAGAACACGAAAGTTATCGTCATCGGCAGCGGCAAAGAAGGCTTGCCGTTAATATTGGGCGGCAACTGAGCGTAAGAATGAATAATAAAACTGGCGGGGCATACCGGGTTCTCACAAGCCGATTGTTCCAAACGTTTCCGGCTTGCGGCAATCTCCGCCGCGTTGTAATTTTAATCCCAATGACTGATTCTATTTCAACGGAGAGACTCCATGTTCGATGTTGAGGCGATTCGCAGTTTATTTCCTATAACGGCGCAGCGGTTTCCCATATTGGGAAAATCCGAACCGGAACCCGTCATTTATTTCGACCACGGTGCAAGCACCCACCCGCCACAGCCAGTCCTTGATATTTACGTCAATTTTTTACAGCATTCGTATTCCAATATTCACCGAGCCAGTCATTACCTTTCCCAAATTGCAACGGAGCAATTCGAGCATGTAACGACCGAAATCTTGTCGTTCATTGGCGGGGATGCGGACGCGAATACGGTCATTAAAACCAATAACACAACAAGTGCGCTTGACCTTGCGGCGCATATCATGTCGTCTGTGCAGGGGATAACGCTTGTAACATTGTTGGAGCATCATTCAAACGATTTACCGCACCGTCGCCGGGGTGAAATTGCCCATGTGGAAATCTTGTCTGACGGCACGATCGATTATGGCGATTTAGAATTGAAGTTGCAGGCGCATCAAGTAAAATTAGTCGCCTTAACGGGAGCCTCCAACACAACGGGATTCATGCCCGATCTCGACCGCGTTGCGCGGCTGGCGCACGCGTATGGCGCGCGGATTTTAGTAGATGCCGCACAATTGCTTGCGCATAAAAAAATAGATGTAAAGCCAAACGATGACCCCGCGCATATAGACTTTCTTGCGGCGGCGGGGCATAAAGCCTACGCCCCGTTCGGTTCGGCATTTTTGTTCGGTCCAAAAGATATGTGCAATTCCGCACCGCCATATATTCCCGGCGGCGGCACAGTTGTTTTTGTAACGGATAGCGACGCTCTCTACATGCGGTCACCCGACCGTCACGAAGGTGGAACGCCGAACATCGCCGGTGCGGTTGCGTTGGCTGCGTCATTGAACTTTCTCGAGGGGATCGGCATGGAGAATATTCGCGCGCATGAGCGGGAATTGACCGAACGCGCAATCGCGGGACTTTCCAACATTGATGGCATACGCGTTCTCGGACATCCCGATCCATCGCTGAGACTCGGTGTTATTTCATTCGTTGTTGAAGGCGTGCCAGACGTTATCGTTTCGCAAATCCTAAACGCGGAAGCGGCGATTGCGACGCGCAGCGGGTGTTTCTGCGCACAGCCGTACATCCAGCGGCTTCTTGCGCTGAACGCCGATGAAATCCGGGGGCGGTTTCTTGCCGGCGAGATAATTCAGCCGGAAGGAGCGGTTCGCGCGACAATCGGTATTTTTAATACCGAAAGCGAAGTTGATGAATTGATTCGCATGGCTGGCGTCATCGGCGAGCACGGATGGAAAGGAACGTATCGCATGCCATCGGGTTGCTCGGCATTCATTTAAATATTTTGTGCGCTCACATTGTTGTACCATACACGCAAGACAGTGCATAAATATGCGTGTTCTTCGCAATACCGTGTGTTCTTTCTCCGCCGTGCAAGATTTCGTAAGTTTGCCTCTCTTTTGTAACGCATGGAGAAAAAATATGACGAAGGAAAAGTTTTAGTCTCCAACCGCAGGGCAAGGCACGATTATTTTATACTTGAAGCATTCGAGGCGGGAATTGCACTGCAAGGGACCGAGGTGAAATCATTACGGCAAGGGAAAGGCAATTTACAGGATTGCTACGCCCTGATTCGCAATGGGGAGGCATGGCTCATCGGTGCGCACATTAGCCCGTATGAACAAGGCTCGTATGCGAACCATAATCCCACCCGCGACCGTCGTTTGCTGCTCCACGCAAAAGAAATACGAAAGCTTATCGGCAAAACAAAAGACAAAGGAGTTACGCTCGTTCCATTGAAACTCTATTTGAAGGGAAGGCATATTAAAGTGGAGCTTGCGCTCGTAAAAGGAAAACAGGAGCATGATAAGCGTGAAACGATCAAAGAGCGCGACGTGAACCGTTCGATTCAGCGAGGTGAAGAGTGAGTCGAATTATAAATGATGAATGATAAATGATAAATGATAAAAATTAACATTCAGCGTTTATGAAATTGCTGTGAGAACATTTATCATTTTGAATTTATCATTTTGCATCCTGCATTTTAAAAGTGTTTCCACCGGTAAATGAGCAGATGGACGTCATTCGGGCGGGGGTCAACGAGATCGTTCCCGAAGACGAATTGGTGCGCAAGCTTGAGCACAGCGCGAAGAAGAACGTTCCGTTGAACGTGAAACTCGGCGCCGACCCAAGCAGACCCGACCTGCATCTCGGTCATGCCGTCGTGCTGCGGAAACTACGGCACTTTCAGGACTTGGGGCATCAGGCGATTCTCATCATCGGCGACTTCACCGGCATGATCGGCGACCCGACGGGGCGGAGCAAAACGCGCCCTTCGCTTACGCTTGAAGAAACTCGCCGCAACGGACAAACGTATTTCGAGCAGGCGACGACGATCCTTTCCGGTACGCGCATGAAAATGATGTATAATTCGGAGTGGCTCGCGCGCATGTCGTTCGTTGACGTCGTGTATCTTGCTTCGAAGTATACGGTTGCCCGCATGTTGGAACGCGACGATTTTGAAAAACGCTACTCCGCCGGCGAAGCAATCGGCGTGCATGAATTCCTCTACCCGCTTGCTCAGGCAATGGATTCCGTCGCCGTGAAAGCAGATATTGAGTTGGGAGGCACCGACCAGAAATTTAATTTACTCGTCGCGCGTGAAATTCAGCGCGAGTATGGACAGGACCCGCAAACGCTTGTTATCATGCCGATTCTCGAAGGCACCGGCGGCAGGGAAAAAATGTCGAAATCGTTGGATAATTACATCGCGATTTCCGATTCGCCGGAAGAGATGTACGGCAAGACCATGTCCATCCCCGATACCCATATCGAGAGGTATTTTGAGCTTGGGCTTTTTGCGTCGAAAGAAGAGCTTATGCGTGTGCATGAATTTCTTGCGCGCGGCGGCAATCCCCGCGACGTGAAACGCGAGCTTGCGCGCAGGCTTGTAACCTTATATTCCGGAAGTGAAAAATCCATTCTGGCGGAAAAGGCGTTCGATGAATTGTTTGTCAATAAGCATATTCCCACGGATATTCCGGAATGGTCGCCGGCGCAAAGCGCCGAGGATTATGCACTGACGGCATTATTAACGGAATCGAAATTGACCGCATCAGGAGGCGAAGCGCGCCGATTGATCGAGCAAGGCGGCGTTTCGGTGGACGGTGAAAAAATCACGGATGCGCACAAGCGCATTTCGCTGCTCCAGCCGGTCGTCGTCAAAGCCGGCAAACGAAAATTTGTTCGTATCATCCCTCCCTCAGTCATAACCCATTAACACAAGGATTTATCTACAATAATGTTATTCGTACCGCAAAGAATATTCTTCACAAAAGGCGTTGGAAGGCACAAGGAATACCTTGCGTCGTTCGAGCTGGCGCTTCGCGACGCCAAAATTGAAAAATGCAATCTCGTGACCGTCTCAAGCATCTATCCGCCGGGATGCAAACGCGTGTCGGTTGACGAGGGCTTGAAATCCCTCCAGCCCGGCGGAGTTACGTTCTCCGTGATGGCGCGTAACTCCACAAACGAGCCGAACCGGCTGATTGCAGCGTCAATCGGCGTGGCGTTGCCGGCAGATGGAACCCAGTACGGATATCTTTCCGAACATCACCCGTTTGGCGAAACGGAAAAGAAAGCCGGCGAATACGCAGAGGACCTTGCAGCAACAATGCTCGCCACGACGCTCGGCATTGAGTTTAATCCTGATACGGCATGGGACGAGCGAGAGCAGCAATACAAAATGAGTGGAAAAATCGTCCGTTCGTTCAACATCACGCAATCCGCGGAAGGCGATAAAAAAGGACTGTGGACGACTGTGGTTGCGTCCGCTATTCTGATACCCGTTTAAACGATTTACGCAGTGCGGATAATTTGCAGCATTTCCCGCACTGCGCTATCCAAACCGGTGAAAACGGCGCGCGCTATCACCGCGTGCCCGATGCTGACGTCGCTAATCTGTGAAATTGCACACACGGGCGCGGCGTTGAGATAATTCAACCCGTGCCCCGCATGGGCTTCCATGCCGAGCGCGACAGCCGTTTGCGCCGCTTCTCGCACGCACCGCAAAAGTTCACGCTCTCCCTCGCGTGATTGCGCGTTTGCATACGCTCCCGTATGCAATTCCACCACGTCCGCGCCGATAGAGGCGCATAATTCAATCAATTCGGGATTCGGCTCGACGAACATACTGACGCGGATATCCCTTTTATGGAATCCTTCAATCACGCCCGCGAGATAGTGCTGGTGGTGGACGACGTCAAGCCCGCCCTCGGTCGTGCGTTCCTCGCGTTTTTCAGGAACGAGCGTCACGATATCCGGCAGGGTGTCGAGCGCAATCGCAATAATTTCATCCGTCGCCGCCATTTCAAGGTTTAACGTTGTTTTCACCGTTTCGCGCAGCAGGCGCACGTCGCGGTCGTTGATATGCCTGCGGTCTTCGCGCAAGTGGCAAACGATGCCGGACGCGCCCGCCAATTCCGCAAGATGCGCCGCGGTAACGGGGTCAGGCTCCAAGCCGCCTCGCGCCTCGCGCAACGTCGCGATATGGTCAATGTTGATGCTGAGTGTCGCCATTCGTAGTAATAATTATCCGGGGGGCCACGTCATTGCGCGCCCGCCCAAGAGATGCAGATGCAGGTGATTCACAGTTTGTCCGCCGTCGGCGTTGCAATTAATGACGCAGCGATAGCCGCGCTCGGCAATGTTCATTTGCTCCGCAATTTTTTGTGCGGCAAGCACCATCTTGCCAATCAGTTCCGCATCCGATTGCTGCAAATCGTTGACCGTCGGTATTTCGCGGCGTGGAACGATGAGGACGTGGACGGGCGCCTGCGGATTCACGTCCTGAAACGCAACCACATCTCCATCCTCATAGACTATTGTTGAAGGGATTTCACCGGCGATGATTTTAGAAAAGAGCGTTGGCATAAAATAAATGCAAAATTATAAATGATAAATTCATTGCAGTGTCTCAACAACCGGTTAATACACACTATTAATTCTCGTATGATAGAAAGTGGTGCTCTCTTACCACAGATACTGTCCAAGATGTATCGGCTTCGTGGTATCGCCGAGCGCGGCGTAATTGATATTACGGAAATATCGTTGTGAACACCGCAGAATATCGGAAGGAAGGACTTCCTTCAGGCGGTCTATGATGGTGAATGCATTCGTCCACGTTCCCGTAACGATTTCTGCGCGCCCGATAGCGTCTGCTTGGGAAATATTTGTTTCCTCGCGCATACCCAGTTGTGCAATCCATAAGTTGATATGGTAATTGATTTCCGTTTGGCTCGGCAGGTGTCCCATCATGTATTGCACTTCTTGGCGAATTATTTCAAGACATGAGTCGGGGAATTCCGTTGTGATATAAACCTTTCCATAACATAATTTGCCGTCAACCAGATCGGAGGAAACGGCGTAGGTCAGATTTCGCTTTGTCCTGATTTCCTCGAATAGCCGCGAGTTGAGCATCGAAGTTGCGACGACCGTCGCCCAATAATCGAAATCGGTCTGTTTGGGCGCGCAGAAATATCCTTGGATATAGAACGTCGGGAGAGCTTGATATTGTTCAGTGTAACCGGATTCGCCGCAGCGCGTGGGCTGCCTGTATCCATAGTCAACGTAATTCCCTTCCGCCATCGAGCCGAGCGTCGCATGGATTTTTTGAATAAGATCGTCCTTTGAAATTCTCCCAACGACGACGAGCAGCATTCGCGACTTGATGAACAAGTAATCGTGGTATGCGCGGATTGAATCGAGCGTCAACGCGTTTGCTTCTTCGACTGTTGCGGGATTGTAATACAGATGCCCTTGGAAGAACAGGCTGTCCGCCATGTAGCCGACGTAACCGTCAGCATTGGTACGCCGCGAATTGATATTGATAATTGTGCTTGTTCGGATGCGTTCAAATTCGTCGTGGTCGTAACGCGGATGGACAATGAGATCGGAAAAGGTTCTCCAAGAGTCATCCCAAGAATCTTTTACGCATACGCACGTCATATCGGAATAGTCTCTGCCGGCGCCTGTATTGATGTTCATCGCCATGCTTGATGTTTTTTGGCGATATTGCTCTTTCGTCATTATTTCAGGACCCGACGAAGCCGGGAGTGCAAGCGCATACGTTTCCAACAAGGGATTTACACCGTTGCGGTAATTGATCATCCCGCCCCGCAAGAAAAGAACGAGACTGACGACGTCGTTCTGGATATCGTTTCGCAGTAACACGCGGATACCGTCCACTGTAAAATCCTGAATGGGTGGTATCTCCGCGGCTTGAGACATTACTGAGAACATAACGACGCAAGCAAAAATGAATGATAACCGCTTCATGGGATGAAAAAAGTTGATAAAAAGCATTCGATAGTTCGTCCGGTTATTTTCAGGTTTTAAAATTTTAATAGCGACGCCTTGTCTAATTTCAATGCCTGCAGATTCTCTCGTGAAGACGATACGCCGAGAACGTAATTTTTATTTTTGATGTATTTATCCACGAACTCTGCGACGTCCTTCTTCGTTACGGTCTGGATGTTCTTCACGTAATTCATATAATAATCAAGCGACGCCGAGCACCACCAAAAGCACAGTGTTTCCAAAACATAATTGGATGTTGATTGCTGGTCGTAAATCTCGCGCAGGCGGAAGGCTTCTTTTGTATTGGCTAATTCGGAGTCGCTGAAGTAGGACGTGTCATCCCAATGGCTCATCTCGTCGCGCAGAAGGTCCATAGCAGTATCGAATTTTGCAGGCACGGTTTGTATCGTAACGCTGATGGGACCTGTATGCCGCTGTGTGATATAAATCTCGCTGACGCCCTGCGCATACCCGCCGTCCACAAGCCTATGTTGCAGGCGGGATGTAGGGCGGGTGAGCATATCGAAAAAGACGTCTGCTGTCCACGTTGATTTATCATCTTTGCCGATGCTGGGACCCTGAAATTGATATTTCGCAAGAACATAAGGAATCCCGGGTGAAGGCACGACGACTAATTCTTTATGCGGCAACGGAGGATGCTCTGGAACGGGATCTATTGTAAAAGGATCGGGACCGGGTTTCCAATCGGCGAAATATTTGTTTGCGTAGTAGAGTGCGCTGTCAACGTTGACGTCCCCCCCGATGATGAGCGCGGCGTTATTGGGAATATAATATTTGTTTTTGATGAAATACATTTTTGCGCGGTTGGCGCTCAACACCGTCTGCCGGTTGCCGAGAGGGTTTTTGCGCGACGGATATTTCCACCACAGTGAATCGTCGAGAGCGTTCTGAAACGTGAAAAAAGGCAGCGATTCATTGCGGTCAATCTCGCCGATGACGACGTGCCGCTCTTTCTCTAATTCAACGGAATCGAACAGCGGCTTGCGGATGCAATCGGAAAGGAATTTCAAACCGGGATCGAGATTGTAACTCGGAAGCGTGAAGTAATAAAACACGCGCTCCGTTTCCGTTCTTCCGTTCCATATTGCGCCGAGTTCGCCGACGCGCTGGAGAAAATACTGCTGGCTTGGCAGAACGCTGTCCGCCTTGTAAAACATGTGCTCATACAAATGCGAAAGCCCGTTGTATTCCGGCGGCTCCGTGAAGGAACCATTCTTCGCGGCAATTTCCACAGTCACGATTGGCGCAGCGTTGTTCTGCAGAATAATCACGTCGAGCCCGTTGTTCAATTTCCGCTCCGAGAGACCTTGCACCGGTTGGGAATAGGCGACGCCAGCGACAAAGAACACAATGAAAGGGTAAATATATTTCAGTCGTTTATACATGCTGTTCGTAAAATTAATTCTTTCCAAGCATCATAAAATGAAGCAAATCAAATCCACCGGGATTGATGTTATTGCGTCGGATGGCGGCAATGATTTGCGCCCGCGTATGCGTGGCGTGATTTGCCGTATGTAGCAGCAATTCCCATAATAGCACCGAACGGCGGCTTCCGTCTCGCATGGTGAATGATCTTTCTTGGTGAAGCATTTCTTCGGTTAATGTGTTCAGAAAATTCTGCGTCTGAGTGTCAATAATAACCAGCCATTTCTGCGCCTCATCAAGCGATGTGATATTTCCGCCATCGAGCGCTTCTTCGAGAGATTCAATTTTCACGCCGTCGCCGCGTTCCTCTTTTGAATGCCATTGAAACCATTCGTATTCGGTATTCAACAAATGGGAAAGCGTTTGCATAACCGAGCCGTTGCCGCTGCAACCGGGCTCTGCGAGCTGCGCGGGTGTTAACTTTTCCAATGCTTTCACGAGCCGGTTGTTTGCCCATGCATTATAGAGGTAGTATCGTTTAATAAGACTGAGCGTCATAGATTCGTTGATGTTTCATGTAAACGCATCGCACATGTGCCGAAATGGAATCCTTAGAATGGACGTGAGAATCTCAGAAGCAGCGCTGCTTTCCCAATATCGTTGCGCCATACTGCGCCAATGCGGAATCCGCCGTTTGATGTTCCATAACAAATACCGAGATCGGTTTTCATATTCGGGATTGCGACGCCATTCCAGCCGTCTGTGATTGCGTTTGTCGCCGTGTACGTGTATGCATACCCTGCATCGGCAAGAAGAAATATCATCGAACGATCAAGCGCCCAATCGAATGCGCCTGAGCCAAATCCCCATTCTAAGTTTAGGAGCACTGCGCGGTTGCCCATGAACTCCTTATAGTCGTATGCAGGCAGTGTGCTAATTCCACCAACGTAAAACGAATCTTGCGCCGGAATGTTCCCCGTTGCGCCCGCAAGACGGGCGCGAAGGTTGATTTCCATCCAACTTGTAACGGGTTGATAACGCCTAAGGTCGAAAATATACCGTCCGTATTTATCGTTCGTCGTGCCGTATTCCGCCTGAAGAAGAAATTTCCATCCTCGGTTACGTTCATCGGGCTTTGAATCATAATACGACGTGAATACAGCGGCATTCATCACATCCTGATTGACGCCGGGATTTTGACGAAATACTCTATTCCCTCCGAAAAATGTAAACAGGTCGTGTTCGATAAGCGATTGATCATGCTCGCTGAATCGGTACTGCGCCGATAATTGCTCATTGCCGAGATATAATGTTCCACTGGAACTGTAACCCAAACGCTTGAAATAATCCTGATAATCTTCGCGAGCGATGAGTGACGTTGCCGTATTTTCACCGGTGTTCACTAACCAGGCATCGCGGGTATCGGTGCGGATGTGCCCTTCGGCGCCAAGTTCAAAGGCAAACGGCTTCTGCTGATTATAACTTCTGTCCCCAAAATACCATAAATGCGAAAGACCCAATTCAATCGTCCAAAAATGCGAAGCGAATGCATATCCAAACCCGCCTGTTGTGCGCCATGCGCGTTCGGGATATTGATTGTTTCGCGAATTTGCGTTCGTATCCTTTGAATAAACAGGGAAATTTTGCGGGGTTGAACTTCCCAATCCGAGAAACAGCCCGTCAACGCGGTTGTATCGGAAGTCAGAAAAGGGCTGCCATTCGTCATACTGCTGTGGAGATTTTCCATAAAACTCATTGTAATGATATTTTCTCCAATGATGGTGCGACGTATCGGCAGGAGCGGGATTCGCATTCTGCTCCACCGTGTCGTTCGATTCATACTTCTCGGCGGAGTCTTCCGCAGTTTTAATCCCAAGTTCATGAAGGGTATTGATAACCGTCCGGCGAACGTTGAACTCGAACTTGATGCTGTCCGCGATCCGTGTGCTGTCATTTGATTTGACGGAGTCCAATGGCGTGAACATGCGTGGTTCAAATGAATATGCGCAGGAGGTTGAGGAAAGTATGGCTGCACAAATAATGAAAAGAGGTAGAACCCAAAATTTCATTGGACGATTTTTGAATGATATATGGATGGATATGTTTATGGCTCGCGTGACCGCCGCGCGGTGAAAAATGAACTGAGTAGTTCCGCGCACGCTCCGTCGAGAACGCCGGGGATGACGTTGACGCGGTGATTCAGGCGGCGGTCGGATGTAATATTGAAGAGAGTGCCGCAGGCGCCGGCTTTTGCGTCGTACGCGCCAAACACAAGCGTCGGAATGCGTGCCATCACGATTGCACCGGCGCACATTGGGCACGGTTCCAGAGTCACGTACATTGTGCATTCCTCTAATCTTCGGGAACCGAGTGTTCCTGCGGCGGCGGTAATTGCAAGCATCTCCGCGTGTGCTGTCGGGTCCTGCAGCCGTTCGATTTGGTTGTAGCCCTTTCCGATAACGGCATTGTCGCGCACAATAATTGCGCCGACGGGAACTTCCTTTTGTTCGTATGCCGCCTGTGCTTCACGCAACGCAAGCTGCATATACTTCTCATGGCTCGGGAACGGCATATATTCCCCTTACAGACAAGGAAAAATATCTGTAAACCGAAGAAGCCGCCCCGCGATTGGGGCGGCGAAAGATTTACACAATAGTAATGTAGCCTTTATGCGGTCGGAGTAGAGGAGCTATCTTTGCGCGCGGTTTTAATATTTTGCACTTCATGACGGATATCCTGTGCCTTTTGGCGCAATGCCATCATGTGCTTCCGCACGCGCGTTCCTGCCGACATGTTTTCTTTATCGAAGAATTTTTCAAAATCCTTCTCAAATTCTGTTAGCATTGCGCGGAGTTCTTCAATTCTGCTGTTCATGCGTCATTTCCTATATATTAATGTGAGAATGTTTTGCGCACCATGCGCATTTGAGTTTGGTATAGATGAAAAATGTTTTTTAATTGCATTTTACAATCGAACTGTCAAATACGATGGCTTGCAAATATACCTGAATAATAAAAGTTGAAGCTTCACGATCATCATTTTGGAAGCCTTTTGCGAAGGCTTTCCATGCGGATTGAGTCCGTACGATTACGTCTCTGAGAAATTATCATGCAAATTAGAACATTTTTTGCGGGAAATCCAAAAAAATCGGGAAATATTTTGTGGGCGGATGTATCCATACAAGAATATAATATAGCTGTCGTAAAAGTTGTATACGCCCGCTTAATTATCGTTGATCCCGCCTTTTTCAGGCTTGAGATTGATTTATCTGATTGCAATATCTGGGTTGGAGATGCGTCTTCAATAAAAATTTAGCAAAAAATTAGCATAATGGCGTGCCACATTACATTGTAATTTTGCGACATTGTTTCGATATAAGGAACTATGTACGATTTTAAGAGTATAAATTTTTTTGTTGTGTGCGTCCATAGAAATTCTTATTATAGTAACAATTATCAGTCTAATTATTCCAATTTGAAATATATTTTCATGCTTTCAAAACTAAAACGGACACTCGCACCTCTCGTCATTCTCATTTCTACAGCCGCTTTTGCACAGCAATCACAACAAGCCATGACTCTCGATCAGTGCATTGCAACTGGTCTGCAAAGAAATTACGCGCTCCGAAGCGCCGCAGCGAGCGTTTATTCCGCCGAGGGCAGTAAACTCGGAGCGTTCGGGCAATTCCTTCCGAACGTTTCGCTAAGTGCGGGCTACAGCCATAATTTGAACGGGCATGAGTCGTTTTTTACAACTCCGCAAGGGCTTGCCGAAGCAACATATTCATATTCCGCTAGTGGTTCCGTAACCGAAACGCTTTTCAATGGCTTTTCAAATACGGCAGGATACAATGAATCGGTGGAATCGTACGATGCAGCGGAATTCAATTATGAACGTATCCGCCAAACAACTGTGTATCAAATTGTACAAGATTATGTTGCCGTTGAAGACGCAGAACAATTGATGAAGGCGCAGGAGCAAAATCTCGCGGTGGGTAAGGATCAATTGGATCAAGTGCAGGCGCAATACAAGGTGGGAACCGTTCCTTTTGCAAGCGTGCTTACACAACAAACGCAGACGCAAAATGACGAAGTAACGTATATTCAATCGAAGAATACGTGGAATACGAACAGAAATAATTTGGTTGCATTTATCGGGCTTGACCCGGTGAGTGAATATATGTTTGATACCACGTCGCTCCCGACAAATATTACCGATCTCGATCAACAGGTTTTCCGGCAAAAAATTGGCGACATAAAGGCTGCCGCCGATAAAGCGCTGGAATTGCGCCCCGACGTCGTCTCATTGCATCGGACGCTCGAATCTGCAAGTTCAGGGGTCACTGTGGCGCTTAGCAATTATTATCCTACGCTCAGCGGATCTTTTAGTTATGGATGGCGGAACGATGCGTGGGCGGATTTCGGCACCCTCGGAACGGAAAGCATCGGATTGAATCTCTCTATTCCTATCTTCGACCAGTTTCAGGCGACGTCCTCCGTGCAAATCGCCGATGCAACGTACCAAATCGACCTTTCAAATTACGACCAGCTTGTTCAGCAGGTGCGCACACAAGTTAAGCAGGCGTATTACGATCTTTCAACAGCAGAGGAAACACTGATGGCGACGGATATCGCGCTGAAATCCGCTGATGAAAACCGGCGCAACGCGTTGGAGAGTTTCAAGGTTGGCGCAGGCACGGAATTGCAATACCTCACCGCGCAATCGCAATGGCTGACGGCGGCAAGCAACCGCATTAATGCCGTTTACGGCTACCAGCAGGCGCAATACGAAGTGGAGTATATGATAGGCACTCTGCAATCCAAATAACTCGGTATCGGGTGTGTCGCGTTTGTTCTACTGGTATCTCTACAATGTGTATAGTTTTTCGCCTCTCACAATTCTCACCCCGTCATGGCAAAAAAGAAACGCAAAAATAAGATCGTTGTGTTTTCGTTACTCGGAATCATTCTTATCGGTATCTCGCTTTGGGCGTTCGTTTTTAGCAAGCATGAAGAAATAATTACGATACAGACGGAAAAAGTCTCGCGCCGGACAATCACCCAGATAGTAACGGCAACGGGGAAAATCCGCCCGGAGTTGAAAGTTGACATTTCCCCCGAAGTAAGCGGCGAGATCGTTGAGTTGCCGATTGTTGCGGGTGAAGCCGTAAAAGAGGGGCAATTGCTTTTTCGTATCAAGCCCGATATCTACCGCGACGCCCGCGACCAAGCCGCCGCCGGGGTAAGTTCGGCGCAGGCGCAGAGCGCGCAAATGCATGCAAACGTCATTAAGACGGACGGCGATTACAAACGCGCGAAACAATTATATGATTTGAAGCTCGAAAGCGAGGCAGACCTTGCGACGGCGCGCGATAACTACGATGTCGCAGTTGCCAACGAGGATGCCGCAAAACATAACGTTGAAAGCGCGAACGCGAATTTAGAGCAAGCCGAGGAGACGCTTCGGAAAACCACCGTCGTTGCTCCGATGAGCGGCACGATCACGGCATTGAATTCCCAACTCGGTGAGCGCGTGCTTGGCACACAACAGTTCAACGGAACAAATGTCTGCACGATTTCCGATTTAAGCTCTATTATTGACTCGGTAAACGTTGATGAGAACGACGTCGTATTGGTGCATATCGGCGATACGGCACACATCACTGTCGATGCTTTTCCAGACCGGCAATTTACAGGAATAGTGTATCAAATTGCGAATACCGCTTTAACCTCGGGAGTCGGTACGCAGGAAGAAGCCACAAACTTTGAAGTTGATATTCGCATCAATGATAAAGACGTTGCTTTCCGCCCTGGGATGAGCGCAAACGCGATCATCGAAACCCAGACGAAATACAACGTTCTTGCCGTTCCCTTGCAATCTGTAACTACCCGTATTTCGGGGTTTCCAACAGTTGCGGCAGCGTCCTCGACTGCTTCGAACAGCGACAATTCCGTTCATGATAACCGAATTAAAGATACTGTGGCAACGCATCCCCCGACCGGCATTTTCCTCGTTATGAATAATATTGTGAAGTATCGCCAAGTAAAGACGGGAATAAGCGATAATTCATACGCAGAAGTTCTCGATAGCCTCAGTGAAGGGGATGAGGTTGTCTCCGGAAGTTTCAAAGCAATCAGCAAGGACCTTGAAGACGGCAAAAAAGTGAAGGTGGATAACACGCCGAAAAATTACAAGATGACGACAACTCCATAAATAGACCATGCCGTTGCTTCAATTGGATAATATTACGCGTGTTTACGAAATGGGGGTAGAGCGCGTCTTTGCCCTTCGCGGCGTTTCGATTTCCATCGAAAAGAATGAATATGTCGCGATTATGGGTCCATCAGGCTCCGGTAAATCAACTCTGATGAATATCATTGGGTGCCTCGATACGCCTTCATCCGGCACGTATTACATCAATGGTCACCGCGTAAGCGATATGGACGATGCGGAACTGGCGCATATCCGTAATAAGGAAATTGGATTTGTTTTCCAGACGTTTAATTTGCTTCCCCGTTCAAACGCCCTGCACAATGTTGAATTGCCCTTGGTGTATGCCGGGGTTCCGGGAGAGCAACGGGAGGTATTGGCTGAACAGGCGCTGCAGCACGTCGGGTTGGGCGACAGGATGGATCACAAGCCCAATGAGCTTTCAGGAGGGCAGAGGCAACGCGTGGCGGTTGCGCGCGCTCTTGTAACAAAACCCGCGATTATCCTTGCCGATGAACCGACCGGAAACTTAGATTCCAAAACCGGAGAGGAAATCTTGGCGCTATTTGAAGAAATATGGAAACAGGACAACACGATTATTCTTGTCACACACGATGAAGATATTGCCCGCCACGCGAGAAGAATAATCCGGCTGCGCGACGGGCTGATTTATTCCGACGAAACAACACCCCGCACGCCCACTGCGGGCGCTCCCGCAATTGCCGGCGTCCAATAACTCCGGCAATGCTGCTACTTATCGAATTAAAAGACGGTTTGGTCATCGCGTTTAACGCCCTGCGGTCCAACCTGTTGCGAGCAACTCTGACGACGCTTGGCATCGTCATCGGCATTACCACTGTAACGATCATGGGATGGCTGACGACGGGTTTGAATAATGCGTTTATCAACAGCCTCTCCATTCTCGGGACGGATGTTATTTATGTTGATAAATTCGACTGGTCGGGCGGGCATAAGTATTGGACGTACCGAAACAGAAGGAACATAGACCTTGTCCAATGCACTATGCTTCGCGGATTATTGACGACGGCAGCGGCGGTTGTCCCTGAAGAACAAAATACAGGCACTGTGCAATTTGGTGATAAATCCGTGTCAAGTGTCGCTCTTGTCGGAACCACGGAAGACTATCCGACAGTGGCGGGCGTCAATACTGACGCTGGACGATTTTTTACGCAATTGGAATCGAATGCGGGCAGAAACGTAGCCGTTATTGGGTTGGATATCGTCACAAATCTTTTCCCAAACGTGGATCCCATTGGGAAGACGATCTTGATTGATCATCACGATTTTTCCGTCATCGGCGTTATGGCAAAGCAGGGAAGTTTCCTCGGAATGTTCAATGCGGACGATAGGGTCATCATGCCTGTCAAATCATTTGAACACAATTACGGCACGCAAAATCGGGCTATCATCGCGGTAAAAGCCGGCGACCCCAATGATGTTGACAATACAAAATACGAAGTATTGGGGGCGATGCGAAGAGTTCGGAATCTTCGTCCCGAAATGGCGGACGATTTCAGCCTGAACCAGATGCAGCAATTCGTTGACCAGACAGCCGTGATCCGCACGGGAATATACGCCGTCGGATTGGCGATTGCGGGGCTTTCGCTGCTTGTCGGCGGTATTGGCATCATGAATATCATGTTCGTTTCCGTTACGGAACGGACGAAAGAAATCGGCATACGCAAGGCGCTCGGCGCTCGGCGCCGGATGATTTTATTCCAGTTTCTTGTCGAGGCTGCCGTGCTCTGTCTTGCAGGCGGATGTATCGGACTGGGACTTGCCTCTGCAATCGCTCCGGCAATAAAATTCGGTTTCAATGTGGATTTTCTCCCGACGTTTATTCCGCCGTTATTCATTGTTCTCTCAGTTGGGGTTTCCGTTACAGTCGGATTAGTTGCAGGGCTCATACCGGCGTACCGCGCATCACGGCTGGATCCCGTTGAATCGCTTCGGTACGAATGACGCCTATAAACGAATGACAAGTACAAGGCGATAACGATGCAAATCGGTGAAAGTATCGGATTGGCGATATCGAGTGTGCGGGCGAACAAGCTCCGCTCGTTCCTTACGCTGCTCAGTATCTGCATCGGTGTATTTGCAATCATCGGTTCAACAACCGTTGTCGATTCGTTCAACACCATGTTTTCAGACCAGCTCTCCGCGCTGGGTTCCAATACCTTTATGATCCAGAAATTTCCCGCGCTAATGATGGGTCCCGCGCAGTGGCGAAAATACATGAAGCGAAAGGATATTACATATCAGCAAGCGGTGATGATCCGCGAGCGCGCAACACAGGGGCAAATCGTCGGCTCCAGTATTTCGGATAATCTGTTGGTGAAAGGAAACGGTAATGCAACCGACGCCGCCATAGCTGTTACCGGTTGCGATGAAAATTATTTTCTGAACAATAATTATTCCATCGCCGCGGGAAGGCAATTTACATCCGAAGACGTTTTGTATAAGCGCGACCTCGCAATCATCGGTTCAGATGTTGCAAAACGACTTTTTGGAGCGGTTGATCCTATCGGTAAATCCGTTGCCGCAAGCTCCAAATCATTTACCGTCATCGGCGTCTGCGCAGAAAAAGGTTCGGCGTTCGGGCAAAGTCAGGATAACTTCGTTCTCATTCCGATTACGTCATTTTTGAAATATTATTCAAACGAGTGGTCAACCTCCGTCGGGATCACCGTGCGTGCAAGTTCCGCCGCGGCGATGGATGATGAAGCCGATCAAATTGTCGGCGCACTCCGTGCAATACGCAAAGTTGCTCCATGGGAAGACAATGATTTTGAAATTTTGACTAACGATTCGGTGACGTCGGCATTTGAAAACTTGACACAGTACATTTCCTATTTTGCCGTGGGCGTCAGCGGGATATCGCTGATAGCCGCGGGAATCGGTATTATGAATATTATGCTTGTAAGCGTCAAGGAGCGGACGAGAGAAATCGGCATTCGGAAAGCCATTGGCGCCACCCGGGCGAATATCCTGACGCAATTTCTGATAGAATCCGTCACATTATGCCAGCTTGGCGGCGCCGCGGGGATTGTATTGGGTATTGCCGCGGGAGATGGGCTTGCGGCGTATCTTGGGACGTCGTTTGTTATTCCCTACACTTGGGTGCTTCTCTCGGTAGGGATATGCACGTTCATTGGCGTCGGATTTGGCGTCTATCCAGCGTGGCGCGCCGCATTGCTCGATCCGATAGACGCCTTGCGGTACGAATAAAAGGACCCAAGACAGTGTCATTGCGAGCGAAGCGAAGCAATCCTTTCTGTGAACGAATTTGGAGAAAAGATTGCCGCGTCTCTGTCGCTCCTCGCAATAACAAGGGGCGAGTGTTCATGCACTTGTCAACTATGCACTGTTGTTATCTCGGCCATCTTCACCGGTTGCAAAACCTCTGAAAACTCTTGTCCGCCGGAAGTCCCCGTTATTCGCTGCAAGCGGGCGGATTTTGTCCGAAACTTCGGGAAGACTGCACCAACAAAATAATTGCGGAAAATATACCACCAAAAACTCCGTTCAATCAACGAATCGTCTATCAGGTGGGCTATCTTTGCGTGAGCTTCGGGAGTATTGCTCCAATGAATTCCCGATCGCTCGTGATGCGCCGTATGATAACCGTTGTTGAAGAGCAGCGCATTTAAAAAACCCGTAAAATTTCGCGAATGATTGTATTCGGATTCTTCGTCTGCGTGGACGTGCTGCACGTAATTGAAAATCAGCACGCTGAAGAGCGCCGCCTGTTGCGGGATGATGATAAAATACAATGCCTTACGCCAGTCAATGAGTAATGCGGCTGCTACGTATATTGCCAGCAGGGCATATTGCGACGCACAGAAAACAAACCGTTTGCGATTGGTCCGCCATTGTTCTTTCAGATAATCCTGAATCGGACGCTGCTGGTAATAAGAGCTTACTGTCGGATATGCGAGCAGCATTAACAGTGTATTCTGTTCGGTAAACCGGTACGTTATCGTGTAGTCGCCTTCTCGGTTATTGAGGGTGTGGTGATTCACGTTATGCGTCGGTATCCATGCGAAGGCGGGGAATCCGTAGAAAATCGTCAACCAGTAGTCCGTCATCGCATTCATTGTTTTCGACCGCCAGATTGGAACGTGATTGTGGTTATGCGCAATCACGGTCACCGCGATCGACATGAAAATATACCACGCGTACAACAAGGGTTGGATTGGACCGATCCGCCATTGAATGATCAGCAGAGACGTGGTGATCGCCATATAGATTAAGGTGCGTCTATCCGCAGGGTAACGTAGCATTGACTCAACTCTCGATAATATTTAATGTTGCAACTCTTTGTTGCAGAACGTTTGAACGCGGATGTGTTGCAACTACACTATCGTCGTTACAGATACAATGTACAGATTAACGGCGAATTAAACAAAGGAGGAAAATCCCCCTAATGATTTCAATTTAAATGAATGGATTCTTCGTTGTGCTCCGAATGACGCGTTCGAGAGTATTCTCATAATCAACCCTTGTCATTGCGAGGAGCGCAGCGACGTGGCAATCTCCCACGGTACACACTTGAGGAAGAAAGCCTCTCTGCAACAGTATTGCTTAGAAGATTGCTTCGTCATTCGCCTCCGGCTCATTCCTCGCAATGAGAGCGGCAAGTGCTTGTTCACTTTCCACTGTTCACAGCGCGTACGAAATCAACGTGCGTATGAACCCGTTAAATTTCTGGGTTGTTATGAGGTTGCCGTTGTTCAACACGGGTATGACGATTGGCGGGGCATTTACCAATCCAAGAATTGTGGGGTTATACGTTGTATAAATATTCGCCGATAGTTTTGCGGAAGCTGTAATAGGGAAGCCGCTTGCGTTCCCGCTCCCGACGAGCGTGCCGTGCAGGCTGGCACGGTCGACCTCATAATACGTCGTATCTACTTCCACCGATGAATCGCCGATATCTTCGCCATAAAGGGAATAATTGACCGGTATGGGGCTGCCGTCCATTCCCGTGTTCACGTTATCCGCTATATTGACAGTCCATAGAGGTGATCCCGAATACGCAATAGTATCCCACCCTTTCAGTGTTGAAGCGCCGGTATATGTGTTTATCATCCACGCAAGGAAACCGTATTGCAGTAAATAGACTCCGTTCGTTTCATAGAACACCGAATCAATTGATATTATTTTGTTTGAGGTGTTATACACGGTGTCAATGGCACAGAATGCATTGGAAACGCCCGCATACGTAACGCCGGCAGAGACAATGGATTCGTGGATCGTTTTCAACGAATCGGGAATAGGAGCATTGTTGGAATCAACTGCCGTAAGCGTGAAAATATAACTTGATCCCTGCGTCAGCGAAAATTGATACGTTATCGCGCTCGCCGCGGGATTACTTTTGCACGATGGAAAAATTGCTATGCAGCACGCAAAAGCTGCACAGAGTAAGAATGTGATTTTTTTGTTGAGCACGTATAAAGAAAAATAATGTGAAAGAAGATTCAGGGAGTGAATAATTTAGACAGTCGCCTGTTCTGAGTCCCAGAAAATGAAATACTTTCGATTACGCCCTTAACATTATCCCCCGGGTTTGCCGGAGGATAATGTATTTTTCGTTAAGCGATAAATTAATGGTCGTTCGTACCGGAAGCCGGCGGGGCGCCCGGGGCGCCGTTTGGCGGCATGCCCATCGGTCCGCGGTGCATCATGCCATTGGGCATGGACATTGGCTTATAATCCGCAGGCGGAGTGAACAGGGTATCTGCGAGAGTTTTTTTCTCGATTTTCACTACTTCCGAGCGGCTCACTTCTTTACCCGTGGAATCCGTAACAACTTGGCGCACGGGGAAGCCGTTCTCTTTAAACAGAGACGCAAATTTCGATTGAGGTCCCATTCTTGATCCACCATTCATCGTCGGCGGTTCAAACATCAATCCGCGTGCGCACCATATATCAGTTGTGGATTTCGTTCCATCCGTCCACGTCCATTCGTCGCATGTGTATCCTTGAATCGTCTCGCTTTTGCCGGTTTTGACGGGCTTATCGTTTGATTGCGCAGGTTGTTGCGGAATATTGTGTTCGGGCGGTAGCTTTTGCACCATATACATTTTACGCTCCGGCATAAGATGCGTCGTCGTATTCGAGTCATTATCCAATATTGTTACCATTGCTCTTCCGCCCATGGTTGACTCCGTGCGTATTTTATTGCCTTTATAATAAAAGGTCATATCCATCGGCGGTCTGCCCCCCAAGGTTACCCGCATGACGATTGCCCCTTCAAAACCGGAATCGGCGTGCGCGCGCGTTGCAGCAAAGACGGCGAATCCGAGACAAAGCAAGAATATTGCCGATATCTTTTTCATGTGAACTTCTCCTTATAATTTTAATTGTTATTGTATGTGACTTAGATTCAAAAAGCAGATGCAAAAAATCCGAATAAGATTAAAATTACAAACATTTTATATGATGATGCACCGCATATCCCCATGCTGCGTGCAGTACGCCGCTTGTAATCTTATCTGCCGTTTATTTCGCCCATATTGGCGATGGCGCGCTGAAGAAACAGCGCCAAGTCCCGCGCGAGCACTTCGCGGGAGCGATCGCTGACGAAGTCCGCGCCGAGCAGCGGCGCAAGCACGCCGAAATCGGTTCCATTTTCACGTGGCAGAACGATTTTCATATCCACGTCCAAACGTGTTGCCGTATCGCCGATTGCATCCGCAAACACCCGGCAATATAAATAATCGTGGGAAATCGAATCCGCCCCTTCAAATATTATGGCGGCATGCCCGTCCTCGCGCTCGTGCATCGTAAGGTCAGCTTCGAACGGGGATTGCAACGGACGACCGATTTGATACACCCATTCGTATTGCGAATTTCCTTGCGGGGTCATCCGTATGATATTGGGATAAAATCGCGAATAATTTTCAGCGTTCCGCATATAGGCAACAACATTCTCTAATTGCTGCGGCACATTCGCCGCCTGTTCTGTTTCCGCACGGACGGTAAATTTGCATTGCGCTTTGTTGTAACCCAAAAGATAGTACGTGCAGATTACGCAAAGCATAAGCCCGGCGTTTGTCGTTATAACGTACGAAACATTGTCCAACCGGTGCCGAAACGTCCCCCTGTATTTCATTGCGCGAAATTATGCAGAGAATCACGCGCTGCGCAATATATTTGCAGACGATGGAACACTCCCTGGTGCCTGCACCCCAAAAAATACTTATACTCAGTTTGAAATACCTTGGGGATTTGATTGCGGCGACTCCCGCATTGCGCGCCGCGGACGAATCGTTTCCCGATGCACGGATAACATTGGCGTTGCGTGCGGGTTACGAAGGGGCGTTGGAAGGCAATCCGCACGTGGATGAACTTATGCCTATTGTCATGAATGACATGCCCCGCCGGAGTTTGCCGGATGTTATACGCACTGCCTTTTCAATCCGGCAACAAAAATTCGATATGGTTATCGCGTTGGAAGCGGGAAATACCGAATCCCTGTGGGCGTTTTTTTCCGGCGCGGGGCGGCGGGTAGCGCCGGCATTTCAGCAGTGGGAGCGGCTCTCGAATATTCTTGTGCCTATTCGGGAAAACTCAATGAACTTCATTGAATATTATTGCGCCATCGTCAGGGCGGCGGGAGCAACCGTTGGCGCATTTGATACGGAAATATTCATTTCCAAAGAATCGGCAATTTGGGCGCGGGCTTTTTTGGAGAGGAATTTCCCAAATAGGCTCCCGCTGATTGGAGTGCACCCCGGCGCGCGCGAAAAGAATCGGCGCTGGGCGGCGGCAAAATTCTCGTCGCTTATCGCTCGGCTTGCATTGCAGGGCGCGTACAATATTATACTCATGAGCGGGCGGGGTGAAACGCAGTTGCTTGGCGAGATACGCGCAGGGCTTCCAGCCGGAACGCCCCTTGTTTGCGCCGATGAACTCACCATTCAAAAGACGGCGGCGTTGATGCAACAATGCAGCGTATGCGTAACAAACGATTCCGCGCCGCGTCACATCGCCGCCGCCGTTGGAACGCCGACAGTCGCGACGATTCCTCGCGAAAAAGTTCACGCATGGTCCCTCTACGACCCCGCCAAACATGCGCTGCTCGTCGGCGACGACGCCAATCCCGACGCATTGGTGGACTCGGTGAGCGCGGAAGAAATGTATGCCGCCGTTACCGCTCGCTTGTAATGACACGACCTTTCGCATCGTTGAACAATTCAAACGTATCATTCTGAGGTAGCGAAGCGGACGAAGAATCCTTTCTGCCACCCCTCTCCCTGTGGGGAGAGGGCAGGGTGAGGGGGAAAAGATTGTTTCGTCATTCGCTTCTCTCATTCCTCGCAATGACCTCTATGAAAGAGAATCGCTCCAACTCCGCGAATGACGTTATCCATTTTTCCGCCCGCGTTCCCATGTTAATTTTGCAGAACGCATGATGCCCACAAATACCGCTCCCCCTGATTCATTCGATTCGTTTCTTTCCCGGCTATTTCAGGGCGAGAAGCGCGCCATCTCCCGCGCTATTTCCGAGGTTGAAAACGAATCTCCGGATGCCGTTCGCCTGCTCGATGAGATTTATGGCAAAACGGGCAACGCCTACCGCATAGGAGTCACCGGTCCCCCCGGCGCGGGTAAATCCACACTTACGAATGAACTCGCGCTCTATTACCGCTCCCAAAATAAATCGGTGGCAATCGTTGCCGTGGATCCCACCAGCCCTTTCACCGGCGGCGCTTTGCTTGGTGACCGCATCCGTATGCAGACTTCTTCGCTCGACACCGGGGTATATATCCGTTCGATGGCGGCGCGTGGCTCGCTTGGCGGCTTGAGCAAAAAAGCGAAAGAAGCCGCCGACGTTCTGGACGCTGCCGGGTTCGATATTATTCTTTTTGAGACCGTTGGGGTTGGGCAATCGGAGTTGGATATCGCGCAGGCTGCGGATACCACGGTTGTTGTGCTTGTTCCGGAATCCGGCGACGCGGTACAGGCTATGAAAGCCGGATTGATGGAGATTGCCGACGTGTTCGTGATGAACAAATGCGACCGCGACGGCGCAAATCAAGCGGTTTCCGCGCTTCATGCCATCCTCCAATTCCGCATTCCGGGTAATGGCGGCGCTAATGACGGCAAAACGGGTGCGGGAAACAAATGGTTGCCCCCGGTTGTTCAAACAATCGGCGCTGAGGGCAAAGGAAGCAAGGAGCTTGCGGACGCGATTGAGAGCCATAAACAATGGGAACTAACAAGCGGGCATTTCCGCACGGCGCGGATGACGCAATTGCGCGAACGTATCCTCGAACTTGTGAGCGAACAGGTGAACGCCCGGTTTTGGACGAAGGACAAAGAAGAATTGATGGAACGGGAGATTACGAACGTTGCAAGTAGAAGTATCTCGCCGTATAAGGTCGTGGAGAGCTTGATTAAGACGTGATAAAAACTTGATGAGTGTTGAGTGAACAACCCATCGCGCTCTCTTTAAAACTAAATAAGTCCCATAAGACACATCTCTCCGATTTTTTTCGCTTCAATTTTATTTGGTATGCGTACGAACGCAAAATTTTGTAATTTTGTGATTAAACTTTTTAGCGTAAACCGAAACTGATACTGATTCCGTTGCTTCATGCAAGAAACGGGTGTGGGAGCTGCGAACGGTATAACGGAAAGAACAATTTGTATAAATGGAAACACAAGAAACAGCTACGATAGAAGAAGGAAAATCTGCGCCGCCGGTGTTGCGGCAAAAGGTTGAGCTGCCGGATGTAACGATCCGATTTGCGGGAGATTCCGGCGACGGCATGCAATTGACGGGCAGGCAACGACTTGGCGACCGCCCCCGATTATCCCGCGGAAATCCGCGCCCCCGCCGGCAGTTTGTACGGCGTGAGCTCCTTCCAACTTC
>Ga0206853_1021_pt1 | contig 28948 bp, 35 predicted proteins | sample Alteio_BWOrgCont_52_FD_152859 | JGI IMG/M metagenome (GOLD analysis project Ga0206853, IMG submission 152859) | Enriched cells from forest soil in Barre Woods Harvard Forest LTER site, Petersham, Massachusetts, United States -... | ecosystem: Environmental > Terrestrial > Soil > Temperate forest >... | reverse complement strand
GGCCTTTACCGAAGCCCTGCGCGATGTCGAAGCCCACCCGCCGGCATTGAATGCCGATGCTGCGGTTATTCAGGCGCGCATCACCAAATCTCAAGCCTTGCTCAGCGCCGACCAACAGCGGGTGAATGAGCTCACGGCCGCACTCTCCCAGGCAAAGGCCGATCAGAAGGACAAAATCCAGGATCAGCTGGACCTTGCGCAGTCGCAATCGGAGCTGGACAAGGACGAATTGGACGAAGCCAACCAAAACCTGGTCGAGGCGGGCGGCAATCCACGGCAGCAAATCGAGTCGATGGTGCAGGAACATGACGCGCAGACCAAGGCGCACCCGAGTCCACCGGCCGCAACAGCGGCCGCCGGCGAGCAACGGGGTTCCATTGGAAAATTTCGCGACTGGTGGCAGCTAAGACAGAAGGAACAGGCACTGGAAGCGTCGCAATACGCCGCGCTGCAGAAGGCTCAAGCGCTCAGCGCGAGACATGCGACGCTGGCGAGCGGCCTGGATGCCACCAAGGGGAGCATTCCAGAACTCGCCCTGCACACCAAGGCCGCAAAGGATGCCGCGCAGGCGCCTCCCGCAACCCCGCAGGTGCAACATTCTCACGAGGACGCCGCGTCGTTGGTCGGGCGCACCAAGGCAATTGCCGCGGATCAAACGATATTGACGCTGGTCAATCGACGCATCGCGGATCAAAACCAACTCGCGAAAGTGTACGGCCAGTGGGCTTCGGTCGTCGCACTGCAATCTCAAAAACTCGCTCACGGGATGCTGCTGGATGCGTTGATCGTCATCGGCGTGTTGATTCTGTTGTTGTTGCTGGACGGCTGGCTGCAGCATCTGTTGGACCGGCCGAAACTGGATCGCCGGCAGGTCGAGACCCTGCGCAGCATTACGCGCATGAGCCTGCGCGGCATTGCGGTGGTGATCATTTTGTTAGTGGTCATCGGCATGCCGAGCCAGTTCGCAACCACGCTCGGCCTCGTCGGCGCGGGCCTGACCGTAGCGTTAAAGGACTTCATCGTGGCCTTCTTCGGCTGGCTGGTACTGATGGGCCGAAACGGCATCCGCCTCGGCGACTGGGTGGAAATCAATGGCGTCAGCGGCGAAGTCACGGAGCTCGGCATGTTTCATACCGTGCTGCTGGAAACCGGCAATTGGAGCGACTCCGGGCACCCAACGGGCAGACGCGTGACCTTCACGAACAGTTTTGCGATCGAAGGACACTACTTCAATTTTTCGACATCCGGGCAATGGCTTTGGGACGAACTGCAAGTGGTTGTTCCGATCGGACGCGATCCCTATCCGATTGTCGAGGCTATAACCAAGCAAGTTGTGGAAGCGACTGCAGACAGCTCGCATCAAGCGGAACAGGAGTGGCAACGCGCAGTTCCGGCGCAACGCGGCAAGTCGTTCTCGGGTACGCCCGGGGTAAACGTAAAGCCGGTCGTCGGAGGTGTGGAAATCTCGGTGCGCTATATCACGCGCGCCAACGAGCGGTATTTGGTACGCGCGAAACTCTATCAGCAAGCAAGCCGTGGATCTTCTGGGCGCCAAACCTGCGTCACCAACTTAGCTGTTATGTTTCGGGTTTAGGTCCGGTCTCATACCAAGGAACTCAACACAGGGAAATAAAATTATGCGGCTCTTGATAGATTGGCTGGTTGCGTGGCCGGAACGTGTCTCCAAACACTTGGTGTGGCTTGCTCCCCTGTTTGCGCGCATCACGGTTGGCTGGGTGTTTTTGTTGAGCGGCTGGGGCAAGCTCAACAACTTGCCGCAAGTGACCGAAAATTTCATCGGCTGGGGAATTCCTTTCCCGCACTTCTTTACGCCGTTGACCTCAGGCATCGAATTCTTTGGCGGACTGTTTCTGCTGCTGGGCTTGTTGACGCGCATATCAGCCGGAGCGCTGGGCGTGACCATGATTGTGGCGATCAAGGCGGCCAAATGGGGCGACGTCGATTCGCTCGAAACCCTGCTCGGATTCGACGAATTTGAATACCTGGCCCTGTTCGTATGGCTTGCCATCGCGGGGGCCGGCAGCGTTTCGTTGGACCACTTGCTGATGAAAATGACGCGGCGGCCGGCGGCGGCCTAAGGGCAACTACGGCCAATGGGTGTCCGCTATAATGCGGACCTGCTGCCGCGCCGGCTTAGCACAGTGGTAGTGCAACGGTTTTGTAAACCGTAGGTCGGGGGTTCGAATCCCTCAGCCGGCACCAGACCCCTCCTTCCAGGGCGTTCCGAGAACGTCCAAAGACGCCCGGAAAACGAGCAGAAAAGACTGATATTTACGGGACTTTGTCCGATTCTTTAGATCCATAAACATCCGCATTGATATCTTGACAACCGGTGCATAAACGGGGTAACTATCGGGGTAACTCGCTTTGGTAGAAATGAGTTACCCCGAATGCCTATCAACAAACTGACGCATCCGGTACTACGTGCCGCAAAACCGCACGAGAAGCCCTACAAACTGGGCGACGGCGGCGGCCTGTACTTGCTGGTTAACCCGAACGGCGCATTGTGGTGGCGCCTGAAGTACCAATTTGAAGGTCGCGAAAAGCTTCTGTCTTTGGGTGTCTATCCGCGCGTGTCGTTGCAGCAAGCGCGCGCTATACGTGACGAGGCGAGGAAGGCCATCGCCAACGGGATCAACCCGAGCGCCCAGCGGCAGGCCGAAAAATTCTCTACAGCGAATACCTTTGAAGCGGTGGGTCGCGAATGGCTCTCTCTTCAAGAGAACAAATTGGCGCCCGCTACCTATGCCAAAGCGGCATGGACTCTGGAAACCCTGGTGTATCCCTATATCGGCTCGCGTCCAATCGCCAAGCTGAGCGCGACTGACGTACTCAAGGTACTCAAACGCATCGAAGAGCGAGGATTTCACGAAACTGCGCATCGCGCTCGCCAGCGTTGTTCTCAGGTGTTCCGCTACGCCGTGCAGACCGAGCGCGCCGGACATGATGTAACCGCGGACCTACGGGGCGCCCTCGCCCCAGTAGTATCCGAACATCACGCTGCCATAACTGAACCCGCTCGTATCGGCGAGCTGCTCCGAGCCATCGACGGCTATACCGGCAACTTCGTCACCGCCTTTGCTTTGAAGCTGGCACCGCTGCTGTTCGTGCGCCCTGGTGAGTTGCGTCATGCGGAGTGGGCCGAATTCGACTCGGGAGGCCCGGAGCCTCAGTGGCGAATTCCGGCCGAGAAAATGAAAATGGGCGAGCAGCACATCGTGCCGCTTTCCAAACAGGCGCTCGCGCTTTTGCGTGAGCTCCAGCTGCGGACGGGGAACGGGCCCTACGTTTTCCCTTCCATTCTCAGCCGATCAAGGCCGATGAGTGACAACACGGTCAACGCCGCACTGCGCCGGCTCGGCTACACGAGCGACGAGATGACCGGCCACGGATTCCGATCGCTGGCTTCGACCTGCCTCAATGAACAGGGCTATCACCCGGACCTAATCGAACTGCAGCTTGCTCATGCCGAACGGAACCGGGTTCGAGCTGCATACAATAAAGCTCAGCGCCTTCCAGAGCGTCGCAAGATGATGCAGGCATGGGCTGATTACCTGGATGGTCTACGCGCCAGCGCCAACGTCGTCCCATTTCGTCGTGCGGGATAGCGCAAGCAGGATTGGCAGGTCCCGCCCATACATTCCCATTGCCGCTCCGTGGGCGTGTCGCCAGTGATCGCCCCTGAGGGCGTGCGAGAGGGTGGGATCGGCCGAGACGTGCTCGAATCGCCACACCATGAGTTCTTGTGTATCCCACGTTTAGCGACTTAAATTGTGGGCTTGAATTGGTGGGCCGTGTAGCCACCACATTTACGTCACAAGACACTGATTTATAAAATAATAAAATCGACCTAATTCGCCAGTGCCCATGCGCCCGTCAAACGGTGGCTGTATTCGGCAATCAGTGGATATCACAACTTCTCAGCTTCGTGCCGCCAATTTGAGTCATCCGTCTCGTGACGTCAACGCATGCCAACTGCTCAGCTGACGTGACCACGCTGGATAACGCAACGGAGAGGTTACCATCGGACCGATAGGGGTTGGCGCCGCACACGAAGCTGATGACTGCATTGCAGTTGAAGAGGGCCATGTGAGATTCCGGTCTTCATCGGTGTGCCCGGCAATCTTACAGTCGGATATCACTTTGCTTGCCGTCACCGCACATTTTCTGCAGCAGTCCAGCTCCGCATTCGTCTAAGGCGTCGCAGCGGCAATTAACCATCCTACGAAGCAACGTCTGCATGAGCACAATGTGCTTCACCGACTCCTCAAGCTCCAACAATTTTCGCTGCGATAACTTCTGCCAACGATGCGAAGCTGGAGTGCCCGCGCGGAAGCCGCAAAATAGCTCACGAATCTCGTCCAAGCTGAATCCCACCTGCCGCGCGCGCTGGATCACTGCGAGCCGGCGAATTGCCGTGCGATCATAGCGCCGCCTCCCGCCGACTCGAGTCGCAGGCAGCAATAAGCCGATTTGTTCGTAGTACCGCAGAGCCGATGCGCGCAATCCGAACTGCTTCGCCATCTGTGTGATCGTCAATGCTTGCGTCGTCTCCAACGTATTCATGCTACCAACGACTCCTTAAGAGTTCCATATGCGTCATCGCGGTGTTTGCAAGGCTTGGCGAATATCATTCTCGAAATCGTCCTTGCCAAGCACGCCAAAGGTGTGTTTGATAATGTTGCCGTCGCGACCTATGAAAAACGTCTGCGGCAGGAATCGCAGGCCTCCGTAAGCATCACCCACGTTCTCGTCTTTGAGTACTATAGTGTAGTTTACGTTTCTTGCGCGGAGGAATGCCGCAACTTTATCCCGAGCGTCGTCATCCACGGATACGCCAACGATTTCGAGCCCTTGTGCTTGATACCGATTGTAAAAGTCAACGAGCCAAGGCATCTCCACGCGGCAGGGCGCGCACCAGGTTGCCCAGAAATTCAGCAACACGACCTTGCCGCGAAAGCTAGCAAGCTCGATGCTGCGACCATCCAGTGTTTTAAGTGAAAATGCCGGTGCCGGTTTCCCGGCCCAGGGATCGCTGCTGTCAGCCGTGTTAGCTCGAACCGGTCGCTGCGCGGAGCCTCGGTCGGTCCAGTACAGGATGCCAGCGACGGTTGTCGCAAGGACGACGATGGTTAGAAAGATACGTCTCACAAGTCCGTTGGGTACAGCGATCATAAGAAGAGTTCCGCGGCTCGGCGAATAAAGGGAATATCGTTCAGCCAAGAATTGATGGTGGTCAGATGGCGCGTAAAAACCAAGATGCCGACTACAATCATCAACGATCCGCTGATCACTTCGATCATTCGCAAATGGGGGCGGATTCGTCCATAGGCGCTCAAGAATCGATCGACGCCGAGGGAGGTTGCGAGGAATGGCAATGCTAATCCCAGCGAGTAGAGCCCGAGAAAAGTAATGCCTTTCTGCAGAGTCGCTTCAGAAGCGGCGAGAGCCAAAATACCAGCCAGAATTGGCCCAACGCAGGGCGTCCATGCGAAGCCGAACGCAAATCCCATCACAAGCGTGCGAGACGCGCTACCGCTACCTGACAAGGCCGCGAGGCGCTTGTCCGAGTACAGGACTCGGATCGGCGTAATGCCCGTCAAATGAAGTCCGAAGATGATGATGATGATCCCAGCAACTTTGCTCAGCAAAGTCATGTGGCGCCCTGCAATTTGTCCGACGCTGCTGGCGGCCGCTCCCAGGGCGATAAACACCAAACTGAAGCCGATCACGAACATGATGGCGTGATACATGGCCGCGCGCCTGGTCCTTGGTTCCTGCCTGCGCAACTCCTGGACGCTGATCCCGGATATCATTGAGAGATAGCCCGGGACCAGCGGCAGGACGCACGGCGACAGGAACGACAGCAGCCCGGCCAGAAACGCGGCAAACGGCAGTGGCAACGATTCCATCCCTTGCGCTTAACTAGCGAGCCGGCACCGGTGAAATCCAACCACCAGCGTCGCCGGCGATAAATTCCTTCGTGCCGGGTCGTCCGGTTAGGCTCATCCAAAGTGGGCCTCCTTCTGCTGTTACGCGCAAGCTGATACTAAAGAAAGGGCAACACAGCCGTTCCCCGTCGATGTACTCACTCACCTCTTTATATGTGGTCGGGTCTGAGGGAAGTTGGAACTCGTAACCATCAGGCAATTCGCGCACACTGATTCTTTTGGCAATCAACGCCGGTCCAAGCACCTCAAAGTGGCGCTTACGCACGGTGGGTGTAAGGGCGCCTTGATCGCAGTAGAAGGAACTTTGTTTTGCCGCGATGGTGGGCGCTGCTTGGGCGGTTCTCAGATCGAGAGATTGGCCGCCGACTGCAATGGCAGCGGCAACTACTAACCCTAGAGAAGGGACTTTCATTAGAAGGAACTCCTATGTAAAAAATGGTGACCCATTAGTAGGGGCTGGAATGAGGCTACAACTTCAAGTTGGCTTTAAGTCAAGCGGTGTTGTGCAGTTATTTGCTCAACTGGGCAACAACAGAGCCCGCTGTCGGCGCAGATATGCAAATATGAGATCGGCTTCTCAATTTCGCTGAAATCGCGGAACATTCCGACGGGAGTTCCCGTCCGGAGTGCTTGATTCAACGGGCGCCCTCGATCCGAAAGTAACGCGCTGGATGGCGGGCCAACGGCGACGCCTCCCAACCCTTCAGATGTGCATTCACGATAAAGTCGATCACGCCAAATCGAAGAGGAATAACCGCCTCGTTGTCAACAAGGCGACGCTCCGCTGCCTCCAAAAAACGCATTCGCTGCGCAGAACTCTTGACCGCCCGCTTAGATTGGTTCAGAAGATGATCGAACAGCGGGTCCGCATATGCCCCAAAGTTTGCTGCGCCGGAGTCGGAGCGATAGTCGGCCAAGTAGCTCCAAGGATCCGCGAAATCCGGATCCCAGCCAATTGCGGCCAATTCGAAGTCATGCGCGGCCACGCGTTGCAGGAATTCCTTGCCACTCAAGCCAACGAGCTCGGTATCGACCTCGAGCGCTGATTGCCACATTTGTGCGATCGCTGTCATTTGAGCGCGGTTACGCTCGTTAGCAATAAAAGTTAGTTGCACCTTCAGTGGCTGAGATCTCCCGACACGTGCCTCGGCGAGCAGTCTTCGCGCCGCGGCCAATCGAGCGATGGGGGGCTGGCTCGCCCAAGTGGCACTCTGCGGTACATATCCGCGCATTACCGGAGAGACCAACGAGTAAGCCGGCAAGCCGAAACTTTGTGCGGCGTCTTCTATGAGACGCTCGCGATCCACCGTCATGGAGAGTGCGCGGCGAATCCTTTCATCTGCCATCTCACCTCGGGCGAAGTGAACAGATAAGAATGTCGTGGCCAGCTCACGCTGGACGACAAGATTACCCAGATGTTGTTGCTCGGCGATGTGAATGTCCTTTCCAGTAACTCTAGCCACGTCCAATTCAGCAGCCTGGAAACGTGCGAACGCGTCGGGGCTGCCCGCCTTCGAGACAATGTAACGAATGGTTTCGACTTGGACCGACGCCGCGTCGTGATAGTAGGGATTGCGCACGAGCGTAATTTCATTTCCTATGGTCCAAGCGCCAAGGCGGTAAGCGCCGTTCGAAACGATGTGCTCGGGACGTGTCCACTGATCGCCGAACTCGTCAATGGTCCGCTGCGGGGTTGGCATCGCGGCAAAGTGTGTGAGCAGGAGCGGCAACCAAGGAGTGGGTTCGTTCAACCGGATCTCCAGCTTGTGATCGCCTATCGCTCGAACTCCCAACAGAGCGGGATCTCGTTCCGCACCGCTCGCAATCTCTTTGGCGTTGATAATCGGTTCAAGCGCCGCAGCGGACGGTGAGGCAGTAGCTGGATTGACCTCGCGCCGGAAACTACGGACAAAGTCGGAAGCGGTAACGGGAAGTCCATTCGACCACTTCGCATCGGACCGCAAATGAAACGTCCATGTGAGTCCGTCGGCGCTTGTCTCCCACTTCTCCGCCGTGCCCGGCACCACGACGCCGCTGGCGCTGATGGTGGTCAATCCCTCAAACAGATCTTCGGCCACCAGGAATTCGTGGCTTTCGCTTAGTTTCTGCGGGTCGATCGACCCTGGATTGAAATCCAACGGCAGTCGCACCTCGGAAGCTGCCAAAGCAGTACTCGCAAGCGTGACCAGAACAAAAATGTTTAGCGCGATTCGGCAAATCATATAGACACACTCCACTGTCTTGCGACTTGTGAGCGTACAACTTAAAGGGCGCTTTAACGCAAGCGCTTTGAACCTCACGGCGTGGTATGGACTTCCGCCCTACCGATGCCCGGGTAGTGCGATCGTCACGACCTAAAAACTCCACCTTAGAGCTCCCGAAGACGGCACGTTGTCATCCTGAGCAAAACTTTCGGGACGTAGGAGTCGCAGGTTCAAATCCTGTCACCCCGACCATTGATTTCATTAGAGTTTTTTCACCTCTGCCTCCCTACGGTTCCAGGTCCCCGAGGCTCACGGTTCCAAAAACGGTTCCAGTTTCAGCGCCGAAAAATCGGGTTATATTTCGGCTGTCCTTGGATGCCAACGGACACCTTACGGCGCTTGGGCGGTCTGCCGTAGTTCTCAAGGTCTCTATTGACGAAACGACGGGGCCGGCGTGGTCGTTGACGAGCCGGTGTTGACTACTTACATATCCGACAGATCGCTGCCAAATAGTCCGCCGCATTTGAACCATCATCCATCGATCCGGCGGTCACCCACATTGATACGGCAGCCTGCGAGCCTCAAGCAGTCTCATGGCCCATTTCGGTGAGATGCCAAGTGTCCGAGGTCAGGTCGTACTTCAACCAACCGAGATCTTCAGCGTACTTCAGCCCCGCCTTGATGTCCGCGCTGTCGCCTTTACGCGCGCGATACTTTTCCTTCAGCTGGTGGTCGGGCACTGGGTCTCCGGGCTTCAGGCCAAGGTCCTTGACCAAGATATCGAGTATCCACTCGCCAACCTGTTGCTGCGTCATCCGGATGGGCATGAAAGTCATCGTTGATTCACCTTACGGTCGGATCGTACGCCGGCACCTAAACGGGCACCACAAGCATCTAAGCTAGGATACCGGTGTTGGTGTCAGTGTTCCCGAGTCGCGAGTTGCCCCGCGGATTGTAGTTTGCCCGAGCTATGCCCACTCCAACAGAAGAGTTTCTGAGCCGCATTTGTCGCCACTCGTTCCTGAGCTTGTGGAGCCACCCGCATCCACACCGAAACACTACTCCGGTACCGCATGAGCTATGCGACGTGCTTGTTGTATTCGGCAACGACGTGATCCTGTTCTCCGATAAATCGATCAAATTCCCTCTGCACGACAACGTCCGAGTGGCTTGGGGTCGCTGGTACCGCGCGGCTATCTTGGACTCCGCGAGAAAGCTCTTTGGCGCGACTCGATGGGTGCGAGACTTTCCCGGAAGAGTTTTCGCGGACGCTGCCTGCACGGAGCCAATACGTGTTCCCCTTCCCGATCCGGCAAATGCCACATACCACATCGTTGCAGTCGCTTGGGGCGCAGGAGACGCGTGCCACCAGTTTTATGGACCCGGAAGCTCTCGAAGCCTAATGATCAAGAGCGATCTCGTTGGAGACGCGCATTTTCAAGATCCCTTCAGCATCGGTCGTGTTGATCCTATTCGACCCTTCGTGCATGTCTTTGATGAAATGAGCCTACAGTGCGTCATGCGTGAGATAGACACTACGCCAGACTTTATCGAATACCTAAAGAGGCGAGCATCCCTATTGGCCACTCCGAATCCCATGATCATGGCCCCGGGTGAGGAGGAACTACTGGCAAGCTACCTAACGCACCTGGATGCATACGGTGAGCATAGTTTTCTGCAGGCGGGTGAAGGGGACGGTTTTGACGGGGTTATGTTCGGCGAGGGCGGATGGAACAACTACCTCGGCCATCAGCAACGGAAAGCGAAAATAGACGCCAACAAGATCAGTTACCTTTGGGATCATCTTGTTGAGCACTTCATCAAGGAGTTGCCTGAACGCTCCTCGCCGCACTCCGAAAGCGGTCCGGCGAGAATTACCCGGGAAACAGCTCTCCGCGTGATGGCGTCAGAGACTCGGTTATCCAGACGCATGTACGGGCGCCATCTGGCAGATGTTTTGGAGAGCACACGCACGTTGGTTCCGAACAAACCGTTTGTGCGAGTAGGATTCATTCCCGAAAAGCCTGACACTGCGTACGTGTTCCTCGTATTGACCCCCGATCCAAAGCGGCCTCGTGAGGAATATGAACTGGCGCGCAACAATATCTTGGCGGCATATTGTAACGTTCTCTCAGTGGAGCTACCTGAGGCGGGCCAGATCGTCGGCATCGCGATGGTTCCAGCAGGCGTAATTCCAGCGAGCGAAGCTCTCTTCTTCATGAGAACCGACAACATCACGGATGAATTTAGGCATGAGGCGCGGCGGATACAAGCTGAACTTAATATCCTGGTGAATCTCCGCGAACGTGTGCTTGTGGCGCATGAGACGGAGTACCCCGACGGCGCGACGACGTGATTGCGATGTGCAACGCTCTCTCAACTTCTTGCCTATACAGGCTTAAATGGTGCGCCGTGTAGGGATCGAACCTACGACCAATTGATTAAGAGAAGCTTCTTCCAAGTGAAGAAAAAGGCTTAAAAACAAGACGTTTCAGCACACTGACGTGTGCTGTAGACCGTCAACATACGCTTGCATAACCCTTTGAATTGGTTAATCTCGGTTCTGGCGAAAAGCACAGCGTTTTGAGCGGCCGGCCCACTCCGTCACGACCCCTTACGCCAGCATGACACCCCGTGCTTAACCATAAAATCAGCGTTGCGGAGGACTGAAGAGGAAAAGGCGGGGCTTAATGCCGCGATCTCGTCCCCCGTACGCTCCAAATGGATATCAAGTTCAAATTCGTCGCCAGTAGCATCTTGGCGCAGCACGGGGAAGTACTGCATCACTGCGTAGATTCTTCCCGTGCCCGGCTCCCTCGTTATCTCCGCCCAGTTAAACGGCGACACTGTCTTACTGCATTTGGTGAGAAGGTCGAAAAGCGTCTGTCCATTGGCTAGCTTGATCTCTTTCGCGAAATACAAGCCGCGTCGAAAATCTTGCTTCTTGAACGCAATATCTTCTTTGTCCGCATCGGCAAGTTCCGGCGGCACCCTGAAGCGCACTTTTGCTATATCCGGGTACTTCGCCAGAGCGTAGCGTTCAAAATGTTCAGGCCCGTAACACTCTGATTCGTCAAAACACGAAAAGTCGGCGAGAAACTTCTTCTCGTCATCGGACTGCGGAACTGTGACAGAAGCCAATGGACCGCCGATTGGTAGCTTGGCTGAACCTCCGAATGTCTTTACGTCGGCCGAGCCAATTGCGTGCTCAACTTCCGTTACTCGATCCGGCGCTTGCGCTCCGGCTGCTATGTGCGGATTGCCTATTGCGTCCGTCGGCGACCTAGAACACGCGCAGACCATTACTGCCGCAATCACTAAAGGGAAGCCCGCTATTCGATACATTTTGTTGCTCGTACGTTAAGGGGTCGCCGGAGCTTTCTTAGGGTGACAAAGGTACTTCCACACGGCCCACTCCATTGTCTCAGGCGGTATCGGCGCCCAAGCAGTCCATCCGCCGTCCAACGGGGAGGTTGGCACCGTGTAAGTTGAAGATCTTCTGCCGGCGCAATCCACCCAGACTTAAAACAGCGGCGCGTTCTCAACTTTCATCCAAATGCCAATAGTGGGAATAGTCGCGGTAGTCCCCGCCATCAATCCTCGTTGTATCGATGACGGATTCATCCAAAAGGAGTTGCGGTAGCGTTCATCCGGCAGCGGTTTCCATTCATCAGCCCTTGCAATCGTGGGCAACACTGCAACCATAATCGCCAGCATGATTGTTTTCACGGGGCTCTCCAAATAAATTGCTTAAATCTCACCACACGTGATCATTGACGCGCGGACCTTGGACCACAGTTTTTCGTTCTCTTCCCTCAAAGCTTTGTTTTCGAGAGCAAAGTCTCGTTTATCCGCTTTGGCGGCGCTCTGCGGAGTTATTTCGACGCTTTTTACGCGGTCTAGCTCTTTGTCCTTGTCCGCCTTAATCCAGAGGTATACGGCGGCCTCAGAGACGCCTAGCTCTCTAGCCAGAGGCAAAATCTATACAGCTTTGTGCAGCGCGGACTACTGGGTGGACGCACCGCAAGTGATTTTGTTGAAATGGCACTCATCGACACACAAAGTGTGAAGCCGCCCCAGATTTGCCTTTTACTCAAATGAAACGTCTCCTCAAGTCTTCCTGGACATTGCCGTTCATAGGGCTCAGATGGGCGAAGGATCTAGTATATCCTTTGCCAAGCGGCCAATTAGGGACTCGAAGTCAGGGAGACACTCGGTGGCTATTTCACGCATTCACTCGTACTTGATCCACCCAAGCAAGAACGAGGCAACATCTCCGCTGATCGGCGGCATAAGCATCCCGCTAAACGGCAAACTTTTCGATTTGCTCGCCAAGATCGACAAGACTGCTCTGCGCGAGTGTGATATCGACATCATGTTTCGGCCTAAGCCAAACGGAAAGCAGCAGAATGATAGCCGCGACGTGCTGCTTGCTTATCTCAAGACACCTTCTTTGCCACGCGGCCGAGCGATTGCGCAGCTCCTCCAGCGGGTAACGACGAAACGATCCGGTCTCGGCCTGTTGTTCCTAATTGTCAGCCAGGACCAGCACGGGCTAAGGCTTCTAATCTCTCGATTCCCAGCGGAGACCGGCGTTACGGCGGAAGAGAGAGGACAAGCGATAGAGGTCCAATTCGTTGAAAAAGTGTTTATGAAAAACACTCACACTTACAAGAGCGCCTTATTTCGATGCACAAGCATTCAGGCCGGTTTCTGGGACGGCCTCGTCGTCGATAAACAAATGATTGATACCCGTGGAGCGGCCGACTACTGGACCCGTGAGTTTCTAGAGTCAGATTTGAAAAACACCTCCGCCGCGGGCACCAAGCGGGTGGCGGTGGCTCTTCAAAAGGCCCTTAAGGACGAGACTGATCCAGCTATTCAGCAGGAACTCATTAACGCAAGTCAGTTGATTATCAATCGACACGGTCAAATTACGTCCGCCAAAAAGATCGTTCAGGACCTCTCTTTGACTTCAGGCGCAGCTATGGCCATTGAGAGCGCGTTCGTTCGCCCTGAGTTATATGACTCAACTTTTAAGTTTGATCGGGATGAATTCAAGGCATGTCTCGTTTTTCGGTCTGTTCAGTTGGACAACGGTGTCATGCTGACTGCGGAGAATTCAAGCTTTAATAGAGTCATTAATGTGGCGCAGGCGGATACGGGGAAAACAAGGTTTACAACTGAAGGGAACATTGTCAGCGAAAAACTTCAGAAGACTAGATGACTAAGAGTCTCAAGGAATCATACGACCAGCGCTACGATAAGGTTCTACTGCCTATCGCCGCCAATCTGGAAAATCTGTTGGCTGACCATTTGAAGGGCAGACCCCATATTGATCGAATTGCCGTGCGCGCAAAGAGCCCTAAGAGCTTTCTTACCAAAGCGTTAAAGCGTGAGAACGGAAAGCTAGAATACAAAGACCCTCTCGGAGAAATTCAAGACCAACTCGGCGCCCGAGTGATTGTGTTTTATACGAGTGACGTTAAGCCGATCAGTCGGCGCGTAATGAAGTATTTCCGGCACATCGAAATGCTAAATAAACAGCCAAAATCAGAAGCCGAGTTCGGGTATTTCGGCAAACATTTCATTCTCGCGCTCCCCGAGGACGCGATCCCTAAAAAAGTAAAGCTGCTGGACGCACCTAAGGTGTTTGAGCTTCAGGTGAGAACACTGTATCAGCACGCTTGGTCAGAAGCGGAGCACGACATCGGCTATAAGCCTGCGCGGAAACTCACGAAGATAGAGAAGCGCAATTTTGCGTTCACTGCTGCACAATCTTGGGGGGCAGATCGGATCTTTCAGGAATTGCACAAAGGACTGAAAAGGCGCAGCGGCTAATTTCTTTTGCTACTGGATGCGGTGCTCAAGGGCGTATGTCGAGAAGCTGCTGGACGGAAACCAAGGCTTCTAGATACGGCCGCCCTGAAACGAGCACGCACCTAAATTGTAAATGTGGGGATTGAAGACGAGGCGCCGATTTATCGCCTTTTCGGACCGAAGGAGGTTTGCGCATTGAGGGAGAGAACTGTCAACGTAGATTCCGGTCAATGGACGCATGTCCCGTTTGCCACTGATCTGCTCGAGATCACGGCCGGAGGATTAGGCCCTTGTCTTGGCGTCCTGGTTTATAATCACGACAATAAAGATACGGTTGCCGGTCACTTCTCCTCTCCCTTGGTTCATCAGGCTGAGGATTTTGACGCGATGCTGTCGGCAGCCGCGGAGGCCTTCGCACAGAGTTCTCGCCTCAGCATATTTGTCGGAGGTTGTTGCGAGGACAATGTCATTGATGGGAAAAAGGCACTCAAGGTAAGGGCCTCGGTCGAAAAGAAGATCGCCACATGGGCGGTCGCGCACTGGGCAAAGGGCATTGCAATTTTAGTAACGAAATGGCCACGGCATGATGAGGAAGGTACGAACCTCTCGATCCTTCCAGACAGTGGCCTGGTGGATACGAAGTAAAGGGGACTACGGACCTCACTGAAAGGCGTACATTTCTTTGAAGCCACGGGAAAGCTTGTTGTACGTGGAGCTTAACTGTATATTTGTACAGTAGTTTTAATGGAGTAGAGAGTTCAATCGTATGAACCACCCAAAAAAGTTCCTTGTGATTGTCGATGGAGACAAATACGAGTGGGATAAAGAGAGAATCACTGGCGCGGAACTCCGCGCTCTTGCGGGGATTCCAGACAGTGCTCAAATTTTTCTGCACGTGCCCGGCCACCCCGACAAAGAAATCTTCAAAGAAACCGTCGTGGAGTTGAACCACGACCACCCGACGAAGTTCTCAACTCAATCTCCGGGGTCGCAAGCTGGTTGAGCGATATGCCGCTTTTGTTTGAGGAGGACTATCTAAAGCTGAAGGATCGCGGACTCTCGTACCATGAGCGTGAGCAGCAGCGCTTTTTCTTATTTACCGACTTGCGATTACCCGCGGGAATGTATGCAACTCCAACTTGCGACGTTCTCGTCGAGATTCCGCCAAATTACAATCAGGCGGGGAATGACATGTTTTGGACTCACCCGCGTCTTTACAGAGCAGACGGTAAAGTAATTCCGCAAGTACTCGATCTAGGCGGCGGCGACAATCGCATCTGCGACGGGAGGGAATTCTCAAGATGGTCGCGCCATTGGAATCCGTCCGGTAAGGGTGCTTGGCGGCCTGGCAAAGATGACATCGTTTCGATATACCGCCGAGTCGAATGGGCACTATCCCATCCAGACTGCAAATGAGCACCCCTAGGATTACCCTTCTCGAATCCCTTGAGGAGACTCTGCGTCAGTTTATACAGTCGCACCCCCTGGGACACGAACGTGCTGCAGCGGTGCTGTTCCGAAGACTCCATAGACCGGTAAGCGGGCTATCTAATTCGGATCGATACGTTGCGATTGAGGTCCATCCATTTGAAAATTCGTGGGTAACCAGCAGCTCATCCTCTCATGTCGAGTTCGAGCTGAAATACTTGCGTGAGCTCTTTCGTCGATGTGATGAGGAATCGCTCGTATTCGGATTTGTTCACAATCATCCGACTGGGTGTTCGGATTTTTCACAAACCGATGAACTGAACGAACGAACGCTGCTTGAGGCGCTAACCAATCGCAATGGTACGGCGGTCCACTTCGTCGCGTTATTGTGGACGAACAATAGTTGGCGAGCGAGGATTCGAAATGGAAAGGACCCTCATACTGCACAACCGGCTCGTCATATCTTGGTCACAGGTAGACCGCTTAAAATGTACCTCGGTGACGGACGCCGCGTAAATGATTCCGCAATCAGCGCGAGACAAGCCGCCGCATTTGGCAAGCCCTTCGTTCAGATGCTGCAAGCGCTCCGAGTTGGAGTAGTCGGTGCAGGTGGGACGGGAAGTCCCACACTGACTTTGCTAGCGCGAGCAGGAGTCGGCGAACTAGTAGTTGTCGACAGGGATACTCTTGAATTAAGTAATTTGAATCGGATTCGAGGCGCCACGATTTCCGACGTCGGCCTGAACAAAGCTCGTATCAGCAAGGACTATATAGATTCGCTAGGGCTTCCGACAAAGATCGTCGCGGTCGAATCCTTCGTCGATAGCGACCCAGCGGCCATTGACGCCCTCGCCAGTTGTGACCTTTTGATGGGCTGCACTGATGACCAGATTGGCCGAGAAGTACTCAACACGATGCTGTATATCTATGTGCAACCATACATCGATGTAGGCCTTGGAGGTCAGGTGAGCGAAGACATGGAGCATCAGCCCTACCTGCGGTACCACTACGGCCGAGTGAGCACTATTCTACCGGAGAAAGGTGAGTGCTTATTCTGCCAGGGCGTGATTCGAGACGAGTGGATTCGTCATCAGTATGCGCTTCGCCAAAACCCCGATTTGCCGCCAGCTGAAGCTATAGATCGATATCTTGTGGGCGGCGGCGAACAAGCCCCAGGCGTAGGACCATTCACAAGCGCGGTGGCTGATTTCGGTGTCGCCACGGTTTTTGATCTTCTGAGGCCGTATCGAAAATTTCCTGGAGAACTGCGGCATGACTATTTCACAATCGATTTTGTAAAAATGGAGCTTAGAAGTGTTGCTGAGTTAAACAACATGCAATGCACTTACTGCCGGGCACGAGAATATCTCGCATTGAACGAGAAATTCCGACTAAATCGACCTATGCTAGGGAAAGCCGATGCATCAAACTGATCGAGAATATCGCTGGCTAAATGGGCTTACTACTCATGACATGGAGTCGTGGTTTGCGCGCGAACCGCTACCGGCAATTGCATTTCCGGCGATAATGTCTGTCACGGCGCCGCCTTCAAATGAAGGCATTACAAAGGACAGTTTTTACGTGGTATCCCATGAAAAAGCACCTAAGTGGATACTCTTCCAATGTCCCTGTGGATGCGGAGAGGTCGTGACTCTGTCGATGCAACGCGTCCACCGGCCACGCTGGTATTTGCGGCTGAGTCGCAACCATCGTCCCAATTTGCAGCCATCTGTCTGGCGTGACAGAGGATGTAAGAGTCATTTTTGCATCAACGATGGGCGTGTGTTCTGGTGCGCCAATAACGGCAGACTGCCTTGAAACAACAAACAACAAAGATCAGCTCAAAGATAAATTTAAAACTAGTATGATTTTCGAGGAAAAGGATGTCCGCAATGAGCGCAACTCAGGAAATAGAACAGCGACCCGAGCTAATTTTCGCGCTCGTCGGACCCGCGGGCGTCAGATTGGACGACCTCTCTCGAGCGGTCAAAGACCATTTGAAAACGTTCGGTTACGTGGCAATTGAAATCCGCTTGTCTGAACTTCTAAAGCAGTTTGTCGGATGGACGCAAGAGTCTGACACGACTGAATACACACGAATTAAGCACCGCCAGTCCGTAGCCCATGCCTTCAGAATTCGGATGAAACACGGGTCCGCTTTGGCTCGGGCGGCCATTGCATCAATCCGCGAGAAGCGAGCGTCGGTCACTTCGTCTCCAGACCGCCCTGCCTCCGGACATGCATACATCATCCAGCAATTGAAACATCCGCATGAAGTTGAACTGCTCCGACAAGTCTACGGATCGTCACTGGTGGTACTAGCGGGCCACGCGCCGCAGGCTGCCCGCGTGAAATCGCTCGCGCTTCGAATGGCACAGAAAGACGATCGTCCTGTCGACGGTAGTTACAGCGCCAAAGCAGAGGAAATAATTCACATCGACGACAAACAGGAAGATACCGATGAAGAGCATAGAGGCCTGGGTCAAAACACTCGAGATACATACCCACTCGCGGACTATTTCGCCAATTTAGGGCAAGTGTCCGGCGAGCACGGCATTAGCCGATTTATCGATCTACTGTTCGGTCATCCCTTCCATACGCCGGTCCCTGACGAGTACGCAATGTATCAGGCAAGTGCAGCCTCGCTTCGGTCATCTGATGAAAACCGACAGGTAGGTGCCGTTATTGTCGCCCTGACAAGAAAAGAACACCACGGAAAAATCACAAACGCCGATGTAGTGGCCTCAGGAATGAATGAGGTCCCCCGCCGCGGAGGTGGCTTTTACTGGCACGAAGATTCCCCGGATGGGAGAGACCAATGGCTTATGGCCTATCAGGGCGTGGATCGAGCAAGTAATATCAAAGTCAGCGCGCTAACCGAACTCCTATACAAGATTCGCGCACGAAATTGGCTTAAAGACGAAGTTGCGAATTTACCAGCCAATCAATTGGCCCACGAATTGATCCCTTATCTTAAAGGTACGCAATTCATGGATATCGGAGAATTCATGCGTCCGGTGCATGCCGAGATGGCTGCACTAGTTGATAGCGCAAGGCGGGGTGTTCCGGTACATGGACTTACAATGTATGTGACCACGTTTCCTTGTCACAACTGCGCGAAGCACATCATCGCCGTCGGTCTTAGACAAGTTGTGTACTTAGAGCCCTACCCTAAGAGTCGTGCGCAAGTGCTCCATGGCGAAGAGATCAATTTGGACTCAATAGATGGAACGGATTCCGATGACCGCGTGGTTTTCTTGGCATTTACTGGCGTTGCACCGAGGCAGTATCAGCGAGTATTTGGTATGGCTAATCGGGGGAAAAAAGGCGGTCTTGCGCTAAAAGAATGGACCGCCGCCCGCGGGTCACTGACACCAAAGTACATTATCAGAAACGCTTCACAAGCCTACTTGTTAGCGGAAAGACAGGAACTCGAAAAGTTGCCTACCGAAATCTACAAATGGGACCGGGAGTTTATATGTCCCACCACCGCCTGATCAGCTGAGAGACCGTGGTCATAAATTCCGCCTCCATGTAATGCACCGTGGCGTTGCGCGATTTGGGTCACATTGTCGGCTTACTTGCCCCTGCTCATCGTGTAACACGTCGGCACGTTATCTCAGATTCCGCCGGCATCGAGATGCCGCTCACAGAGACCGACGTGCTGATGCGCGATGATCAACCAGCCTACTTCGAGCCGGAATCACTTTGCAGGGAGTAACGAGAATATGGCGCTATTGAATTGCCCAGACTGCGGTAACGCTGTCTCAGATCAGGCTCCGGCCTGCCCAAAGTGTGGCCGTCCGCGAGTTTCCGCAGGGACTACCGACCATGCGAAACAGTTTGCCTCGCCGTCCACACTAAAGAGAACGACGCACCCCATTACGCTCGTAGCCGCACTCGGCCTCTTGGCCGTAGTTGGTTGGTACTCACTGAATTCCTATCATCAATCGCAATTGCCCGCGCTGCCAATGGCCGTTAAGTCTCGCCCCGCCATAATCGGCAGCGGACAGGTCATCATGTTTGAGAATGAGTCCAATCAGCCCCTTTCAGTTGCAGCAACCCTGACGCACCCCTCGACGAATATTCAAAAGGTGTACCAAATCGACACAGGCCCGCGAGGCACGAAGTCTATTGGATCGATGGAAGGTTGGGTTGGTGAAAGTGGAGACACAGTAACGCTCGCCAACAACAACTACCGCAGGTGGAGTGGTTCGATTCGGTGAGCTTCGGGCATTGGCATGCTCAGGTCGCGGGTGCGGTCGTACTTCCTGCGCATCCAGCGTTTTAGTCACACTATTTAGAATAATTGACGCGGTAGTATTGGGGCGCCTACCGCCCTAGTTGGAAATTGGTGCATCGCGGGGGGCACGGAGCTGGACGGATCCGGAGCGTGGTTTCACGACCGTTGGCGCAGCCGGACGCATCGGACAGATCCTCGGTTGCACCAAGTGTTTAGGCGCGCGGGTACATGGCCGCCTCGCCAATCGGAGAACGCATTCCAATATCGTGGGCCGACTCGAAGCCAAGCGCGTCGCGCACAAACTGTTCCTTGGAAACTCGGCGGACGCACTTCAATCCGGTTTCGTCGTAAGTCTCCAGCCTAAGAAGGAAGCCGGTCCCGAAATCTATAAAAACCGGGCACGTAGCCTCCAACCAGGTCTGGCGCGGCCTGACCCAGTCATACTGGTGATGGCCGCAGTAGCATCCCTTTATCTGCTGCTCGATATCGCGCCAGCCGTGAATTTCCACCATGCCCTTCCCGATATTTGATTTGGAGAGCTCGGGATAGTGGCTGCGATTCTCCGACAACCTGAAGAACATGCCTCCGACCGTGCCGCGGAGATGCCGCCGCGCCTTGTGCCAGACAACGTCCTTTCCCAGTTCCGAAAGCGGATCGGGGAGCGCATGGAGGATTTCAAAGTTCTTCCCGAAGGGTCGTCCGTCTATGACCCACACTAGATTTCGATAAAACGCCTCGCGCGACAACCGTTCCGCGTCGCTCATCGCGGAATGTTGAATCTCTATGACGACGCCTTTTTCCGTCTTGATGTCAGCGCGGTGGATTTCACCGTCGGGCGCCACATGAGCGATTTCCCGAAAGGACTCTGGAAACCTCTCCTTCCATTCCCGATGCCAGGGTGTCTCGTTCTCCCACCACGGGTCGCAGTTGCGGCGGCCGGCATGTGCCCAGTGATGCATGACGCGCGGCCCGCACTTGGCGGTCACGGCCGCGCCGCAAAGCGGGCAGCTTCCGCTGCCGCCCTTGAAGGCAGCCTTACGAAGGCCGTCGTGAATTGCAAATTCCAACGTGATGCCTCCCGCACACGGGGTCCAACGGAGCCGAATTACGAACGCAGCCATCCGCAACAAAGCAGACCGATCCTTTTCTAGCTCCGGCGGCTTTCCCTATTCGCATCGACCTGTCTCTCGATCTCCTGATCGAGGGCGGCGGCCGACGCCCCAATGGCTTCGCGCACGAACATCGTCTGGGTCACGAAGTCCTGGTATTTTTTTAGCGCCGCGTGAAGATCGCCTTCCTTGGCCAGCGCCGCAATGCGGGTCCTCCACCCAGGTACCGGGTCCTTGCGATGGTCGAATCTGTAGTTCTTGCCTAGCCAGTCTACATAGTTGCCGATGGTCTCCTCGGGACACGCATTGGCGGAGGCGAAGCGCTTTCCCTCCTCGGTGAAGGCGATGCGCCACGCCTGGCTGTCCACGACATGCTCGTCGCGGGGACGCATTTCCGGGTCCGCTTCGACCAGAAAGTCGAGAAGTCGTTCGGTTTCATCCGTCACTGCCGTCATCTCGGCGTGGAGATCGGCCACAAGGCTGAACGAGACAGCATCCGATACTTCCTTCAGACGCCGCCAAACCGACGAAAACAGTTTGCTTACGTCCCCGAAAGGTTGATTGCCGATGTATTTGATGGCCCGGAGTGGGATCTTATCGCGGCTGTTCCATGAGTATCCGCGCATCGGCATGCTGGTCATAACATCACAGACGATACGAAAATAGAAAACGGTCAAAGCATGGAGTATCCCTTCGTGCGTCACGCCCTGGTGGTAGAGCTGGTTTCTGTACGAGTGCAGAGTATTTATGGTTTGCGCAGTTTCCTCGCCAACAAGGCCGGTGAGGCGCGCAAATCGGACCTTGGCCTCAAAGCGCTGTCCCAGCGCCTCAGTCAAGGCTTTTAGATATTCCGGTGATTGCTTATCCTGCAGCCAGTCCGGCTGCTTACCGCTCTCGGCGTACCGGTGGAGCGCCAGCTCGGTGGCATTGTCGATGAGCATAAGGGCCAGCCGTTTGTAGTTAACATCGGCCAATGCCATGTGGTCGAGGGCGAAGTCAAGTTGGTCAATAATGTTCGCAAGAAACCTGATTTCCATGTCACGGTGACCTTTACGCGCGAGCGATTGCTCTAGGGGGTAACATTCTCGCTACGAGCTCTGCTCCTACTTCTACAGCACAAACTCGGTGAACCCACGGTGTCAACCGCGGGATTCGAATTCTCGCATATCTCCTAAGTGATCATGATTTGCATTGTCTGAGCGCCGACTCTAACGGGCGTGGTCATGGTAGCGGAAGTGCGAGACTGCCACACGTTTCCGCAAATCGTGTGCAACGAGTTCCCGATCTGTCCGTGGCAGGGTGAATCGATCGACAAATTGTCGAACGTCACTGGCAAGTTCGCGATGGTCTTCCTTAGAGAGTTTGCTAACAAGATTTCGCCAGCCGCTTTCGACCCGATGTCGTGTTGCCATAATCGCGTGTTTGCCGGGTTCAAAACGAATATCGCTTCTCAAGAGTTCGGCGGTGACAGCTTCGGTCTGCGTTCGGACGTAGGTTGAGTCACCACGCAAATTGGCGCGATAGATTCCGTCCTTCTTGGCCTTTCGGGTTTCGCCGCGGACGGCGCGCTCGGTAGCGTTGGCCTCAATGCCGAGTGACCGTAGATTCCGCGCAAACTCCGATCGCCAGTGCCGCAACGTCGCCTTCTTGATGTTTAAGCGCACGCCCTGCTCGCTCACCGCTTTCAGCACAAGATGCACGTGCGGATGCGGTTCGTCGATATGCAGGGTGAACGCGTATCGGTGCTCGCCCCAGAACTCCTCCCGCGCGAAGTTTCGCACCGCTCCCAGCACTTTGTCTGGTGGCGTTCCAGGCGGCATCGAGAACATGAGTTTGTGGACGAGCTTCGGCGCCTTTCTACCCTTCGTGGCGGCGAGGGTTGCTTGGCGCCGGACATCGTCGATGTCGAGATCCCAGCCCTCCAGGAGATCCTTTCCTATTCGCCCGCTCAGGCGCTCACCATCGTCGGTTTCTAGTTCGAGCTCCCCTTTGCGCCCAATATAGTCGAGGTGTTTGCCCACTGCCTTTAGATCGTTGCTGGCGCGAGGCAATACCTTCACTACCGCTTCCGGCGTCCGTCGGACAGTTCGCTGGATCTGCTCGAGCTGCGCCGGCGTCAATCTACCTCCCGTCTCGCGAGGCCCACCGCGGCCATAGCTCGCGATGTCGAGTAAGGGTTCGCCCTCTCGTATTCTAAAGATCCGCTTGGGCATGTCCCGTCTCCCAGCTGATCTCGTTAGCCTTAAGAAGTGCTTTGGTGTTGTCCCGCAAGGCCACGCAAATCTTGAGCATCGCCCGAAACTCCGCGCCTCCGGAATCCGGTATCCGACCACCCTGGTTTGCCACCTTGGCGATCTGGTTAATGTTCCGGCCGATTGAAGCAAGCAGCGCAATGCTACGCTTGAGCGCCAGATACTCGTCCTTGGGTAGGGGCGTGAGCTGGCGCATGTGCGATCGCAGGAGAACAGACGCGTAGGTCGCCGGGGGCATTCCACGCGCTTCGGCACGGGCATCCAATAAGAGTCTGTCCTCGTGTCTCAATCGCACAAGCATTGGCTTTCCGCCGCCAGCCCGTCCGCTTGCCTTGCTGACCGAGCGACGAATTCCTTCTGGCCGGGAGGATTCGACTTCGCCGCCCTGTGCGGCATCGCACGCCCGGATCTCCCTGAGAACCAACCGCTTTAACCATGTAGCTTCCGAGAGGAGTTCCCGATCCGCGACAGCCTTCACGTGACGTTTGATCTCTGGTGCGACCCGTGCTTTCAAGAATTCCGTACAAGCCATGGGCCACAATGTGGCCCAAAAGTAAGCCGAAGGCTATCCTGCATTCCGCCCTAAATTCAGCGGAACTCAAGCAACGCTCAGGTGGTGGTTGTCGGTGTTCCTAGATGTGCATACTGGTGCCAAGATCCCTGAGCTGGTGCGAAGATCCGCGAACTGAGTTCACGATCTTGGAACACACGTTCGTCGTCACTGGCCCGTGGTTCGGACAGTCTGGGGGCTTATGCCTGGACGGGATGAGGGATTACGGACATCCATTTCCTTTCGCGTTGCATTCCTTTGCGAATTGCGACACCTCCGTGCCCGCACCCACAGCGGCATTGATACGCCCCCAACAGGATACCAAAAAAATGGGAGAAGGCACCTGTGAAGGCACCTCTCCCCGAGCGTCGGACCTACATGTCAGGCCGCCAAGACCTCCTCCGCCAGTTCCCAGACCCGACCATTGATCCGCACGTCTTCAACGATAGAAGTGATTGCCCGCGTCCTAGTCCGTCGACCGCTCGCTGTCCAGCGGCTTAGCCCTCCCCGGAGCAGGTTCTCCTGAACCTTATTGAGACAGGTCCATAGGTCGCTCCCGAGATCCTCCACCCGACGGCAGGTCAGCAGCTGTTCCGGCAGAAGCCCGCTCTGCGCCGGCTCCGGGAGGCGTATCGCTAACGCTCGCTCGGCAAACCGCATCTGCTCGTCCTTCCGAAGCAGACGGTTCTCCATGCGCTCGACTTGGCTGGCCAGGACGCCGAACCGCTCAGAAATCTCGATTGCGCTCGTAACCACTTCGTCAACGATGTCGCCCCGATGAGCCACCCGGACCGACGGAAACGCTCCCATGGAAACTATTAGGCCATTCAAGCAGACAACTCTTAGGCAGCCGAGTCTCAGCTGGTAGGATCCCGAACCGTCATGGGCGTTCCACAGGACCACCTCGGGAATCGAATCCCGGAGGCTGATCGTCTCGATGCGTCGGCGCAGCCGAATGACATGCCGCGCGTGCAACGGACTCGCCTTCCTGGCCTGTGTCTGACGCGCATCGACCGGGATGAAACCCGCGCGTGTAAGCCCAGTTAGCACCCGATCCGTGGGTATAAACGTGTACTTTGCCGACATACGCTCGTGCGCCGACGGAGCGAATACCGCCGGCACCCGTTCGCGCAGAGTATCGAGTGATAGTCCTGCGCTGAACGCGTTGCCATGAGTGACAGTTGAGAAACGTGAAAAATTATCCATGATGGATTCCTCGAGAAGTTCTTGGGCGGGATTGCCCGCATCTCGAAGAACACGCCGCGCACAGCTGTCAATTGAGGGGCGATGCGTCGTGGAATAAATGGAGGGGACCCGCGCTTCGCGGGGAGGTCGCCGTTTATGCCGCGAAAGCGCGTCGACACTCGATTGATCAGCGCGCACGACGTGTTAGCGTGTCGCGACAGAAATCCCACCCTCTTCTCTCTTCAGTTTTACCCCGCCATAATCCGAGACTTCGTCCCGTCGCTCGAGAATGCAGACCCAGCAGCCAGCGAACGCTGGCAAAATCATTGCGCAGGGCGCCTTTGATGACGCCTGCGGGTGTCGCTGCGCCGTCAGTTTAGAGCGGCAGTGTCCGTCGGTGTCCTACCCGCGCGACCAGGACGCGATCACCCCGGCGGCGCCGTCCCGGCGCGGCACGCACGGCCGTAAGCGATCGAATATGGCTTGTTGAAGCAGGTCAAGAGTCCTGAAAGGACGGAGGCATTCAAATGATTACCTTCGCCCGGCTCCGTCGCGAGCAGATCCCGCATCTCTTTGAGCGCGCCCTTGTCTTTCTTCAGAAACGCCCAGGTTCCGTTCAAATATGTATTCCAGTCCAGCTTCGACGTGGCAGCCTGCGCCGGATTTTTGGAACTCGCGACCATCAGCGCCGCCTCTTCATATTTGCCAGACAACGCCAAGGATTGGGCGATGTGGAATATGACGTCCCGACGCTCCGCCTCGTGCTCGAAATGGGCATGGATGAGGTAATCCTCGGCCGCCTCAACCGCCTGGGCGTGGCATTCGTGCTTGTCTTCCAATTGACGCCATGTAGCGGGCGTCACCCCGATCTGATCGAACTGATCGAATGTCAGCTTAGCGTTGGCGATCTTGTCCTCGCGAGACAGTTCGCAAACGCCGCCCGGCGCCTCGGCCCTGGCCAAGCCCGAACCCAAGGCCGCCAAAGCCCCAAGCAGGCACATCAACTCCGTTTTTGTGTCGAACCGTCTCAAAACAGCCCGGCATCGTCGCGCGGGATAGCTTCGAAATTCCCGGAACGTCATACAAAATTCGTCGGCAAAGCACACAGTCCGAACGAGGAACCAGCTCTTTTTCGCCACGGCTTCGAAGGGCATCCTGCTTCCATGGATGTTTTATCAGGTGGTACTGCCATTAGACACCTTCCAGTGGATCTATATCTTTCACAACCCGCCGCAACAATACCGCATCCGCCGGGTGTCCATTCACACCTCCGCGCGCCACGACTGAATCAGCTGACCTACTGGGCCAAAGACAAATATTCGCGCGCGGGTTCTGTTTCCAGCCAGTTAGTGAATGTGGCCGCGCCGGGTCCAGCAGATCCTAAGCTCGCAGGCTCGTGCATACGACTACGGCGAATCAGCGCCATCCTCGACTCGATTGCCCTGAGCAGCTTCATACTAGGAGTCACGTTCGCCTTCGTACTCCCGCCCGCTGGCCCGTAACGGGGGGTATTGCTCGATCAGTGTCCGGGCGTCGCATCCTTGCCATGATCGGAGAGCTGGGCGTCGATCCACGCGTGTAGCGCAGTGATAAGTTTTGGATCGCTTGTCCGGTATTCGAGTTCTGCACCGTCGGCTACATCTTGGTACGAAACCGCGATTTGCCCCGGCTTTGCGGCTTTTAGTTCAGCGAGGCCTGGCATTGCATCGCCGTGAATATGCGAAGGCCCCGAATAGTCGCCTTTTTCGAACCGTTCCCGCATATCCCGTAAGTGAGCGCGCACCATTTGAATCTGCTGCGTATCCGCCGGATCGCGCACGATGAGTCGCAGTGTGCCGCCATCGTCAGTTTTGGCGAAGACATGCAGGGTCGCCATATGACTAAAAGGCATCACGTCTGCGCCGCGTTTTGCCACTTCGTCCTGCCGACTAGAGTCCTGCGCGAGGCCTGCGAAGGAGAATGGAAGAGTTAGGCTGATTAAGGCCGCTGCGCGTAGCAAATAACTGCTCATGGGATGGTCCTACATTGAGGGATGGACCCCGTTGACCCATGCTGATCCCACTCTTAACGGATTCGTATGATTTAAATCATACGAGCAGACGAATAGTGTCGTTTCTACGCTCGATTTGACCGGTGCGCTCCATGTTTCCAAGAGTTCTGTACAAGGTTTCGTGTGTAACTCCCAAATCGCGCGCGAGGTCTTTGAGCGTGCCGCTGACCTTGACGTGGCCGGTCGCGTTCGAAGCTTCGGAGAGCAGAAAATGACGAATCCTTTCTGCGGCGCTCTTTAAACTGAGCCGCTCTACTCGAGTCCTCACTGCGCGCAGCTGTCGCGAAAGCAGAGAAATCCATTGACGTGAAAATTCCGGATCAGCGGCGATTAGATTCGTCAGATCCGTTGCGGATATTCTCAAGACCGTCGCGGCCTCCATTGCAACCGCATTACAGTGGTAGCGGGCGCTATCGATCGAAGCTTCAGCGAAGAATTCCCCAGCTCGGGCTTGATGCAGCACAATCTCCTCGCCGGCGCGCCCCCTGCGAATCAATCGCACGCATCCACTGGCCAAATGGTAAACCCACCGCGTGGGACTACCTGCCGTGAATATTGTCGCGCCGGCAGCGTAGATACGGCGACTTGCATGTGGACGCAAGGCGGCTGGGAAAGCAGGCAACTTGAGATTTTGCATGGTCGCCTCTGGAAGAGAGCTCACAACTCAGTATGCCCGCCTTTACACCTTAGATCATGATGATACGCGATGCGCTCCAAGGCAAATTCAGTCTGTGCTATGGAAGGAGCGGAGCGTCAAATCCATTCGGCCATCAAGATCTTCTGTCCTGCGGGAGAAAGGATAAACATGGCAAGGCGCGCCGCTTCAGGATGTGCGCTGTTGAGCGTCGTCATACCGTAACTCGCGGTAATAGCCAGGTCAGAGGGCAGCTCAATCGTAGAAATGCCAGTAAGTGCTTTTTCGGCCTGATGACCGTTGGTGCAGTACGAGAGAATGACGTCAATCTGCTTCTCGGTGATCAACGACGCGAGGGCCTTGCTGGCGCCTGGCGGCGGGGAAACCATTCCTGCGCCGCTGCCAAGCCTAATTGCTTTCTGCTCAAGTCATCCTCCCTGCAGACCATGTGGTAGCCGACCGCTGCTGGCCGCCGACATAAGCCAGGCCGGCCAGCCTCCGGTCACGAGGAATGAGGGTATACTTTAGCCTCGGCCGCGTCAGGGAATCGAATCGCAACCCGCCAACGACTCAATCGAGTTGGACGGGTCAGAAGGGGGACTTATGGAGAAGTTCGGTCGCTCGCTTGTTGCAGTTCTGCTGATGGGCCTTTGCGCCTGCTGCTCAACGCCGTCCATGAAACCGCTGGAAGGCGTGGCGGTGAGTAAAGTCATTGATCAGATCAAACAGGATCTTGCAAACTCCAGCGTCGCCGATTTTAAGGTCGGTGACGGAACCCTACTAGCCTGTGGTGACGATCCCAAACAGCCGCTCGTCTTGATGCGAGCCCCAGATCCCCCAACAGTAACACTCAAACTGTCCACAGCCCGCGTCATCGACGTCACGGGCGACGCTGGGGTGTCGAAACTCCCCGTTTTCGGCGTGCTCTTTTCCGCTGATGCTAGCTACGAGGCTAAGCGCTCGGTGACCGTCGAGCAGGACCTCACTTTTGCCATCATAAGGCCGACGACCAAAGTGGGAGACCCTCTGCTCGTTGCGGTGCCGCCGGAAAAGTACTCGGAGCTCGGCAACGCCATCAACGAGGCGGAACTTGGGATTCTCGGTGCAAACCACGAGGTTCGCCCATGCCTGCAGCCCACAAAGCTGTCGGTAAACGTCCTGGTCGATGTCACCAAGACCGTTGCCGCTAATGGCACGGTCAGTTTTCTATTGCTGTATTCGGTAACCGCGAAGACATCAGTCGCGAACGAACTCAAGAATCAGATTCAGGTCGATCTCGCTTACGACAAGAATACGCCGGCCGCCTTTAGGTGATCCTTGGCGCAATCGGTTGGCGTTTGGTCGCCGTGGCAGGACTCTCGTGCATGCTCCTGCCTTGGACCGCCCGGGCAGCGAGCGGACTCTTCAATCTGGCGCTCCTGGAACAGCACCGCGACCACATCGAGGCCGTTCAGCACGCAATGGAGCAAGCGCTGCCCCGGCTGACGCGAGGCACGGCCCT
>Ga0206853_1020_pt1 | contig 29343 bp, 18 predicted proteins | sample Alteio_BWOrgCont_52_FD_152859 | JGI IMG/M metagenome (GOLD analysis project Ga0206853, IMG submission 152859) | Enriched cells from forest soil in Barre Woods Harvard Forest LTER site, Petersham, Massachusetts, United States -... | ecosystem: Environmental > Terrestrial > Soil > Temperate forest >... | reverse complement strand
TCGTTGATCGGTAAATTCCATACGAGGGCGCGTCGTTAAAGGAGCCGATAATTATATTTCCACTGTTATCAACGGTAAGGCAATTTATGTCACTAGCACCCTCTGGATATGGTATTATCGACCACGATATGCCATTATCCGAAGAACGAAACATATTACCGGTAATAATGTAGATATCACCGTTAGGTGCAAGGGTCAGCAGGGAAACTTGCTGCAAAAGGGTAATCATATCAAACCGATTGCTCATCGAATCAAATACCTGAATTCTGCCTATTAAACCGTTCGTGTCCGGGTACCACGATATTCCATTGTTTGTTGACCGCATTAATTCGTTTTGGCGATCAGGTTGATCGTCGACGATCGCCAACATCGATCCATCGGATGCTATTAACAGGTTTTCTATAGGTCCAGAACTCCCTGATGGCGTCAGTGATGTTAATGAATTATAATCATCTCCCTCATTCGGATTAATAAACGTAAAATGGGGAGTATAATACTCAGGTTCGCAAACATATTCCCAAAAGTTTTGTATAGTGTATGGAGTTGATGTTGTGTTCACACTGCGATACACACCGCTATCTGGCGCGGCTGCAAAAAGATAGTCGTTCATATTGATCGCGAGAGAGCCTACGGATGGAGGTTGGAGCGCATTTGTTAATCCCTTGTTGATTGCTGAACAGGTTTTGCCGCTATCCGTAGATTCATATACGCCACCGGTTGTTCCAAGGAAAATGTTTCCGCTACCATCTATAACAAGACAATTGATAGAAATTGGCCTGTCATTGCTTGTGAATTTGCAAATGTTCCATGTAGCACCAGTGTCTAACGACGAATATACGGAGGCATCTCCGGAGCATGCATACAATATATTACCATAATGCAAAATTGAGGTTATACTGGCGTTTAAACCGCTGCCGACAAGTGTCCAATTTTGCCCATCATCTGTGGAACGGAACAGAATGCTTGAGCCGCTTGTTGCTTGTGCAATGATGTTTCCGTTTCCATCAGTTGCAAGAAGTGAAATATTTACAGCGCCTAATCCGCTAGTTCCGTCAATATATGACCATGAACCGCCGCCATTGGTGGTATGATACACACCGCTGTCAGTGCCAATAAAAATGGCATCGGTGGAAATAAACGCCATCGAGGTGAATTGTACATTATTCATGTTGAATATTGATGCCCAAGTTTTGCCGTTATCCTGTGATTTGAAGACAACGCCCAAAAGAGTATCTCCGTTTGCTTGATGGACTGAATCCCAGATGTTTATGAATTCTGCGGAATAGAGATTGCCTCCGCCATCGGCAAATAATGAAAAAGACATGATTTGACCCAATGAATCCGGAACAGGCATGGCTACAACCGCCCATGTCGAACCGTCATTCATTGAACAATAAACTGAGCCATATTCCTCTCCGGCAAACACACCGCCTGTCGTCGTACATACGAGTGAATTAATGGGAACCGTGTAACCATCCTGCGTCGGCGTTCCCTGCTGTTCCCAGTAATTCGGCGTTTGCGCAAACGATGTGCATGCTATTGCCATCGTGATAATAATCATAGTCAATGTATTTTTCATTGTGATATAATTTAAAATAGCATTTTGCTGAAATAAAATTGTTTGTGTTTGTTATCGTTCTTATACAATATCATGCTTTTAGCGTTTTTGTTACTTATTGTAATACCCGTAATCTCAATAGACATCAGTATTGTGGGGATAATTTAGAACGGTCCCCCAACAAGGGGGACTAGTACCGGCACACCCGGCGCTTCGCGGAAATACACTTGCAGATATCCGTAATGCGGGGCAACAGCCGGCACACCGTTGAAACGAATAATCGCAACAGGGTACATTACACCATTAGCAGGATTCGGCCCTGTCGGAGGCTGTATTGCAACTGGGAAACTTCCAATAACGGTAAACAACGCTGAGTCTCCCTGATTGCTCTGCACCTTTATAGAATCAACATGCCTGTAACTTGTATCTAAATTAAAATCGTATAAAGTATCGTACGCAATCGTACGAGAAGTATTTGTGTCATGATATGCAAACAATATTGGATCGGGTTGAAGCGCCATGCCGTTGTTTGCGCCAATTCCCGTTAAATACATAAATACCGCCGGAAGGCTGTCTGCGGCGATGATAAGCGAAGTGGAATGCGCCCCTTGGCTAAATGGATTGAATTGCAATTGGAATGTAAATTTTCCGGAAGGCTGGAGAGTGAACGGGCACGATAGTTGTGGAATTACATTATAGCCGAAACTTCCGCTATCCGAACCTGCATAATACATATTATGAATGCGCACAGGTGATAATCCCGTATTTGTTATAACGAGACTTTTACTTAACGAAGAGTCTGTCTGAACAAAGCCGAAATTAATCGCCGTGTCGCGCAGACTCAACGAACCCACGCCGACGTAATACTGCATCGTGTCCGTCGCGCTAATATTATTCGAATCTGCGTTCACCGTAAGAATAGCAGACACGTATCCCAATTTCAACGGGGTAAACCGCATTTGAAACGTTGCAGAATCCATCGCGTTAATTTGCAGATGAAAAATCGAGTTGCCGAGAATGGTGAAATCCGACGCGTTAAGACCTGTGAGCGTTGAGGACACGACAGTTACACCGCTATAATGGTTTGTATCATGAATTGTGCCAGTGATGATTGCCGATTGCCCCGGCATCAGTGCAGACGCGTTAACAGGCGATAATGATACGATGAGGGTTACGGTCGTATTGAGGAATGTTTCCTTGGGATCGTTTGTCGTCATAATATCTCTGCATCCGAATACCGTTGTCCACAGTAATACGATGCCAATTGCGCTGAAGGGAAAATATCCCAGTGGCAAACGTTTCATACGTAACGAGGATAACAAGAGGTTTTAAAACTCCGTCCCCATTCCAATACTCACGCCAAGTTTTTGGCTCCCGAACCACGCGCCGTTATGACGGTAAAGCAAACTCGACCCCATGATTCCCAGATCGGCAAAAACAAATCGGTTTATCGCATAAACTGCTTCCACTTGTGCATTCGTATATGGACCGACAGTGGTTCCGCCCAGTTCAATAAGTGCGCGCGGTGTGAAACCAAGCATCGGAGAGAATGCATACCGGAAATAGGCCGCCGCATAGCCGGCATTGATGTACTGTATATATGTTATCGTTGTTAAAGGCGCGGGCGATGTATTATATCGCAAAGCAAAAGCGCTTTGACCGGCGGACAATCCAACCACGGCATTAGGCGCAATATATACTCCCGCCCGGAATGCAGAATAATTGATAAGAGGTGCTCCACTGAGCGATGAAGATGAAAACCGCGGGAATAACATGCCTCCGCCTTGCTGAACATCTATCTGATAAAAAGCAATTTCTTCATGCGCCTCCGACAAATTTGAAGGATCTAAACCGGAAGTTCGCGTGTGCGAATTTTCAAGAGATGTCGTAATTGATTGCATAACTGGCAAAGATTGTCCCGGTAAACCATTTTCAGAAGAGTCCGTTTGAGCAATTGAATTCAATCCAACAGCAACTGGTTGGATTGGTTGTGCCTGCTGTTGGATTGGTGTACTCGCAACATTCATAAAAGTGGTTCCATTGCCACCATCTACCGTTTGCGGATTCGACAACTCAAGCCGGTTGCTACCGTTTTGGAGGATAAAAGCACCCTCATTTGCGATTTTATTCATTGCAATAGCTTCGCCATTCTTTGAGCTATTCCCAATGGCATTCACAATGGAAGAAGCGATTGGATATGACTGCATGGGTTGCACAATGGTGGGTGCCGATGCACTCGATAGTGAATTATTGCTATTCTTGTCACCGATAAAATAACCGATAATACCGCTTGCGACTATGGCTATTGCCGCAAGACCCGCCAAAGTTTTCCAGGCAATAACCGATATGCCCGCCGGAGCTGACTCTGCAATTGCATTGGGCATTGCGGCGGCAAGAATGGCGTTATCGAATATTGTCGGAACTGCCTCCGCAACACGGTCATTTACCATCATTGCGCGGAGCGCCATTTGGTCATTGAACGCGGCGCGCTTTTCCGGCGAGACCGATATAATGTGAAAAAACTCGGTCGTGTCGGCGTCGCTCAACGAGCCGTCCAAATAACCGTGCAATAAATCTTGAAAAATCATCGTCAATCTTAATAATTACGTTGCGGAACACATGGAAACGCCATTGTACAGGTTTCGTTGTTGTACTTTATTCGTGTTTATGTTATTTATTTTCATCGCCGAACACGGGATCGAGAATTTCCCGCAAGAGATTACGCGCGCGATGAATGCGAACTTTCACAAGCGACATACTTACATTCGTTATTTGCATTATTTCATCGTAGGAAAACCCCTCGTATTCATATAACATGATTACCTCGCGTAAATTCGCAGGCAGCTGCAAAAGCGCATCTGCAATTGTCTTTTTCTCGGAGAAATCGAGCCCGCCGCTTTTTTGTCCAAAAAGCAATTCCTCCGCCATCGCCTCATCGAGCTCTGTATAAAGCCCCTCGTCTTCGAGAATTCTCAAACAAGCGTTGCGTGCAATCGCAAACAGCCACGGTCCGAATTTCTTCTCCGCTTTGAATGAATTCTGGTATTTGATGAGCCGGAGAAATGTTTCCTGGAATGCGTCGCCGGCGCGATCGCGCTCCCCAACCATACGGACGCAAAAAGTATAAAGCTGGCTTTTATACCGCGCATACAGCTCTGCGAAAGCGTGATGATTGCCGGCGCAATAACTGAAGAATAATTCTTCGTCGCTTTTCACCGGTTCAGAAGCTTTTATATTGCGAAATATATTTGTTGTTTTCAACATACACAATTACGTGTAGAATATCTCGAAAATGCGTAATTTGTTACAAAAAAAGCCATTCCCTTTATTTATTGGTTCCTATATCTATTGGCTTCATCCGCCGGCAGCTTCGTATGATGAAGGCGCCACAGACGCTTCACCGAAATTTCTCTTCGTCAGAGAGCGCCTCTATTCTCATTTCTTCACGAAGTAATTTACGGCAATTTTCGTGGCACAACCGGCGCATTATGTTTTGTTGACCGGCGATAAAGCAGTAATTTTGCGCCTTGAAAATAAATTCCCAAATTCTGGTAGAATGGATTTGAGAGATAATTAGGATATGGATTCTCACATACGTTTATTTGCGGACATACCGGCACGCTCAGCAGAGCACCAAGTCCCCCCTTCATTGCAACTATCCCAGTGCAAGGTAAATACCCATGTTCATGAATATCTCGTATTCATTTTATTGTGATGCGTTATGACGTCACGACGTGGAATTATAAGTCAATCGGTATGTATATCTTTAATCATTCAATAGTGATTTTCATTTATAAAATATAAAATTAGTCAACCGGAGAGGTGCGAGAGTGGTTGAATCGACCGGTCTCGAAAACCGGGATACCCTTCGGGGTATCGTGGGTTCGAATCCCACCCTCTCCGCATTGAACATATACGAGCGGAGTCTTGCATAGGTAATATTTTGTTATTATCTATGCACAGCGTTGAATGGAGAATAAAACGGATAGAAATTAATGTTCAATGATGTTTTGCTATTCGCCTGTCTGCACTCGTAAGCGTATATTCGCAGAGGTATTCGTTCACTCTTATGCTAAATAGCCGTCTATTTTTTATCATTCGTAGCCGATGATAACGTCGCAATATGCCGACATGAAACAAAAATTCACGGAATTATATAATTCAGCGATGCCGGAACCGGCTTTTCTCAACGTTCCCGCATTGAATTTCTTGATGATTGACGGAATCGGTGATCCGCGCGGTAGTCAGGAGTATGAAGACGCGGTGAATGCGCTTGTCGCCGTTTCATTTGCGACGATGTTCATGCTCAAGCGCGATAAACAGGTCAAGGATTATGGGGTTCCGCCTGTGGAAAGTACGTGGCTTCTCAATGCCGACAGTGATTTTGACGGCGAAGGGAACACACAATGGCGGTGGACGGCAATGGTAATGCAGCCGGAGCACGTAGAACTTGAAGATATCATCCGTTCTATCGAATATCTCAAGATGACAAACCCACTCGTTATTTATGATAAAATACGTTTTGAATGCGTTGAAGAGGGGATGACCGTACACATGCTCCACCACGGAACGTATCGCAAGCAACGAGCCTCAGTTGCCCGCATGGACGCATTTGCAAGCGCAAACGGATGTGAAATGCTCATGCGCCATCACGAAATTTATCTCACCCATCCCTTCGGAACCGACGTTCAAAAAATTCGCACGATATTGCGGCATCCGGTCATCAAAAAATTTGCGCCTCCCGTTAGTGAGTAAAGATCAACGCAGCACGGCGCTCGCTCTTTACTCATCACATGGTTACGGTTCTCAATTCCCTTCTTCTTTCACAGGAACTTCCAATTCGCTGAGATGATACGTATAGGAATCAACCTCTCCTAATTCGCTTTTCCAATAGCATTCAAGCTTATACGTCATCTCGACTCCGTCGTCAACGCCTTCGATTTGGTTGATTGTCATTTCCTTTTTATCCGCTTTTCGAAGGATCGTATCGTTGACATGCAGTACCGTCCCGTCCGTGAGTGTTATGCTGTCGTATTTCATTGCTCAAACTCCTTTTCTTTTTTTAATATGTGAGGTTTATTACTCCAAGCCTGTTTAGCAGTGTGTTTGAAGAAGTCCTACAATTTTAACAAAGATTCCGTCTATACAATTCCCATTCGCGTGGAAATTTTGAGCAACGTGGGTTATACCCGTGTAACCACAATTCTCACTCCTTCTACAGCAGCTACTTTTATACGCGTATGCGCAGGGATGTACTCGGCTTCGCTGATAACGTCCAATCGCTTGCCGTCAAACATCGCGATTCCAGATGGGCGCAGGAGCGTGATGGATTCCCCTTCTTTTCCGATATATGCGGAATAATCTTCCGGCGTAACGTATCCATCGCTCCCCTTTTCTTCATGCGTTAATTTCCACCAAGCCAGTATTTTTTTGCTCATTAATATAAAGCGTTACTCCGTTTAGATATGAGGATTGCCGGACACATTATGCCGTGATGCAAACGTGCGATTTTATGCAATTCATACGCGCGATACGACTATCCGCACTCCCTCAACGCCAGTCACTTTTATGCGCGTATGCGGCGGTATGTATTCCCCCTCGCTGACGACGTCAAGCCGCGTCCCATCAACCATGACGATACCGGAAGGTCGCAAATGGGTGATGGACTCGCCTTCCTTGCCTACGAATGTCCGATAATTCACAGGCGTAACATACCCTTCGCTGAGTTTTTCTTCATGCGTCAAAATAAATTTACTCATCCAATGTGATTTCGGCAATGTGCGAATCATGATGATGACAAGACCGATAAATCCGGCAAGGGAGCACGTCAGCGTCAGTAACGCCCGTGTAGTATTGCCGGTGTATATATTGCCCACGAGCGCATAAAACATTGCCCCAATCGCCAAGACGATGCCGATCAAACCCGCAACGCCGAACGTCGGAATGGGCGTGCCTATCTCAATCACAAGGAATACGATCCCCGCCAGGAACGAAAGAATAACCAATATCGTCGCAAGTTTTGCAATGTACGCAGCCCCGAAAAACAGTGCGAACGACAATAATGCCAATACTGCAATCCACCCGAAGTGCCCCGTTTTAAAGGCAAAGAAAAGACCGGATAATCCGATGAGGATCAAGACGCCGCTCACAACGGAATTCGTGAAAAATTTAACGAGATTTTCGGACCAACTTTCCTGTGTTGTGATAATAACAGGATTAGAATACCCGAATTTCATAAGAACGTCAGGCAGTGAACTTCCAATGGTATCACAATAACCAACCTTCACGGCTTCATCAGTTGTCAATGTTAGTAATTTTCCATCAGGTTTTTGCAGTGTCTTGTTAGAATCGGTGAGCATCATGTTCTCATCCACCATTGCTTCGGCTACATCGGGTCTCCGGTGGTTGCGTTCTGCGAGAGCGCGCATCTCGCTTCGCATGAACGAATTGACCTTTTCACTCGCCTTTTCACCAGTCGAGTATATCGGCGTTGCCGCACCCATCGTGCTGCCCTCGGACATTGCAATTTTGCGACACGAGAGAGAAATATATGCGCCCGCGGATATAGCCTGTTTATCAACAAACGCAATCGTCTGCATCGGCGCATTCAACACCGCATCCTTTATTTCCGTTGCCGCGTCCACCCTGCCTCCGAAGGTGTTTACCTGCAATACAACCACGTCCGCATGTGCGTCTGCGGCTTCACGGATAACCCGCTCAACGTACGGAACCAACCCGAGATCAATCTCGCCGGTAATCTCTACAACGTAAGCTTTGGGAGCATCTGTTTTCGTTTGCGCTTTTGCGGGAATGATGCTTGCACACAATAATCCCGCTGTGATGAGCGCCTTCGCATACAATCGCGTTCGCTTGGTTTTCGCTTCAATTATCATGTTCAAAATTATCAATCGTGCTTTCGGAAAACGCCATCAATTAAGATATCGTCGCCGATGTTTTGGGCGGAGAACTTTACAAAGTTAGGGATTTTTCCGCTTAACGCGCCGAAAGCAGGGACGCCTTTCCCGTAGAACTTCGGAGCAATAAAAAGCAACAACTCGTCGGCGACGCCGGCATTGACAAAACTTGTGGCAATAGCGCTCCCGCCCTCCACAAGCAGGGATGTGATTCCCATTGTCCCGAGTGAACGAAGAACGAAGTGCAAATCAATTTTATTGGTTTGTAATGGGGATGCGATGCACTGCGCGCCTTCACGCAACAACCGAAGGCATTTTGCACTTCGCCAAGAATCGAGCGACGTAAAGACAATTGTCCGGGCATTTTCCCCGAGAAACGGCTCGTCATATTTTCCTCGCAATGTACTATCCAATATAACCCTGACCGGGTTCCTTCCTTTCACGCGGCGGACCGTCATCCGAGGTTTGTCTGCGGTCAAAGTGCCGCTGCCGATAAGGATAGCGTCATATTGCGAGCGCAATGTATGTGAATATACAAGGCTTTCGATTGACGAAATTTGTTTTTGCTTTTTTTGCGTCCCTGCAATTTTACCATCAAGAGTTTGCGCAAGTTTCACGGTCACGTAAGGCAAAGCGGTCAGAATCCATTTGAAAAAGAATTTATTGATTTCGTGCGATTCTTCTTGAAGGATCTCCGTTGTAACGGCAATTTTTGCCGACCGTAATCGTTTGATACCTGCGCCCGTAACATGCGGATTGGGATCGCGAGCGCCGATAATAACCCGTGCAATTCCGTGTGCAATAATCGCTTCCGTGCATGGGGGCGTCTGCCCTGAATGATTACACGGTTCGAGATTGACGTACATATCCGCACCAGAGGCTTTCTCACCTGCCATTGCAAGGGCGTTGATTTCCGCATGAGCGCCTCCATACCGTTGGTGCCAGCCAACCCCGACTATTTCATTATCACGTACAACGACCGCTCCCACCATTGGGTTTGGACTGACAAACCCGACGCCCTTTTGCGCATATTCAAGGCATAGCCGCATGAAACGTTCGTCATGTTCTGTATCCCGATCTGCACTTTTTATCAATGAACGAGTCATTGAACGATAAAATGAATTGAATCTTGGGCAGCGACGGGCTTGCAAGGTATAATGCTCACGAGCGTATAACGTCCCGGCATTATTTCACCCTGTGTGGCGTTTCCCTCACCATTCCATACGTCCGTATAATTTGCCGAACCGCCGATATTCGTCGGCTGTACGTCCGTTATAATTTGCGTATATGTTTTGTCGGCGCTCATCTGCCAAATGAGTGTTCCATCGGAATTAAAAATGAGATAGTCATGCGTTAAGCCGCTTGGAAGAAATTCGTTCTTTGTCGCGGCAAGACGAACCACGTTCAAATTGATTTGAAAATTTCGGTCTGGCGTGCGCTGAATATTCATGTGAAGCGCTAAATCCGGCTTCGGCGGCGGGGTAAAACGGAACTCAATCGTCGTATCGAACACCAATTGGCGGTTGCGGTTATAAACACGCGCCTCCGCCCTGCCTGTCAATGTATTATCCATACTGAGGTCCGGCGACCATTGATAATCATTATATAATAAAACATCCACTACTGCAGGTTTATTCGTGGAGTGATGCGTCATTGTAATCGTCGAACCACCATGCCATATATTGCTGTCGCGGTTGTTAAATATATTCAATTCCGTCGAGGTCATTTGTTTGAACTGCTCCGGCAAATTGCCGGTTTCAGGTAGCTGGGATTCAGCTGAAATGCGAAAATGTTCTGCTTTCCCTTGCTGTGTTGCAGTGAGCAAAAATGGCACGTCTGTATGACGCATGTTTTTTGTTGGAGGCGGTGCAGGGCTATCGGCGCCGCGACAAGGAAGACAATATGTAATTGCGCAATATAAAAACGTCAATGCGGCAATGCTAAGTTTCATTCGTCAATACAATCCTTCGGTATTATCTCGTTTCGTAACTTTCACGTCGTTCAATTGCGGCGCTTTCACGTGTAAATTTAAGTAAAATCCCTGCAAATACCCGGTCGGATACCACGTAAAGTCCAATTGCCAGCAATGCAAATCTTTTGACATGCTGACGCTTGGCGCTTGTACGGTGCCCGCCACAAAGTCATAATAGACGGAAGTTGACATGCTCCACGTGGGCGTTACCTTCATAGTCAGAGTCGCCGAAAGTGCGGACGTGCGGCTCGTAATTTGCCCCGGGAACGGTTCGATTTGGGAAAATGAATACGTGAGCGCCAGCGAGAGCGGAACTTTCATTGGCGTGTTTCCTGCGCCGTCTTCACCCATATAATACGCCCATGAATCTTTCGGTATAATTGAATCTTCAAGCGGATATGCCGAAGTCGGTTGCTTGCTGGTATCGGGACGCGCCATGCCGGGCGCAGCCACGCCAGTTTGACCGCCGCCGCCCTGCCATAATGCAAATTGCGTGGAAACGCTGAACGAAAAACTTGTCGGATCGAGAATGCCGTCGTTACGCTGCCACTTGAATACGTTAAGCCGTCTGCCGCTATCCGCATCGTAATAATACGGTGAGAACGTGCCGCTGCCTTGTATGTTGAACGTATTCAATATGTTTGTGTGCGCAGAGAATGCAATCGGCGCAAGCTGGAACGAATCGGCGGCAAAATTATAATTTGTTGACAATGTTGCGTCTAACAATTGGATTTTGGTTGTTGCCGTATCCGAAGAACGCACCTTCATTTCAAATATATTATCCAGGCTGATTCCGATGCTTTTTTGCATCCCCGGTCCGGGACCTGCGCCGAATATTTCGTTTTGGAAATACGAATACTGAACATTTTGCTGCGATTGCCAATCGTAATACGTGCCATAATATGAATACCGCGGCGTAGAAAAATCCGGCTGATAGGTTAGGGAAATTGAAGGGATAAGCGTGTGCCGTATCGCAGTAACGCCGAAAATATCCGGCTCTACGATCCCATACAAGCGGGTAGTTGCGCTGACGGAAGTGTTATACCACCATACGCGGTATAATCCCTTTTCCGTCGTCGTTTCCACGAGTGAATCACCGGGATTTTTATATTGGAGAACTCGTTCGGGATACCATAATTCTGAATAGGTGAACGAAGGCGTCAGACTGATTTGCCCTAATTTCGGCGTAAAACTAATCGTCGGTGAGTGCTGTACGCCGTATTGGAACGTATTTGTTAGCAAATTCCCAAGTGTATCGTAATTGACGCTTTGGGCGGCTTGAAAATTGCCGCTGTATGCCACACCAAGCAATTCGTACCATTTTTCACTACCGGGAACTGTTTCGCTCGAACGAAAAGGATAGAATTGTTGCAGGGTATAAGTCGTTGAAGCAGATTGGCTTACATCTTTCGTTTCAAGGTTTTGCGAGCGTTCGTAATTCAATCCGAGCGACGAAAAATCCCATGAATGCGCGCCGGAAGCCTGGCTGTAAATAATTGATTGCAACAAATCGTTGATATTCGTCGAAGTCGTTTGTAGATATTGTTGCGATTCAAAATTCAAATGCGCGTCCAATTGCGTTTGGGGGTCAATTGTCTGGTCGTGGTTCAATTGAAAATTCCATTGTGTGGTGATAGGGTCATCCGGTTCAAATCGCGTGCGCGCGTACCCCGCGGTGATGTTTCCAGTAAAATCGTAGCGCAGATCATACCGAAACGTTCCTGTATATGTTGAACTCCCCTTCGTGTAAAGGTCCGTCGTCGCCGCAAAATCCGTGTAATCGTTCAACGCAAAATAATAGCCGAGATTCTGGAGAAAAAAACCGCGTGTAGTCTCATCTCCGTATCCGGGAATGAGAATCCCCGATTGCCGCCCTTCTTTATTGGGAAATACACCGAATGGAATAACGAATAACGGTACGCTGTCCACGTAGAAATAGACGGGTTCGGCAAAGACTCTGTCCTTCAGTATCACTTCCATCTCCGGAGACTCGAAATAAAAATGCGGATGCGGCAGATCGCACGTGGTGTATCGTCCGTTCTTGACAAACATCACGTCTTCGGAAACACGCTTGATTTTATCGCCATAATAATATCCGGTTTCCATTTTGGTATTGGCAAGCACGACTGTGCCCTGCTTCGTCCGGAAATTATAGGTTATCGCGTTGCCCTGATACAGTTCGCCCTTGTCGTCGAAAATCGGCGTGCCTAATTGATTCTTTCCCGAACTATCGGGTATCCCGTATGACGTCACGTTGGAAGTGACAAAGTCCACGTCAATGATATGCGACGTAATGTGCTGCGCTTCATAAATAGCTTCCGCTTTGTTGACGAGATGCATCGAGCGTGAGTGGATTCGATAGACGATGGAATCCTTCGCGGAATACGTAACAATTGAGTCTATTCCTTCATCCGAGGAATCGCGCGGCGTTTTAATTGACAATGAGTCGCGCGACGAATCCGCCTTCGCAGTGCTATCGTGTACAGTGCCGGAATGGGCGGGCGTTTTTGCCGTGTCGGGCAATGCCAACTGACGCGCGGCAGCTGAATCCAGCGCAGAGACAGCAATGATGAGGCTGAACATAAACAACCATGGTCGCATGTGGCGGGATGAGCGTGATTATTGCGAACGCAATATCTTCGCGCCCGCCGGCGACGGCATCAAAAAATCCACGTCCTGCGTATTCAGGCTTACGTCATCGTAACGAATACTTATCGTGCCCTTTGTTGCGGATTTTGCGGTTAATTTCTTGGGAAAATTAACGCTGTCAACGACTGCATACCCCGAAAAAAGCTCGTCTAATTCATCACCGCTGGATTGGATGATCCGCGCTCCGCGAATGCGCGCTCCGTCGAGCAGGCATTCCACCGTGCGTTTATTGCCGTCCTGCACGCTGATTTCATTCGCATTTGAATCCGGAATGCCGCGCGAGCAAAGCGCTGCAAGTTCCGGCGGCTCGCCTTTCAAGAACGCATACGCGTCGCCGAATTTGAGCGTAACGCCTGGAAGGGGCAATGCGCTGTCAGGGTTTATGGTGCCGGTTTGCACGATATTTTCAATGGCGTTGTACATTTCATAATGTCCGTGCGCGGCAAATAACGAACCCATGGGAATGCCAAAAGGTCCCGTAATTTTAATGCGAATCGAATCAGGTGCGCGGAGTGAAACGTCGATTGACCCCGAATTCGAAAACGACGGCGACTCAACCGCAATCGTACCCGAGGCGCGCATGGAATTGATTGCATTGGTTTGCGCAAGCGCTGCGCGAAGAATCCCCTGCGACAAATTGGGAGCCGCACCCGCTCCGGTGTTCATGGATTGTGGCGCCGAGGAGCATCCCGCGACGAGCGCCGCGCAGATTGCCGCAAACGCCAGCCACAACTGCAGCGTGTGCTTATTCGCCGCCATGCTGTTTGCATTGCGATATTTTTTGGATAAGGGTTTCATTCGTGCTGTCCTGCTGCAATGCCGCATTCCACGCCCGCACCGCGTCGCCGCATCGTCCGAGTTTCAATTCAATATCTCCCAAATGTTCAAGCACCGTCGGCGGAGTGTTTCCTTTTGCAGCCGCGTTGCGTATCCAAACGAGTGCGCTGTCGTATTTGCCGGTTTTGTACAACACCCATGCGTAGGTATCCATGTAATTGACGTTGCCCGTATCAAGCATAACCGCGCGCTGAGCCATGCTGTTTGCAAGCGGCAGGTTCTCTCCCCGCTCCGCAAGGCTGTAACTGTAGTTATTCAGTGCTAAAGCGTAGTCGGGCTTTAAAGTCAATGCGGCGGCGTATGCGCTGTCGGATTCGTCCGTAAGATGCTCTTCGTCGCATGCAAGCCCAAGTTCCGAGAGAGCCATCCAGTCTTTCGGGTTCAGTTGCAGCGAGGCATGTAATGCCGCGATTGCTCCCATGTGATCTTTCATTTGTTCGAGCGCATACGAGCGCAATAATTCTATGCGAAAATCGGGATTGACGGGAAATGATGCAATCAAATTTAGAATATCCTGATTTCTGTGGTTTTCGAGCAATAATTCGCCCCCCGTCAGAAGCGCCGCAAGAGTGTCGTCCGCCGAGGCAACCGCTTTGCGTATATCGCGGAAACCTTCGTCGAATTCTCCGTGTAATATATAAGCGCCGCCAAGCATTTCCCACGCGTACCAATTGCTGCTGTCGCGAGCAGCTGTTTTCGCCAATAATGGTTCACATGCTGCGAAAGAAGTGGAATCGGTGGAAATGCGCATATACAATGAATCGAGAATTTCGTCCATCGTGTCTTTGCCGAGCGTATCGCATGAAAGCAGCTGCGAATACGCCGTAAACGCCTTATTCCACATGCCTCGCTCGTTATACACATTTGCAAGCGAAAGCTGAGCGCCAATAGAATTGGGATAGCGCTGCAATAAATCCAAATACTCATACGTTGCGCTGTCCAACTCGTGAAGCTCCACGTACGCCTGCGCAATGGATTCGCGCAATTCGGGATTATCCGCTTCGTCCTTCAACGCATCGCGCAATGATTGGACAGCTTGCGGTACGTTGCCCTGTACGCTGTAGATTTGTGCAAGGCGAAGGGATATTTCGGAATTTTCGCCGGTAATATCGAGTACACGCTTGTAAAGCGCCGCAGCCTCGGCATTATTCCCGCGCAGCTGCACAAGTTCCGCCAATTCGGAAAGCCCTTCCACGTTGTCGGAATCTAACGCGACAACGCGCTCCAATTGCCGCTGGGCAATGTCGAAATCACCTTGCATCGTCAGCGCAATTTCCGCCCTCAGCATTCGGTATTCTACGTCGTTCGAATCGAGCGCGATTGCCTCGTCGGCAAACTGCGCCGCCCTATCCGGCTTGTGGAGCGCCGCATAATCCTTTGCAATCGCATACATAATGCTTGCCCTGCGGTCGTATTTCAGCGCCTCCATGTAATCGAGTATGCCTTCCGCATATTCATGCCGCATGTCCTTGAGCGCTCCATCAACGAACGCCTCTTGCGCACGCGTCGTATCCCGCGTTGAGGATACCGTTTCCGCACTCGGCATAGCATGCTTCGTAATTTGCGGGGAGGCGCAACCGATAACGATTGCCAATGCCAGCGGGCAAAGCGCCCGCCAATGTTTTAGAACGTCCATTCGTGGGATAAATTACAGAACCGGCGCGAAAGTTCCAAGCCGGAGAACTATCCCGTTATTTAACTGCATACTCATTTATCTTCAATCGTAAATCGAGACATCGGAAAAGTCCATTTAATACATAAATGCGTAATGAAACGTAATTGCGGGGAGCGTTAGCGACGCGACAATCTCCCACGGCGCACGCTTGATGAAGAACGCATCTCCACAACAGTATTGCCCCTTGTCATTGCGAGGAGCGTAGCGACGAAGCAATCTTTTCCCCGAATGTCAGGACAGAAAGGATTGCTTCGCGCTGCCCGCAATGACCTTCATGAAGAGAATCGCACTATCCCCCGTGCCATCAAATTATCTATCGTCGCCCTGAAAAGTTACTTTTTCCAGATATGATTTCAATTTTGCAGCTGCAGCACCCCTATGGCTGATTTCATTCTTTTCATCCGGCGTAAGCATTGCGAATGTCAGGCAGCGCTCACTGTATTTGGCGGGAATGAAAACGGGATCATATCCGAAACCGGACGACCCGCGCCTTTTACGTGCAATTCTGCCTTCGCAAACGCCTTCAAAAAAATGTTCTCCACGCCCGTCAATATATGCCAAGACGCACCGGAACCGCGCAGTGCGCTTTTCATCTGTAACGCTTTTCATTTCCATAAGTAATTTCGCGGCATTATCGCTATCGGAGCAATGATTCCCTGCGTACCGCGCGGAATATATTCCGGGGACGCCGCCAAGCGCATCGCACTCTAGCCCCGAATCGTCGCCCAACGAGGGCAATCCTGTAGAGTCATACAATGCACGTGCTTTGAGTAAAGCGTTTTCCGCAAACGTCGTCCCTGTCTCGTCTATTTCGCTCGTATATCCCGCGGCATTCATTGTCAAAAAGTCAAGCGGCATGTTTGCGAACAGCGATGCAAATTCCTCCGCCTTGCCGGCGTTGCGGGTTGCAAGCGCTATTGATAATCGTTGTTCGGGCATGAAGAATATTTTCTTTCGTAATTTTACATTTATTTCGCTCGTGTTGCACATAATCTCCGCATGCCCCGCATAATCGTCATGAAATTCGGCGGCACGTCCGTACAGGACGCAGCCGCAATGTTGAACGTCATTGAAATCGTCATCAAGAAGAGCGCACCGGTATTGGTTGTTGCATCCGCATGCGCCGGTGTGACCAATTCCCTGTTGGAAGCAGCGCGAAAAGCCGGAGCGCGGGATGAAAAAGGCGCAAAAAAAATCATCGGTTCACTCGAAAAACATCACCGCGCAATCGCCGAAGCGATAATCACCGATGAAGGAAGACGCGCGATGGTCTTCGAGACAATAGAACAATCCTGCGACGATTTGCGTTCGCTTTCACACGGCATGGCCATCATCGGCGAGTGCTCACCCCGCTCGCTGGATACGTTTGCATCGTATGGCGAAATCCTTTCCACGACAATCTTAGCCGCAGGTTTTGCGGTGCAGATTCCCGATTCATTCTACGTTGACGTCCGCGAGTTCATGATAACCGGCGACGATTTTACGAAGGCAAAACCGGATTTCGACGTCATCGAGCGGCGCGTCACCTCGGAATTGCTTCCGCTTTTCGATACGCATACAATTATAATCACGCAAGGGTTCATCGGCGCAACAGCATCCGGCGCAACAACAACGATCGGACGCGGCGGTTCCGATTACAGCGCCGCCCTTCTCGGCGTCGCCGCGGGCGCCGCCGAGATCGAAATATGGACCGACGTAAACGGCGTGCTTACCGCCGACCCGCGCATCATTCCCGATGCAAAAAACATCGCCGAATTGACCTTCAACGAGGCAAGCGAATTGGCGTATTTCGGCGCGAAAGTTCTCCACCCCGAAACAATAAAGCCTGCTATCGAAAAGAACATCCCCGTGCGCGTGTTGAATTCGCGGGAGCCGGGGCACCCGGGAACGCTTATTCTCCGCGAAATTCATGGGCAGCAAAGCGTCGGCGTCAAATCAATCGCTTCCAAGAAAAACATTACCCTTATGAACATCTCCTCCACCCGGATGTTCCTCGCCCACGATTACTTGAAAGCGGTGTTCGATATCTTTGAAAAATACGAGACGATTGTCCACTCCATCGCCTCTTCGGAGGTTACCATTACCGTCACGCTCGACGACGTTACGCATCTCGATAAAATTATTGCCGAATTGGAAACCTTTGCGCAAGTAAAGGTGGAAGGCAACCGCGCAATCGTCTGCGCCGTTGGTGAAGACCTCAGACCGACGCCGGGAATTGCCGGAAGAATATTCGCATCGCTCAGCTCGATTAACGTCCAAATGATTTCACAGGGCGCTTCCGAAACAAATATCAGTTTTGTGATTGACGAAAAAGACGTTGAACAAGCCGTGAAACAAATCCACGCCGCGTTCTTTGCCGATTAGGCGGGTCGCCCCTTAATCGCTCTTTATGCTAAACCCAAAACGCCGTTTATGGTACATATCCAACTTTGAACTATAAGCAACGATGTTGTTCGAAGCATCGCGCAACGCGCCCGCCGAAGGATAATAATAGAACGTGGAGAGTGTTTCCGTCGGGATTGCGGAAAGCCGGTCGTTCGTAGTATAAAAAGACACCGCATAACGTCCGTTTATGAGTTCCTTGCCTTCGCTTTGGTGAAGAATATTCTCCAACCTATAGCAATGAACGTCGGTATTATCCTGAGAAGCCTGAGAAGTTTGAAGTGTATCGGGGATTCCAGTTTTCATGGTTTTTTATTAACGCAGCATAGAATTAATCACGCAAGTGCCGCAAGAGCATGGCGGACTCGCTCTATGCCTGCATTAATGTCGGCAACGCTCACCGCGCCCACGGAAAGCCTGAACCATCCGGTATCCTCCTCCACCCCGAACGCCTGAAAGGGCACAACCGCAAATTGCGCGTATTTCAGAAGGTATTTTCGGATATCGTCGTTCGTCCGCAGCGTCTCGCCATCCGCGCGTTTCCCCATAATATTGAACCGGGCGCTTACATAAATCGTCCCTGCCGGCGTAATGGATTCAACGGGATACCCCTCGCTCCGCAGCGTCTTCAGACTATCATGCAGCGCGTTCACGCGCTGATGAACGCCGGTAATGAAAGACTGGTGATAATTGCGTATTGCGGCGTCGTTCGCCAGAAACGCGGCTGTTGCAACCTGTTCCGCCTTTGGTGCCCATGCGCCTAAGTGCCCCAGAATGTTCGACATCGTCCCGATGACGTCCTTCGGGCCGACCGCCCAGCCAACGCGCACCCCCGTTGCCGCAAATGCTTTCGATATACCGTCGAGCGTAATCGTATAATTCCGCATTTCCGGCATGAGTGCAACGGGATTGTAATGCTTCCAATCGCCGAACGTGAGCATCCAATACACTTGGTCATACACGAGAAACAACGGGTGCCGCCGACCGGTCCGCCGGTTTTCATCCAGCACAAGTTCGCAAATATCTTCCAGCGTTTTCCGGTCAAACATCGTGCCGCTGGGATTCAAGGGTGAATTCAGAATCACCATGCGCGCGTTGCGCACGACGGGTTCAAGCATCGCGCGCGTCGGAAGAAAATTGGTTTCCTCCGTACACGCAATCGGCACGCCAACCGCTTTGTTCAAATGGACGTAATGATTGTTATTCCACGATGGCAGGGTATAGACGACCGTATCGCCGGGATTCACGAGCGTTACATACGAGCCAAAAAGAACCGGACGGACGCCGCTCGCGATGATGATGGATTCCAGCGGATATTCCAAACCGAGCCGGTCGGCATAAAACGCCTGCACCGCCTTTCGCATGGCGGGCATGCCGTCCGCCGGCGGGTAATTCGTTTCGCCGCTGTGAACAGCCTGAACGATTGCATCTTCAAGCGCATTGGGAAGGCGAAATTGCGACGGCGCAAAATCACCGACGGTGAGATTGCATATCTTTTCCCCTTTCGCTTCAAGCGCGCGTATTTCCCCGGCAATACGGAGCACCTCCGAGCCGATGAGAGTGCCCGCCATCGTTGAAACCCGCATAGTATTTCCGTTCTCAACGGGATGATGCAAAACGGCGGAGGGATCGGTTTGCCGCGTCAATTCCATATTCGTCCAATCGTATGCACAGCTTGTTGCAAAAAAATAATTTTACGAACATACGAAATATTTGAACACACACAAACACCGGTTGTTGTATTGTAATCTTAAAGGGAATCGCTCTACACCCGTGTCACTGCGAGGAGCACGGCAGAGCCTGTGCAGAGCGAAGCGAAGTAAAGCAATCTTTTCCCCGAATGCCATTACAGACAGGAGTGCTTCGCGTTGCTCGCAAGGACCTCCATGTAGGTTATCTCCCTCCTAACACCATATCATTACGTGGAGTGACAGCAGAACCTGAACCGAGTCCAGCGAATTGCCAATTCTAAATAAAAGCCTAAACAGACATTGTTCCCATACTTGGGTAGTGGGTCAGTTTGTAAATTGTCATTCAGAGGGAGCACATTCGCTGTGCTCAGTGTAAACTCCGCGACCGAAGGACCCATGTCGCGTACTTGTGTAATCACGATGGATTCATCGCGGAGTTTATCCTGAGCGGATGCGAAGGACCAAGAATGACATCTTTGATAGTTATAGCATCTATTGAAACTGACCCACTACCCACACTTGCATATACTGCAAAATAATCGTACTATTGCATTATCATGCAAAGTGTCAGTATAATAATTGCCGCAATGCGCAGAATGCAACGTCTCGTCGGATACATTGCCGTTGCATGGAATCCGCGCTGCGTGCGTGCGCTTTATCTTGCGATTATTTCCACGGCATTGCTTCTCCCCGGAATTTCTTTTTCACAAACTTCCGTTCCGTATCTCAAATGGGAGAACTCGTACGGCGGCAGTCTTTACGACGAATCTACCTCCGTGCAGCAAACCACCGACGGCGGCTACATTGTTGCAGGATACAGCGGCTCATCGAACGGTGACGTTACAGGTCACCACGGAACAACCGATTTCGATTATTGGATTGTGAAATTAGACACCGCAGGAGCCATAAAGTGGGAAACCCCGCTCGGCGGCACGCAAAACGATTTTGCGGAATGCATCCAGCAAACCACTGACGGCGGTTTCATTGTCGCCGGATATAGTTATTCAACGGATGGGAATGTAACGGGGCACCACGGGACCGATACATCCAGCGATTATTGGGTAGTGAAGCTCGATTCCATTGGCACGATCAAATGGGAAAAATCTCTCGGCGGCACCGGCAACGACCAAGCGTACGCAATTCAACAAACAGCCGACGGCGGCTACATCGTCGCGGGTTCGTCGCAATCTACGGACGGCGACGTTACGGGGCATCAAGGGGGCGATACACTCAGCTGGGATTACTGGATAGTAAAATTGGATAGCATTGGTAATATTCAGTGGAATAATTGCTACGGCGGGAGTGGCGACGACTATGCAAATTCCATTCAGCAAACCTCCGACGGCGGGTACGTTGTGGCGGGGTGGAGCAACTCCGATGATGACGAAGTTACAAATAACCACGGCAACTTTGACTATTGGATTCTTAAAATAAATGATACCGGCGCAATCCAATGGGAACATGCATTGGGTGGCAGTTTGGAGGATTACGCATACTCGATACAGCAGACCACCGACGGTGGGTACATTGTGGCTGGTTGGACGGGCTCTTCCGACGGCGATGTAACGGGTTTTTTCGGTACTGTCGATTATTGGATTGTTAAGCTCGATAACGCCGGCTCCATTATATGGGAAAATTGCTACGGGGCAAGCGGTTACAACCAGGCAACGTTTATCCGCCAAACTGTGGACGGCGGGTATATCGTTGCAGGCTCAAGCATAGCGACTGATTGCGGCATTCCGGGAAATAACGGAAATTTCCACTATTGGATTTTAAAATTAGATCAAACCGGAAATATGTTGTGGAATAGCTGTTATGGCGGAAATGGCGGTGATGAAGCCCAATGTATCCGGCAAACGGGCGATAATGGATATATAGTTGCGGGTTATAGCAATTCCACCGCCGGCGACCCAACCGGTAATCATGGCGACGATGATTATTGGATAATGAAACTGAATCTCCGGGAGCCAATTATATCCTCGCCGCAGGTGCAGCATCTTCCCACAATTCTTTGCCAGCCGTCGGAGTATGATACGCTATGGATACATAACCTCGGTGATACAATGCTGTATATGACGTCGGCGGCGTTTCTTAGCTATGCGCAGAGTTTCACAGTCGTTTCGCCGGTGTTCCCGGATTCGCTCACCCCCGGCGATTCCATACGGCTCATTGTGCTTTTCTACCCCGATACAAAATCATTCTACGGCGAAACACTGGGACCCTTGTTCAGCATCACAAGCAACGATTCCGATTTGCAAAATAGCCAGTGGAATATCGAATTCCTCGGCAGAAAAGACACAATCGGCTCCACCGTGAGCAATATTCGCAACGATACACTCGACTTCGGCGTTGCATATGCCGGGATGGTGAAAGATTCATTCTTTCTTCTGACAAGCAACTCCACAACCATTACGACATTTTCATTTCAATCGGGCAGCTCGCTATTTACTGTTGCGCAGGAGGACACGCAGGAAATAGGGCAGCCGGCGTCCATTCATGTGAGTTTCACAGGCGAAACTCCGGGATTGCACGTTTCAACGATTATTATCACCGACACGTGCGGGCGAATGGATACCGTCTTCGTAAAAGCGTTCGTTGAAAGTATTGAGTCTCCCGTCATTTCATCTATCCAATCGGTTGTAACACCGGCGATTGTTTGCGGGACGAAATCTTTCGATACTATTTGGGTGCATAATGCAGGCGACAGCACCTTGGTGATTTCCGACGATACTATCCCCGAAAATACCCCATACTATTCCGTACTCTCCCCTGCAAAATTACCCGTTGCCGTCTTGCCCGGCGACTCGATTCCATTGATCGTTGAATTCAATGCATCGGCATTCGGGGTGAATTTTATCGGAACACTGAAGGATTCAATCCTTTTGTTTAATAACGATACAATCCCCGCTCATAATCCCTGGAAGATTTTCGTTGCAAACAGCAGGGATAGCATTGGTGTTGCGATAATCGGCATAAACGCCGATACGCTCGATTTTGGCGCGCTATCGTGCAACGCGTCAAAAGACAGCGCGTTCATACTCCATAATACATCCACCCTCGCGGAAAAATTTTCGCTGCCAATATCAGGCTCGTCATTTTCCACAGTTCCAATCATCAATGTTGACTCGGGGGAAGTGGATACTGTCACCGTTCATTTTCACGGGGGGAATCCGGAAATAATTCTCGATTCACTGCGCATCACGGATACGTGCGGCGTCGCCTCTGTTTTGTATCTCAAAGCAACAATTGATAGCGTGGCGATTACTCTTTCAAAAGTAAACGACACGACGATTTGTCCGGGAACGGCTGTTACGCAAACGATTACTGCGCTGAATAGATCCTCAGCGGCGCAGGTACTCATTCTGTCTTATGCCGATACACTATTATGGGCGATATCGCAGGATACCATTGCTCTTGCCGCTGGCTCCCAAAATACGCTCACGATAACATTTCAGGGTTCGCCTGATACTGTAACATATACGAATACTTTCACATTTATTGATGGTTGCGGGGGTGAACACGATGTAACGTCTCGTGTATCCGTGAAGAGTGTCAATCTTCTTATCCCATCATCCATCTCGCGAACAATTTGTCCGTTCATTTCCGATTCCACACCTTTATCCATCACAAACGAAGATTCAACTTCTCATAACATTCAATTTATTGGTACCAACATACCTCCCAAGCCTGATTCGGTAACCATCGCTGGTGGAGCAACATACACTGCGTATATGCCGTTTCCTGCCGAAGATACCGGATTATATATATCCACGTTTGGCGTACTGGATGAGTGCGGTACTGTTTACAGCGGAACAATATCTACAAGGGTAGCCAGCCTTCCCCCTCTTCTCCTTGCGTTGGAGCCCGATAGCAATACGCTTATCATCGGCGATGAATTAAAAGTCTATGTTGTCGCAACGCCCATTTCCGCAATCGTAAGCGGGGTATCGTTCTCGGTCGTCAATGAGCCGACCGGGCTTCACGTGGACAGCGTTACGGTGGTCTGCGGTACAAATATTATTGAACGCGCCGATTCTGTTTCAATTAATATTTCCAGTATCACGTCGGGTTGTCCGCCAATACAATCCGATACGATTGCGACGCTGTATTATGGTACCTTGTTGGGTTACACTGCAACCCCTTATGTGTATTTATCGAATACCGGAACAACAAACGCCTGCGATACCGTTTATAGCGCAGGAGGCAGAATCATCACGCTTTCGCTTGCAAGCTGCGATTTGGGACAGGCTGTTCTTGAGCCGTATGTAAGCGGCATTCATGCCCTATATCCGAATCCAAACAGCGGTATCGCAACTGTCGAATACTCGACGGTCGAGCAATCGAATGTCAGCCTATCAATCCGCGATGAATTGGGTCGCATCATACGGACGATCATCAACGCTCCGCTCAGACCGGGCAATTACACCACGGAGTTTTCGATTGATGATCTACAAAATGGAATGTATTTCGTTACAATGACAGAGGGCAAAAACTATGTCGAAAAGGAGATTTACCTGATGAAATAAGCACAATACACGTTTTTCGCTGCAACAACAGCCTTCCACTCTTGCAATGTTATTGCAGATGCGTGAAAACGATTATCAATTGTTTACGCTGTGAAATAATCGTATAATTATACATTGTGGCGTGTATTCAATTATTGGCATCGTTCCTGTACATTAATTTCTGCGTATGAATTATAAATACTTTTTTGCGTGCAATCCCTTTCACTCTGCACATTTGCAATGCCCCAATTTCGCGCGGCATGTATTGCTCATATTCTCACTTACCGTAGTTAGCCTTTTCGCATGTGTCTTTTTGCTGCCAAAAAACTGCCGTGCACAACAGTCTGTCCCGCCGAAAATTCAATGGGAGCAATGCTACGGAGGCTCCGCAGGCGATGAAGCATATTCCATCCAGCAAACAGCCGACAGCGGATATATTATCGCCGGTGCAACTGCATCTACAAATTATGATGTTACGGGACACGACTCCCTTATCGAGTCAATCACTTCGAAAACGGGGCCAACTACTTATGACACTATTTTACCCGATGAATATTGGATCGTCAAACTTTCCAAAATTGGGAATATTCAATGGCAAAGGTGCATTGGCGGCACCCACGGCGATGAAGCGCATTCCGTTCTCCAAACTTCCGATGGAGGCTATATCGTCGCCGGCGAAAGCGCCTCATGGAATGGTTCGGTAACGGGGCATTATATCAAAGTAATTACAACTCCTATGGGGACGGATACCGTTGTATTTACGGAATATTGGATTGTGAAATTGACAGCTGCAGGGAATATCCAATGGCAGGAGTGTCTAGGCGGTCAAGGAAGCGGCAATGACATCGCGAATTCCATTCAACAAACTTCCGACGGGGGATATATAGTAGCCGGCTCGAGCAGTTCAACCGACGGTGATGTAACGGGAAATAAAGGAGAGAGCGATTATTGGATCGTGAAGCTCTCCCCCGCAGGAGGCATCCAATGGGAGAAATCGTACGGTGGAAGTCACGATGACGAAGCGCAGTCCATTCAACAAACAGCCGACGGCGGGTATATCGTCGCAGGGTATAGCAATTCATCGGATGGCGATGTAACGGGGCATCATGGCGGCGATACGGCTAACGATAACCTATGCGGAGATACCGTAAATTATGATTATTGGATACTCAAAATAGACACGAACGGCGCAATCCAATGGGAAAAATCGCTCGGCGGCGGCTGCCCGGATATGGCATATTCCGTCATACAAACCAAAGACGGCGGATACATCGTTGCCGGTTCAACGCTTTCCTCCGATGGCGACGTAGCCGGCAATCACGGTTTTTGGGATTATTGGGTTGTGAAGCTTTCAAGCATGGGCACCATTCAGTGGGATAGTTGTTACGGCGGAGTCGGTTGGGATGAAGCCTATTCAATCAAACAAACCCTGGAAGGCGGTTACATCGTTGCCGGATTCAGTAATTCCGGATATGACGACGTCAACGGCAATCATCTTGCGAGTCATGACTATTGGATACTGAAGCTCTCTCCAATCGGCGCCATCCAATGGGAATATTGCTACGGCGGCGGCTCCACCGACGAAGCATATTCGATTCAACAGTGTTACGACGGCGGTTACATCGTAGCGGGGCTCAGCAGTTCCACCGACTTTGACGTTACCGGACATCACGGCGGCGATACGATAAATGACGACTATTGGATTGTGAAGCTTACACCGTATCCCGCCGTTATTGCTTCTTCACAACAGCAAACCTTCCATACCTTGCTTTGTGGCGGGCGGGAGTTCGATACGCTCACCGTCCATAGCACCGGGGTTAGCCCGCTCGTCATATACTCCGCCGTATTCGGCGCGGATAGCCAGTTTTTCACGCTTCTTTCACCCATGGTATTCCCCGTTACCGTCATGCCGGGCGATTCTGTCCGTGTCATCGTTTCCTTCGCTCCCGGCGCGGCGGGAACCAGCAGCACATCGCTCAGCCTCATCAATAACGATTCCCTGCATAGTCCGTGGAATGTTGCTTTTACCGGAACAAAGGACAGCGTCGGGTTTGACCTGCAAGGCGTTGCGAACGACACGCTCGATTTCGGCGAAGTCCCCTGCGGCACGCCCGCCGATACGTCTATCATGCTCGTCAATACCTCCACGCTTGGATCGCTCTTCACGTATAAGCATTTCAATACTACGTATTTTTCCATTACGCCCGCGTCCGCGTTCATTAACTCAGGCGGCGTGAAAACAATTGCGGCACACTTTATCGGCAACGTCGTTTCGGGTGTGTATCGCGATTCCGTTCTTGTCACCGATACCGCCTGCGGAGTTACACAAACAATGTATATCAAAGCTGCTGTAACGGGGGTTATATTAACGCTCAATGCGCCTCCCGACACGACAATCTGCACCGGCGATACGCTCATGCTTACCGCCGCGGCAGGGTTTGCCACGTATCTGTGGCAAAACGGCGCAACCACGCAAACCATCGCGGTTACTAAGCCGGGTAATTATTACGTCAGCGCCAGCGGCCCCGGCAACTGCCCCGCCCGCTCCGATACCGTCTCGGTCAGGACGGCGACAAAGCCCAATGCGAGTATCGTGGCATCCGGTTCGCTCTCATTTTGCACCGGCGATAGCGTCGTGCTGACCGCACCCGCAGGGTTTGCGACGTATGAATGGTCGGACGGCGAGACATCGCAGCGCATCGTCGCGAAAACCTCCGGTAAATATTTCGTTCTCGTCGCTACCGCGGGCGGCTGCCTCGGTGCATCGGATACCGTCATCGCTACGGCGGTTGCCGTTCCGGCGCCGCGTGTCGCCGAACTTGGCACACTCTCCTTCTGTATCGGTGACAGCGTCGTGCTGATTGCCCCCGGTTCCTTTGCCTCCTATCAGTGGTCGGACGGCGAGACATCGCAAAGCATTACCATTAAAACTGCCGGAACGTTTACCGTCACGTGCACGAACGCAATAGGCTGCTCCGGCACATCCGCGCCTATCACAACCACCGTCGGCGATTCTCTCTCTCCGGTGATTACCGGACCTGCCGGATTCTGTTCCGGGGACAGCGCGGTATTGGATGCAGGCTCGGGATATGACACATACGCGTGGTCAACCGGCGCTACATCAGAGACGATTGCCGTGACTGCCCCGGGAACCTACTCCGTTGCCGTTGCCAAAGGGCAATGCAGCGGAAGTTCGCAACCGATGAGCGTTACGGAGTATCCCGCACCCGCTCCCGTTATTACAATGACAGGAACGCTTTCCTCTTGCTCGGCGGATACAGTCATACTCTTCGCATCCTCAGGGTATCTCAATTATTATTGGTCAACCGGCGACACAACGCAAACAATTGCGGTTACCGCGGCTGGTTCTTATACTGTCTCGGTCATGGATTCGCTTGGTTGCTCCGGTGCGTCACCCGCCGCGACAATCACACAGGGCGCCGCGCCGAACATTGCCGTGTCCTCACCGCTTGCGGTAACGCTCTGCGCAAACGAAGGCATCGTTGAACACGCAACGATTATCAATCTCTCCGCGGATACGCAAGCGCTTGCAGAAACCGCATCGGGCAGCCCGCTGTTTACAATCACACCGAATATGGCGGTGATTGCGCCAGGGGATTCCGTTGCGTTGACGATTACGTTTCAAGGTGCGTCCGATACCGGCGCGTACTCGGCTAAGTTCACTTTCCGCGATTCCTGCGGCGGCGGGCACGTTATTGCCGCTGCCGTCAACGTTCAGCAACAGCCGCCGTTGCATCTTTCGTTGGCGTTGAACGACGCCTCTGCTCAGCCCGGAAGAGAACTCGTTCTCTATATCCTTGCCAAGCCGGTTAGCTCTCTCGCCGGAGGGCTCTCTTGCGCCGTTGCGAGCGACACAGCCATATTACAATTGGATAGCGTTGCAACGCCGTGTAATGCAACTAATAGCAAATCAAGCACAGGCACGTCTATTGTCATTAACTCGTGTACAAGCATTACCGGCGATACATTGGCGACATTGTTTTACCGTCCCATTGCCGCATTCCCCGATTCCACGTATATCAGGCTGAGTAATGCTACAATTGCCAACCCTTGCGATTCCGTCACTGTTGACGCCGACAGCACCGTCGCGCTTGCGTACAACGGTTTCGATCTCGTTACCGCGCTTATTGATATATACCCCAACCCAGTGACGAATTCTGGAACGACCGTGCAATTCTCCAACGTCCAGCAGGCGAACGTCACGCTTACGCTCTACGACATGCTTGGTCGAGCCGTGGAAAGACTTGTGAATGAACCGCTCAAGCCCGGAACGTACGTCAGGCAATTCCCGCTCAATTCGCTCTTAAACGGCGTGTATTTCCTTGCCATGCAGGATGGCGCGTACTACGCCGCGCGGCAGATATTGGTACTAAGGTAAACGATGAAGAATAAATCTCATCCCTGTCTTTGCGAAGAGTGAGCCAACGGCGAGCGACGAAGCAATCTACCTGATGCGAAGAACTATGTATGGCGGGTGGATTGCTTCGGGCGAGTGTACACTGAACACAACGGAAGAATTTTCTCATCCCCCTCACCTTACCCTCTCCCTACAGGGAGAGGAAACGCAGAGTTCCACGTTCAATCCATTTTAAACGAGAACGTTATAATACCGTATTGATCGGACTGATTCGGGTTGGTGTTGAATTTCCATTGACGGAGCGCTTGGAACGCGGCGTCTTCCATGCGAGGGTCACCCTTTTCGACGGGAATCATCGCTCCGACGCTGCCATCGGGGTGCACGTTGAAACGAATGCGGATTTGCGCGTCCTTGTTGACTCCCGCGGGATATGCGGGCAATACTTTATTCAGTACGATGCGATTTCCCCCGCCGCCCCAATCCACGCCATATCCCAATCCACTGCCAGTGCCGTTGCCCGAACCCGCTATTCCGGTTCCATTCGGCAAGCCATTGCGCGCGCCAATGTTTTTCTGCCCTTTGCCCGCGGCGGTATCGCGTGCGGGTTTGGCATTAGAAACGTTTGTGGCAACAACTTTCATGCCGGGCTGATATTGGTCGGCGGGAAGCACCTTTTGTTTTACTTGCTCCTGCCTGTTCGCATTTTCAAGCGGCTCCGCCGAAGGCGGCGCTTTGAATGGCACGCCGGACGCAGTAAGATTCCCGCCGGAACCCAATCCCGT
>Ga0206853_1019_pt1 | contig 32000 bp, 31 predicted proteins | sample Alteio_BWOrgCont_52_FD_152859 | JGI IMG/M metagenome (GOLD analysis project Ga0206853, IMG submission 152859) | Enriched cells from forest soil in Barre Woods Harvard Forest LTER site, Petersham, Massachusetts, United States -... | ecosystem: Environmental > Terrestrial > Soil > Temperate forest >... | reverse complement strand
GATACGTGGTACGTGATAGTCGTGACACGATTACCACGAACCACGATTATCACGAAATATAAAAGATAAATGAACCCATTTTCTGCACTGCCTTCGCTTGAAACCGTCATCGCTGCGCATCAGCTTTCGGCACGCAAAAACCTCGGGCAGCATTTCCTGCTCGATGAACGCGTGACCGATAATGTCGCCCGTTATGCCGGGGAGCTCAGCCATTGCAACGTCATCGAAATCGGCCCGGGGCCGGGCGGACTTACGCGCTCGCTGCTCAAAGCCGGGGCGAAAAAACTGTTCGTGATCGAAAAAGACGAACGCTGCGTGGCGGCGCTGGCGAGGCTTAAAGAGATTGCGGGTGACAGGCTCGAAATCATCTCCGGCGATGGGCTGGAAATCAACCTCATCGAAACCGTCCCCGCGCCGCGCAAAATCGTCGCCAACCTGCCGTATAATGTCGGCACGGCGATGTTGCTTGCGTGGCTGCATGCGGTCTATACGCATGGAGCAGCGGCGTTTGAATCCATGACGCTTATGTTCCAGAAGGAAGTCGCCGAGCGCATCATTGCCGAGCCGGGCTGCAAGGATTTCGGCAGGCTCTCGGTGCTCGCGCAGTGGCTGTGCGAATGCCATTATAATTTCGAGCTGCCGCCGGAAGCCTTCTTGCCGCCGCCGAAAGTCAGCTCGGCGGTTATCACGCTTATTCCGAGGGCGAAACCGCTGGTGGATGTCTCTAAAGACGCGCTCGAAAAAGTGATGGCCAAAGCCTTCGGCCAGCGCCGCAAGATGCTCAGGCAGGCGCTGAAAGGCTTGCCTGTGCCTGCCGATGTGCTCCTCGAAAAAGCGGGGATTGAGGGAAGTTTAAGAGCCGAGCAGCTGGATGTCGTGACGCTGTGCAATTTAGCGAAGGTGTATCACAAACTCGCCACAAACTCCGGGAAACCTTCCTGACGCACGCGCTTCAAGCGCTCCGCTTTTAAGATCGTGTCGATTTTTTCGAGGGTTTCGTCGAGGTTCTGGTTGATGAGCACATAATCATATTCCTGCCAGTGGCTGATTTCCGCCGTCGCTTTTTCCATGCGCGTTTTCACCACCTCGTCGCTATCCTGCGCGCGCGCCTTAAGGCGGCGTTCGAGTTCATCCATCGACGGCGGCAGGATAAAAATGCTCACAAGGTCGTCGCGGCTTTTTCCAGCCAGCTGTTGGGTTCCCTGCCAGTCGATGTCAAAAAGCACATCAGTGCCGCGGCTTATATTATCGCGGACAAATTTAGCGGGCGTGCCGTAATTATGCTTAAACACGCGCGCATGTTCGAGCAGCTCGCCCGCCGCCACCATCTTTTCATATTTTGCATCGTCGATGAAAAAATAATCCTTAGCATCGACCTCGCCGGGACGCGGCGGGCGCGTTGTCACCGATACCGACATCACAATCGTTTCATGGGGCGCAGCGCCCTTATAACGCTCGAGCAGGCGGCGCGACAACGTGGTTTTCCCGGCGCCGGACGGCGAGGACAGGATGAACATCAGCCCGCGGCGTTTAAGTTCGACATTCGATTGCAGCGACATAATTTTCAGTTCAGATAGGGTTTGACCGCCGTCGCCAGATTTTGCGGGGTGGTATCGTAAGCAAGCGGTGTAACAAACTTGCCCGTTTTATCCATCAAATAAATATAGCCGGAATGATTGACGCCGTAATCTTTTCCTCCCGGCGCTTCGGCTTTGGCATAATAAGCCTTGTAGGCATCCGCCACCTGTTTGATTTCGGTGTCCGTGCCGGTGAGCCCCACCATGCGCTTATCGAAATTCGCGAGGTAGGATTTGAGCGCCGCCGGCGTATCGCGACCAGGATCAACCGTGATGAAAATCGGCGCCACCTGATTCGCTTTGTCGCCGAGCAGCTCCATCGTTTTGGATAACGTCGCCACCGTCACCGGGCAAATATCCGGGCAATTCGTGAAACCGAAAAACACCAGCATCACCCGCCCGCGAAAATCCGTATCATGCAGGATTTTTCCCGTCTGGTCAGTGAGCGCAAAACTGCCGCCAATGGTAGAGGACGCGGCCGTTTCGGCGGCTTCAACCGCTTTTTTCTGCTCGGTATGCTCTTGCGTCATCCACAGTTGCACCAACGTCACCAGAAGCAGGAGTAGCGTTACAATAAATAAAAATTTTCTCATATTTCAATAAGATAAAACAGGTGTTGCAAATTATTTAATTTGGTTATAGTTAATTTACCATGAATGTTAAGCATTGTTTTGGTCATAAACTGGGCATAACTTCTCTTAGTTATTGTAATTTAATTGACTTTTTTACCTGCATCTGTTAATTTAAACTTGTACATGTAGTCAAGGTTCGAACCATGATCCCAAGCGTCACCAGCGCTCCTATTTATATTCCGCCGACACCCGTGATTGGAACCACGGTGCCGGACAGTACGGTTACGCATCTTCCGCCCGACAATGTTCCACCTTCTTTTTCTAGCGTGCAAGTCAATAATAATGCAAGAGGCAATAGCACGCCCACGCCGCAAGATGAAATAACGCCGGATGAAGTCGCCGCCCAGAGCGATGCCGCGCCCATCGTTTCCTCGCAATCGCTCACGCAACCGGGCGGGCAGGTTGCAAGCGCGCAGGCGACGTTCCTCACGCAGCTCGTGGCGCAGGACGATCCACAGTCGCAGACGATCCTTGTGCAGTATGAAAAACTGGTCGCTTATAGCAATGTGAAATATAAACCGAGCAATGCGCTTGGGCCGCAAATCGCACCGGCGAGCCTGTTCAGCAATATTATCCATGAACCAGTCGCTGCCCATGCGGTAGAAGCCACGCCCGCACCGAGCGCGCCCGAACCTGCGCCCGGCCCCGAAGAACCCACCGCCGCCACACCACCACCGGCCGCGGAAGTACAGGCCTCCGAAGCCGCGCCTGCGCCGTCCAATGATAATAAAAGTGCGCCGGTGTCGTCCGGCATCGCTGCCTATACGGCAAGCATCACCCGCATCTATTCGCCGGTGCTTAACATTACCGACCTAGCCTGAAAACGCGACAACGCCCATCATGAGCGCATCCACCGGCTGCGCCGAAAGCGCCGCGCGGTTCCTGCCCATATAGGCGGCAAGCGACGCCACTGCCTCGTCCCGTACGGTTTTCAAGCGGTAGACATTGCGGCGGAGGACTTCCCCCAGCGCCGTTTCATCATTCATGGTTTCCTGGTAGGCTTTTTTGCGGCCATAAAACGCCTGCGCCATATTCTTGACGCGGATGCCGACGCCGGTATCGCTTGCACCCATTTCACGTAAAGACCGGTCCATGTCGGCGAAAAAAAGTTCGGTGAGCGCGCGGTAAAACGCTTCGACGTCCGGCTGCGCCAGCTCGCTTTCAAGGCGCATGAGGATGAGCGACAGATGCAGGGAAATCATGTCGAACCGCCCATCGAGCGAATCCTCCACCTGCCAGTCCTTATAAAAAACCGGCTGGCGCGATTGGGCAACTATGCGTTCATAAGCGGCATGCGCTTGCTTCGTGGCAGCAGAGGGAGAAAAGAGGGATTTGAGGGATGCGAGCATCGGTCTTACGCCGCCGCTCCCACCATCTCCTGTTGCAGCTTTTCAAACGCTCGCACCTCGATCTGGCGGACGCGTTCGCGGGAAATGCCGTAATCCTTGCTGAGATCATCAAGCGTATCGGGATCGTCCTGCAGACGGCGGCGACTGATGATGTCGCGTTCGCGGTCGGAGAGAAGCGCCAGCGCTTTTTGCAGCAACCCTTGTTTGGCCGTCATTTCCTGATGGTCGGCAAGGCGCGTTTCCTGGCTCGCTTCCGGCTCGACGAGCATGTCCATCTTTTCGCCGTCGCCATCGATGGAGAGCGGGCTGTTGAGATAGACGTCATGGCCGGACATGCGTTGATCCATATCGACCACATCCTGTTCGCTGACATCGAGGATCCGCGCAATCGTGCCCACCTGCTCATCATTCAGGCCTTTTTCGCTGATCGCGCCACCGGCGCCGATCTTGGCTTTGAGTTTGCGCAGGTTGAAGAACAGGCGCTTCTGCGTCGCACTCGATCCGATTTTTACCATCGACCATGAACGCAATATATATTCCTGGATGGCGGCGCGGATCCACCAGATGGCATAGGTCGCAAGCTTGAAACCCTTGTCCGGGTCGAAGCGCTTGACCGCCTGCATCATGCCGATATTGCCTTCGGCGATCAGCTCGCCCATGGGGAGGCCATAGCCGCGATATTTAAACGCGATCTTCGCGACAAGGCGCAGATGCGACGTCACCAAGCGGTGCGCGGCGGACATATCGCCTTCCGCCAGCCAGCGCTTGGAGAGCGCGATTTCTTCGCCCGGTTCGAGCATCGGGATGCGCGCGATCTCCTGCAGATAGCGGCGCAGGCCGTCTTGATGGGTAATCGGGGCAGGCAGTGCGATAGCCGCTGCTTGCGCTACGGATTTTTTCTGTGTCATATCTACCTCTGAAGTGGCTATTATAGTACCAATGGGCGGGGATTTCAAGTGACGGGCTGTCACCCCGCACTTTACCCAGAGGTCTGGTATAAAATCAACGGGTTAAAGATTTATTTTTCTATTTTCTTAAGCACTTCCCACAACTTCATATCCAGCGCATGGGCGATTTTCAGGGTCATTAAAAGCGATGGCTTGCGATGGCCATTTTCGATAAGGCTAAGTCCGGCACGGCTAATGCCCGCTTTTTGTGATAATTTTTCGTGCGAAATGCTTTTGGCCTTTCGCATTCGGGTCAGTTTTTTGACCACCTCATCACCGACGGATTCTAAATAATAGTTCCTCATGGCCAAGAGGGTACACGTAACTATAGTAACGAAATACGTTGCAATAGTAACATTCTCATTGCCAACAATCGCCTACGTAACTATAGTTACGTTATGAATATATTCCGTAATATACTGGATTATTTAGGCTGGTGCTTGCTTGCCGTTATTGCCTTATGGCAAAATTTCGGCGGAGCCATTGGGTTTTTGCTAAAACGATAATTCTTGTCATCCCCGCGAAAGCGGGGATCTAAAGTTACGCGCTCTGACGGAATGTATGGCCTAAGATCCCCGCTTTCGCGGGGATGACAAGGCTTTAAATATGGATCGCTCTTCCAAGCACCGCGAGCGCCGCTTCCTTGACGGCTTCGTTTAAGGTCGGGTGCGCGTGGCAAGTGCGGGCGAGGTCTTCGCTTGAGCCGCCATATTCCATCACGAGACAGGCTTCATGGATGAGCGTCCCGGCATCGGGGCCGATGATGTGGCAGCCGAGCAGACGGTCGGTTTTCGCGTCAGCGAGGATTTTGACGAACCCATCGGTTTCGCCAATCGCGCGGCCGCGGCTGTTGGCGAGGAACGGGAATTTCCCGGCCTTGTACGCCACACCGGCGGTTTTTAATTCCTCTTCGGTTTTGCCGACGGAGGCCACTTCCGGCCAGGTGTAAATCACGCCGGGAATCGCGTCGTAATACACATGCCCTTTTTGCCCGGCCATGATTTCGGCTACCGCGACGCCTTCATCCTCGGCCTTGTGCGCAAGCATCGGCCCGGCGATGACGTCGCCAATCGCGTAAATGCCTTTGACGTTGGTTTCAAAATGATTGTCGACGGCGACGCGTTTGCGCTCATCGAGTTTCACACCGACTTTATCGAGGCCAAGCCCATCGGTGAATGGCCTGCGCCCGATCGCGACGAGTACGACATCGGCAGCGAGCGATTCCTTCGTGCCACCGGCAGCCGGTTCGACCGTAAGCGCGACCCCTTTGCCTTTGGCGTCGGCAGCCGTCACTTTCATGCCGAGCTTGAATTCGATACCCTGTTTTTCGAGGAGGCGCTGGAACTGCTTGCCGACTTCCGCGTCGAGCCCGCCGCCGATTTTATTGAGGAATTCCACCACTGTCACTTTCGCGCCGAGCCTGCGCCATACCGAACCTAATTCAAGTCCGATGACGCCGCCACCGACCACGACCAGATGCGCAGGCACTTCCTTAAGGTCAAGCGCGCCGGTGGAGGAGACAATTTTTTTCTCATCGATGGTCACACCGGGAAGGGGCGTAACGTCCGAGCCAGTGGCGATCAGGATTTTTTTGGTTTTAAGCACATCTTTGCCATCGACCAGCACTTCGGTCGCGCTCTTGATGCTGCCCATGCCTTTGACATAGGTGATCTTGTTTTTCTTGAACAGCCCTTCGACACCCTTGGTGAGGTCGACAACCACTTTATCTTTGCGGTCGAGCATGGTTTTCAGGTCGAGCGATGGGTTCACCTTGATACCGTGCGACGCGAAATGTTCTTTCGCTTCCACGTAATGATGCGACGATTCGAGCAGCGCCTTCGACGGGATGCAGCCGACATTAAGGCACGTGCCACCAAGGCTCCCGCGCATTTCGACGCAGGCGACATTCATCCCGAGCTGTGCCGCGCGTATCGCCGCCACATACCCGCCCGGCCCGCCGCCGATAACGATCAGATCGAAATCACTCATGTATTCTCCAATTATTTTAATGAATTAAAGAGAGGGGTACTTTGTGCCAAATCAGCGTATACGTTCCACCGGACGTGTCAGGTAAAGTCATCTGAATATCGAAAGCATACGAACTAAGCGCTATCAGATAAAGATCTCGCTGACCGTTGGGTACGGCAAAATTGCGATGTTGCGCTTCTGATTTTAAACTTGCTGCCTCCCCTTCTACCAGCGCCTGAAATACCTTGCGTGCATTGGCCGCATCAAGCCGATTCCCCCTGCCCGTAAATATACAGGTACCTTCTTGTGTTACAACCACCGCATCCTGAGCTCCAGTAGGTGCGTCTATAATACCCCAGCCCCCTACTGCCGTCTCATTCCCCAATGGTAGTGCGCGTAATTTTTCCAAGTCACCTTTGAATGCTTGCTTTGCATTTTCCATCTTTTGCATATGCGCTATAACTTTATCTTTGTCACCCCTCGCAGCAACGCAGATAGTGTCAAATAACGCTATTACATGCGCCTCATCACTAGTGACCGGCATTGTGTTTTGTGCCCTGGCGCTGAAACCAGAATATAATGATAGTATAATGGCAATAATTAATAGCGTGAGGACGCGCATATTACAGACCAAGCAGCAATCTCCGCGGATCTTCGATCGCCTCTTTGATGCGCACGAGGAAGGTGACCGATTCCTTGCCGTCGATGATGCGGTGGTCGTAGGAGAGCGCGACATACATCATCGGGCGGATGACAACCTGGCCCTTGATGGCGACGGGCCGCTCTTCGGTTTTGTGCATCCCGAGGATGCCCGATTGCGGCGGGTTGATGATCGGGGTGGACATCAACGAGCCATAGACGCCGCCGTTGGACACCGTGAACGTGCCGCCGGAAAGGTCGGCCATGGCGAGCGTGCCTTCGCGGGCTTTTTTGGCGAGGCGGGCGATGTCCGCTTCGATTTCCATGATACTCATCTGGTCGGCATTGCGGACAACCGGAACGACAAGCCCCTGCTCGGTGCCGACGGCGACGCCGACATCGCAGTAGTTTTTGTAAATCAGCTCGTCGCCATCGATGGTGGCGTTGACGGCCGGGATTTCCTTGAGCGCGGCGCAGGCGGCTTTCACGAAAAAGCCCATGAAGCCAAGGCGCAGGCCGTATTTTTTCTCAAACGCGTCTTTGTAGTCATTGCGCAGCGCGATGACGGCGCTCATGTCGATTTCGTTGAAGGTGGTGAGGATCGCCGCCGTGTTCTGCGAATCCTTGAGGCGCTTGGCGATCACCTGCCGGAGCTTGCTCATTTTCACGCGTTCTTCGCGGCGGGCGTTGCCCGCTGTACTCGGTACCCGGGACTCGGTACTCGGTAAAGACGTTGCGGCAAGCACATCACCCTTGGTCACGCGGCCGTCTTTGCCGGAGCCGGATTCGAGCTTCACGCCGGTTTCTTCAATTAATTTGCGCGCCGCCGGGCCAGGTTGCGGGGCAGATGATGGTGCAGGAGCAGGAGCGGCGGCTTTCGGCGCTTCCGGTTTGGCAGCGGGAGCCGGGGCGCTTTTGGCACCTGCGGCGCCGACTTCGATCAGCCCAAGCAACGCACCAACTTCAACCGTCTTGCCTTCCGGCACTTTGATTTCCTTGAGTTTACCGGCAGCGGGGGAATTGACTTCGAGCGTCACTTTGTCGGTTTCGAGCTCAAGCAGCGCTTCGTCCTGCGCCACGGCATCGCCGACTTTTTTGAACCATTTCGCCACCGTGGCTTCCGTCACCGATTCTCCGAGGGTGGGAACGACAATTTCTCCGGCCATGGCTTTCTCCTTTTTCGCATGCGCGACAACCGTTTCGCCGCATTTTTAGCGTATGGGCGGGGAGGATGTAAAGTTATATCTGGAAAAGCTTAGTTGTCGGCAAGGCCGGAATTTTCTTTGCTTGTAACTTTGGGTTCCGAACCGGGCCGGGCGGCGTCTTTGTTTTCGGGGTTCTTAATACGCCCGCCGGTTTCCGCCGTTTCCGAGCGGATGCCCGAGGCAGAGGCAAAACCTTCCTGAAACGCTTCACGGTCGCCCTCGCTGCTACCGTCCTCTATGACTTGACGCATCTTGGTATCGACCGCGACATGCGTATCCGTGCCGCCGGTGTAACTGTCCTTGGTATCGTAATCGCGTTTTTTCATACGCGTAACGATGGCAAAAACCACATAAAAAATCGATACTAAATTATGCCTTGGCGGCCTTAAGCGCCGCCTTGGCAGGAGCAAGCGCCTGTTCGACGAGCGCCTTCTGCTGTTTCTCATGAATCTTGAGGTAACCGCAGGCGGGCGAGGCGGCTTCCGGGCGGCCGGTATAGCGTACGCGGTCGGGTCGGCCGAGCGATTCGAGCACATCCTCGATGCGCGGATGCACAAACGTCCACGCGCCCATATTCTGCGGCTCTTCCTGGCACCAGACCACTTCAGCGTTTTTATAACGCTTGAGTTCGGCCGCAAGTTCACGCGCCGGGAACGGATAATATTGTTCCATGCGGATGATCGCCACATCGTCGATTTTCTGTGCCGCGCGTGTTTCGAATAAATCGTAATACACCTTGCCGGAACAAATAATGACACGGCGGATCGCATCGTTTTTCTTGAGCTGTTCCGTTTCGCCGATCACGGTCTGGAACTGCGTGCCCTTTGCCATGTCATCGAGTGTCGATACTGCAAGCTTGTGGCGTAGCAGCGATTTCGGCGTCATTATAATAAGTGGTTTGCGGAATTTGCGCACGAGCTGGCGGCGCAGCGCATGGAAATAATTGGCGGGCGTCGTGGTGTTGACGACCTGCATGTTGTCTTCGCCGCAAAGCTGCAGATAGCGCTCGAGGCGGGCGCTGGAATGCTCCGGCCCCTGGCCTTCATAGCCGTGCGGAAGCAGCATCACGAGCCCCGACATGCGTAGCCATTTGATCTCGCCGGACGCGATAAACTGGTCGATGATGACCTGCGCGCCGTTGGCAAAATCGCCGAACTGCCCTTCCCACAGCGTGAGCGAATTCGGCTGGCCGAGCGAATAGCCATATTCAAAACCGAGGATGGCGAATTCGGAGAGCGAACTGTCGATGACTTCATATTGTTTCTGCTCACCGCCGAGATTATTGAGCGGGATATAACGCTCTTCGGTGTCCTGATCGACGAGTACGCTGTGGCGCTGCGAAAACGTGCCGCGGCCGGAATCCTGCCCCGAAAGACGCACGCCGTGGCCTTCTTTGAGGAGCGAGCCGAACGCCAGCGCTTCGCCGGTCGTCCAGTCGATGCCGCTGCCGGTTTCCATCATTTTCTGCTTGGCTTCGAGTTGGCGGATGATTTTGGGATTGGCCTTGATCGGCGGGGCTTTGGACAGCGCGAGGCCGATCTCTTTCAGCTTCTTTACATCGACGCCGGTTTCACCCTGCGGATGCTCGCCCTGCGGCTTGATAAAGCCCGACCACTGGCCTTCCAACCAATCGGCCTTGTTGGGCTTGAAATTTTTCGCGGCGTCATATTGCTTGTCGAAAAACGCTTTGAACTCGGCGAATTTCGCATCGACATCCGCCTGCGTAATCGTACCTTCATCCACGAGCCGCTGCGAATAAATTTCCGCCGGGAGCGGCTTTTTGGAAATCGCCTTGTACATGATCGGCTGCGTGAACATCGGCTCATCGGACTCGTTATGGCCGTATTTGCGGTAACAGAAAATATCGACCACCGTATCGCGCTTGAATTGCTGGCGGAATTCCATCGCGAGGCGGCAGACATAGACCACCGCTTCCGGATCGTCGCCGTTGACGTGGAAAATCGGCGCCTGTACCGCCTTCGCCACATCGGTGGGATAGGGCGTGAAGCGCGAATATTTGGGGCTCGTCGTGAAGCCGATCTGGTTGTTGACGATGATATGGATCGTCCCACCCGTGCGGTAACCGCGCAGTTCCGAAAGCGCCAGCGTTTCCGCCACCACGCCCTGTCCGGCAAATGCCGCGTCGCCATGCATCATGAGGCCCATGACACTATTTTTTTCGGCGTCACCGACGATATCGAGTTTCGCGCGCACCTTGCCGACCACGACCGGATCGACCGCTTCGAGATGCGAGGGATTGGCAAGCAGCGACAAATGGATTTTGCCGTACGGCGTTTCGCGATCGACCGACGTGCCGAGATGGTATTTCACGTCACCCGACGTTTCCACCCATTCCGGGAAATCGACATTGCCCTGGAACAGCGAGAACATTTCGACATACGGCTTACCCATGATGGTCGTGAGCACGTTCATGCGCCCGCGATGCGGCATGCCGATGGCGATTTCCTTGACGCCGAGCTTGGCTGCCGTGTGGATGACGGCCTCTAAACCGGGGAGCATCGCGTCGCCGCCCTGTACGGAAAAACGCTTCGTGCTCGGGTATTTGAGTTGCAGATATTGCTCGAACGCTTCGACTTCCACGAGCGTGCGCCACGCTTCTTTTTTATGCTCGTTCGCCAGGCGGAAATTGCCGCGGTCGCTTTCGAATTTTTTCTGGATCCACGCTTTTTGCTCCGGGTCCTGTATATGCATGAATTCCACGCCAATATGACCGCAATAGGTCTGGCGCAAGATGGATACGATGTCGCGGAGTTTCGCTTTTTTGATGCCGAGCGAACCGTCGAGGAAAATTTCACGCTCCATATCGGCGTCAGTGAATCCGTACGACGCCGGGTCGAGTTCCGGGTGATGGCTACCGACTTCAATCCCCAGCGGATCAAGGTTCGCCATCAGGTGGCCGCGCACGCGGTAGGCACGCACCATCATGATCGCGCGGATGGAATCATGGATGGCGGCTTCGCCGCCGGATGGCAGATGACGGATGTCAGATGACGAAGTTTTCTTTTCCGCCGTCCGTCCTCCGTCCTCCGTCATCTCCGCTCCAATTACTTTGGAGCGGATCTGCGCCCATGAGGCACCCCGTTTCGCGGGGCTGCTCGTCCCATTCGTCGTATCGCGGAAAAAATCCCGCCAGCTGGCATCGACACTCGCCGGGTTTTGCAAATAGCGGTCATAAAGCTCTTCGATAAAGGTCGAATTGCTGGCAAAAAATGGGGTATTGGTGTCGAACTGGGTCATACATTCCGTGGGAGAAGTGGGTTAAATCGATAGTATAGCAAAGAGTCCTTACTATTTAGTAAAATCCTGCCAGATTTCCAGTGTTTTCAGGCGCAGGCGATAAAAATATCCTGATCCAGAAGCTTACGCAACTCTCGCGTGCGCTGGCCGGTCTTAAAGGTAAGGTTTAGGGGACGAATTTCCGTCACGGAGGCAACGATATGCCCGATATTCGTCATGAAAATTTCATCTGCCAATTGAAGGGCTTCGAGAGAGAAATGCCCTTCCTGTTTCGCGCCATCCCAAAGCTCGAGCACACGCCTGCGCATCGTCCCCGGCACCAGTGGCAAATCGCGGGAAGGCGTGAAAAGCACGCCATCCTTCACCCAGAATAGATTCCCGGAAGCGGTTTCGGTGATGATGCCTTCGTGATTAAGGAGTAGCGCATTATCGCAACCTTGCTCCTCGGCTTCCATCATCGCCAGCGTATAAAGTAGCGCATTGTTGGTTTTGCTCGGACTGTGCTGGCTGGCAACCTGCGACGAACGCCACAGGTTGATTTCGCGAAACGCCGGGTAGGGTTTTTCCATGGACTGGATGAGGAAATAAGGCTTCGCGTCTTTCGGCAAATACCCGATCGCACCCGGCCCGTTTTCTCCGCGCGAAACAACGATGCGAAGATACCCTTCCTTCAGCGTATTTTTTGCAATGAGTTCATGGCAGAGTTTTTCGAGCAGCGAAATATCGAGCGCTATTTTAGCAGCCGAAAGCCCGTTTTTCAGGCGCTCAAGGTGATGCGGGAAACGATAGATGCGGCTGTTATAAACCAGCAGCGTCTCAAATATCCCGTCGCCAAAACGGAATGAGCGGTCATGAATGGAAACGCGGCATTCTTCTTCCGGCAAAAAACGGTCTTTGAAGAAAACGTATGACATTTAACCTCGTCATCCCGGCGAAGGCCGGGATCCATGCTGTCGCATGGTTATAAATAGTTAGACGTGGATCCCGGCCTTCGCCGGGATGACAATTCACGCCGCTTTCTTAAGCAGCTTCGCGACCGTGCGGCCAAGGTCGGCCGGAGAATCGGAAATGGTGATGCCGGCGGATTTCATGGCTTCGATTTTGTCGTCGGCGCCGCCTTTGCCGCCCGATACGATGGCGCCAGCATGACCCATGCGGCGTCCCGGGGGCGCGGTGCGCCCGGCGATGAAGCCGACGATGGGTTTTTTGATTTTGCTTTTCTTGATGAATTCCGCCGCTTCTTCTTCGGCGCTGCCACCGATCTCGCCGATCATGACGATGGCCTGCGTTTCGTCGTCATGCAGGAATAAATCGAGCACGTCGATAAAGTTAGTGCCGTTGACCGGGTCGCCGCCGATGCCCACGCAAGTGGATTGGCCGAGGCCTTCAGCGGAGGTTTGCGCCACCGCTTCGTAGGTGAGTGTGCCGGAGCGGGAGACGATGCCGATCTTGCCTTTTTTATGGATATGGCCGGGCATAATGCCGATTTTGCATTCGCCGGGCGTGATGACGCCGGGGCAGTTCGGCCCGATAAGGCGCGTTTTGCTACCCGAAAGTGAGCGTTTGACCTTCACCATGTCGAGCACGGGAATGCCTTCGGTGATGCAGATCACGAGTTCGATGCGCGCGTCGATGGCTTCTAAAATCGCATCAGCCGCGAATTTCGGCGGGACATAAATCACGCTGGCATTCGCGCCGGTTTTTTTCACCGCGTCTTCGACCGTATCGAATACCGGCATGTCGATATGCATCGTGCCGCCTTTACCGGGCGTGACGCCGCCGACCATCTTGGTGCCATACGCAACGGCCTGCTCAGAGTGATACGTGCCTTCGCGGCCGGTGATGCCCTGGCAGATGACTTTGGTGTTTTTATTGATTAAGATGGACATGAGGGAAACACTCCTATTGGATGTGAAGATGTGGGGATATTACGATGCGAAGATTCATAATTTGCTCCGTAACCTTACAAGCATAGCGACAATAGCGTTTGATTCCTGTTCTGTCTTATCATAAACAGTTTGGGTGATATACTTTAAATCCATAGCATACATTATCCAAAGCTGTGTTTCTTCAGCGGAACCAATGGCGATGGTGAGAAAGCGTTTAAATTCCTGCTTGGATTGAGATTGCCGCGAAAATCCTTCCACAACATTAGCACATACAGATTTGCTGGAACGACGCAATTGATTGGCTAATGCGCGTTGTTCAATAGCCGGAAATTTAAGGCTTAGCTTATGTAGATAGAGAGACCAAACATAAGCACGCTTAAATACTTCCAACTCCTTAGCGCTTTTAATCACTTTACTTTTGATAGGTAAAACATCGGCCATCTTCGCATCTCCACATCTTCGTATCTTCACATCGTGTTTACGCAGCCTTCCTCTTCACAGCCTTCACAATCTTTTCCGCAGCATCGGCGAGGTTATCGGCCGGTACGATGGCGAGTCCCGACGAGGCCAGCATTTTCTTGCCTAGCTCGACATTAGTACCTTCGAGGCGGACAACGAGCGGCACGTGCAGGTTGACTTCGCGGGCGGCGGTGATGATGCCTTCGGCGATGATGTCGCAGCGCATGATGCCGCCGAAAATATTGACCAGTATCCCTTCGACATTCGGGTCAGAAAGGATGAGCTTGAACGCTTCGCCGACCTTCTCGCGGTTGGCGCCGCCGCCGACATCGAGGAAGTTCGCGGGGGCTGCGCCGTGGAGCTGGATGATGTCCATCGTCGCCATGGCAAGCCCGGCGCCGTTGACCATGCAGCCGATATTGCCATCCATTTTGACGTAGGAAAGGCCGAACTTGGCGGCTTTCTGTTCGAGCGGATCTTCTTCATCCGGGTCGCGAAGTTCCATAATGTCGGGATGGCGGAACAGGGCGTTTTCATCGAAATTGAATTTCGCATCGAGCGCAAGCAGGTCGCCTTCGCCGGTGATGACGAGCGGGTTGATTTCCACCTGCGCCGCATCGGTATCGATGAAGGCCTTGTAAATCGCATTCACGAAATGGTCGAATTTGCCATGCAGTTCCTTGGGTATATTGAGCCCAAACGCGAGCTTCCTCGCATGGAACGGCTGGATGCCCGCCACCGGGTCGACAGCGACTTTGATGATTTTTTCCGGATGTTTTTCGGCGACTTCTTCGATCTCCATGCCGCCTTCGGTCGACGCCATGAACGTGACGCAGGACGTTGCGCGGTCCACGACCATGCTGAGATAGAGTTCTTTTTTGATCGATGTGCCCTGCTCGACATAGACGCGCTTGACCACCTTGCCTTCCGGCCCGGTCTGGTGCGTGACCAGCGTCATGCCAATCATGTTCTTGGCATAGGTTTCGACTTCATCGAGCGTTTTGGCGAGCTTCACGCCACCCGCTTTGCCGCGGCCACCGGCATGGATCTGCGCCTTGACCACCCACAGTTTCCCGCCGAGCCCCTGCGCGGCAAGCACCGCTTCATGCGGCGTATACGCCACCTGGCCCTTGGGCACCGGAACTTTGTATTTCGCCAAAACCTGCTTGGCCTGGTATTCATGGATGTTCATGGGTTAAAATCCTCTTTATGAAGCCCTGATTGACGCACTATTGATAAAAACGTCCCGTATGGAATTTCTTTTTTTGGATGCGGTACGATAACGGTATTTGTTCCTTTGATGTATTTCGTATGACTACCTTTTTGCGACTTAAAAATAAACCCTTGTTTCTCCAGTACCGTAATAATTTCTCTCGATGACAGCAATTTAGCCATTGATGTTGCATTCGCCGATTAAGGCATGTTCGATAGGAATATAATTCCCTTGGTTATCATCCTCAAAATATAATTCCACCGCTTCGACCAGATTACGAATCGCCTCATCCACCGTACCGCCAAACGAGGCGACATCGACATTGAGGCATTGCGAAACGTAATGCTCGCCCTCTTTGTAAACGGTATATTTGATATTGTGCATAAAATATTCTTTAATCTAATTATTTGTTTTTTCTAGCAATTCTCTTATTTTTAAAATATTGCGATTCATTTCTATGAACAAAAATAATACACCAAAAAATATCGTCGCAAAAAAACCACCTATAATTAATCCAACACAAAAACCAACTATTCCTGCTTTTAGTCCACAAATATAACCAAAAAATAACATTAACAACACACAGCTAATTACAGCGGCTTGTTCTAACCCTCCAACAATCATTCGTATGAATGCCTGCATAAATGCTTGCATATTAAAGCTTTATCCCCGCGCAAAGCCCCTTCACCGCATCGACCGATTTATCGAACATCGCTTTTTGCTCCTGATTGAGGGAAATTTCAACAATTTTCTCGACCCCCTTTGCGCCGATCACCGCCGGCACGCCAACATATAAATCTTTTACGCCATACTGGCCGGTCAGATGCGCGGCCACCGGCAGGATGCGTTTTTTGTCCTGGAGGTAGGCTTCGGCCATGCGGATCGCCGAAGCGGCGGGTGCATAAAACGCCGAGCCGGTCTTGAGCAGATTCACGATTTCAGCACCGCCGTCACGCGTGCGCTGCACGATTTTATCGAGCGCGTCCTGCGCGATCCAGCCCATTTTCACAAATTCTGGCAAAGGGATACCGGAGATGGTGGTGTAGTTCACGACCGGCACCATCGTATCGCCATGGCCGCCGAGCACGAAAGCATTAATATCGGAAATGGAAACTTTCAGCGCTTCGGCGAGGAAAAAGGCAAAGCGCGAAGAATCGAGCACGCCCGCCATGCCGACCACGTGGCTCGTGGGCAGGCCCGAGACTTTCTGCATGACATAGACCATCGCGTCGAGCGGGTTGGTGATGACGATGACGAAAGCTTTCGGGCAATGTTTTTTGATATTTTCACCGACGGTTTTAATGATGCCGGTATTGATCGCCACGAGGTCGTCGCGGCTCATGCCCGGTTTGCGCGGTACGCCCGCCGTCACGATCACGACGTCGCTGCCCGCGAGGTCGGCATAATCATTGGTACCCTTCAGATGTACGTCGTTGCCATCCACCGCCGAGCTTTGCGAAATATCGAGCGCCTTGCCCTGCGGCATGCCCTCCGCGATATCGAACAGGACGACATCGCCCAAATTCTTGGTTTCACAGAGGTGAGCCAGCGTTCCGCCGATCATCCCGGCGCCGATAAGGGCGATTTTTTTGCGAGCAGTCATAAGGGTTCCTTTTATAGGTTTTGGACAAATGAATAGCAAGCCTAGCTTCAAAGGCTTAAGGGAGGGTTAATGAAACGCTTTTAATTTGAAAATAATGTAGTTACCTTACTCCGCAATATCATTGTAACATAATGAAAAATCCATTATAATTTTTGCTTATATTAACCGTTTTTACAGGTTTGACACATTGGCTCCTGACCGCAGAGAATTTATTAAAACATCCGCTGCGATTGCAGCAGAAGCAGCGCTTCCGGGAAGCTCTGTGGTAACCGAAGCCGCCGCAGGAATTGCACAAAGCGCAGTGTCCGCCCCTGCTAAAGAAATCCCCGCACTCGTTCGGTTAATGCATAAACAAGATATTTTAGCATGGGACGAAAACGCGCTTAGAGATGGTCAACTGCAAATAGACCAGACCAAAACCGCTATTGATTATAATGCTATCCTTACGGACGCGGCGAATGGAAAAATACCTAACTTTTTCGCTGAGTTTAAACGAGCCATCGACTATCAGGCACGCCTCCTTTTTTCCATGCTTGAAGATGCGAAAGAAGTGGCGCCATGCTTCGCCAAGGGCGGCCCACTATGGCAGCTTACCAATACCCATAAAACTATGCAAACAAACCTGACGCTCTTCCTGCGCAAGGAATTAGAAAAAATGCCCGGGGGATATCCCGCTCTGAAAAAATTTGACCAACATCTTGATGAATTGCGGGCAGATAACAATGCGGGGATATCCCCCACAACTTCGCCGTGGGATTTCGTTGAGGATATGCGATTGTGGGAATATTCCGACGATCCCGAGTCGCCATACCAGCAATGGCAGAACATTCGCGAATCCTATTGGAAAAAGGAAGAAGAAGAAAGGGTGATAGTTGAAAAAACTATTGCTGAGCATACGGAAGCGCTTGCGCCGATGGGAATCGATAATATTTTTGCGCTGAATGAGGTGCTCGACAAACGGCACTTAAGCAGGTTCATCTCCATCGATCCCTTTATCAGCCCGGGTACGCATCCCTCCACGACTACCCTGTTGCATTACGATCCAGCAAAACACAATGCCGCAAGCATACGCGCAAAATTGCAAGATTTTACCGACCGTTTCCATAACCACCTGTGCGGACGCGGATATAGTATGGCATATGAGGGCAAATTACCCAATATATCACGCGGGGAGAGCGGTCAGGGAGAAATGGAAAATGTTCATAAAAATATTAAGAAAGAATTGGATGAAATAGTTGAGGAAGTTGCAAAGAAATATGAAGAAAAACCCGTGATAGATGACCCATCGCCTGATTACTGGGTACGGCGTGTACACGAAGGCATGTCGCATGCCGATGCGGAGCGCTACACTTCCGGCTGTCGCGACTGATACCTCAGGTTACCCATTCATCTTCTGGAAAAACTCATTGTTGTCCTTGGTCTCGGAGAGTTTCTGATATAAATAAGAGGGCGCTAAATCCAGCCCATTTTCCCAAACAATCGTATCGGCCTCAACACGGAATTTTTTGAATTTTTCGATATTCGCCAATTCCCTGAATATAGGGCGGTGGTCATGGTTGATGGTCGTGGATAAATCGATGACTCCGTGTTTCTTGTCATCGAAAGAAACTTCGATTTTATAACCATCGATATAATGCGCTTGCGTGACGTAATGCATAAGGCCTCTTTATTTGGGTGGCTCTATCTTATCAAAATGGCCGGTTTCCTGCAAGCTTAGCCAATTATGCATGAGTTCATCCTGATGCTGGGTTGCCCATTCTTTAACCAGCCGTAGCTGACGCGGCGGTAAATCCCCTTCAATAAGCTCAAGCGTGGCAATCGCCATTTGCGCCCTAAACTCGTTGTATTTTATATGGAAATGCGGCGGTGGATGCTCGTTGAAATACATGTAGATGACAATATCGAGGAATCTACAGATTTCCGGCATCAACTACCCATTCATCTTCTGGAAAAACTCATTGTTGTCCTTGGTCTCGGAGAGTTTTTCGAGGAGGAACTCGATGCCGTCCATCGGGCCCATGGGGGCGAGGATTTTGCGCATGACCCACATTTTGGTGAGGGTGGCTTTTTCGACCAGCAATTCTTCCTTGCGCGTACCGGATTTGGTGATGTCCATGGAGGGGAAGGTGCGCTTGTCGGCGAGCTTGCGGTCGAGCACGATTTCCGAGTTGCCGGTGCCTTTGAATTCTTCAAAGATCACTTCGTCCATGCGGCTGCCGGTTTCGATAAGGGCCGTGGCGATGATGGTGAGCGAGCCGCCATGCTCGATGTTACGCGCCGCGCCGAAGAAACGTTTCGGGCGTTGCAGCGCGTTGGCGTCGACACCGCCGGTGAGGACTTTGCCCGAGGACGGGACGACCGTGTTGTAAGCGCGGGCGAGGCGGGTGATGGAGTCGAGGAGGATGACGACATCCTTCTTATGCTCAACGAGTTTTTTGGCTTTTTCGATCACCATTTCCGCGAGTTGCACATGGCGCGTCGCCGGTTCGTCGAAGGTGGACGAAACCACTTCGCCCTTCACGGTGCGCTGCATGTCGGTGACTTCCTCGGGGCGCTCGTCGATGAGCAGCACGATGAGGAACGCTTCCGGATGGTTGGCGCTGATAGAATGGGCGATATTCTGAAGGAGCACGGTTTTACCGGTGCGCGGCGGGGCGACGATCAGCGCGCGCTGGCCGAAGCCGAGCGGCGAGACGATATCGGTCACGCGCATGGAATAATCATTGCCGTTTTGCGACGAGCGCGATTGCTGCTGGCGGCTGCGCGGGCGGGAAAGCTCGGTGATTTCGCTGGAGGAATCGCGTTCTTTGGCCTGCGCGACCGGCGTTTTTTCGGCGACTTTAACGCCGAGCTCGACTTCGAGCTTGATGCGGCGGTCGGGATAAAGCGGGGTTAAATTGTCGAAATTGATGCGGTGGCGAACTTGATCCGGATCGTCATAATTGATGGTGCCGACCTTAAGCAGCGCGAAATAACGTTCGCCGTCCTTGGGCGCGCGGATTTCGCCCGATACCGTATCGCCGGTGCGGAGGCTGAAGCGGCGGATCTGGCTGGGGGAAACATAAATATCGTCGGGGCCGGCGAGGTAATTGGCCAGCGGTGAGCGCAGGAAACCGAAGCCGTCCTGCAGGATTTCAATGACGCCTTCGCCGGTAATAGCTTCGCCCTTTTCCGCCTGTTTCTTGAGGATGGCGAAAATCATCTCTTGCTTCAGCATATTGGAAGCGTTTTCGACGCCGTTTTCCTCAGCGAGCTGCAAGAGTTCGTCGGGGGTTTTAAGCTTAAGTTCCTGGAGTTTCATGCGGATAATACTACTCGTGGGGAAGTGGAAAAAGGCAGAAGAGGGGGGATTTTTTTATAGGTGCCATGGGCAGAACTGCCCGGATGCAGCTATTATTAACTTATGAGCGGCTGGAAGTCAACGTTTTCTTTCGGTTACTTATTCTTTTCCTGCCAGCCGGTCGGCTTGGGCTCCATCATATCCGCTACGTCTTTTTCAAACCCGAAATGAATCTCCGGATGCTCGGCTTTGATCTTTTCCATGATGCCGGGCGGCGGTTCACCTTCCCCCTGCGCAAGAATCCGCTTGGCATAACTGCTGATACTATAACCGCCAAGCTTTTGCGCTTCAAGGAACGCTGGATACCGGCTTGGCGCTATCTCGGCGACGAACCAATGCGGCTTGTCCTCGATCACCCCCTGCACCAGCGTATAGATCCCGGCGCTCTGGTTCAGCTCCAGGGCGAGTTTCTTGAAATCCTCCGTATCCATCACTTGCCCCGCCCGGTTGCCAGGGCATAATCGTCATCGCGCATGGTGCGCCCGGCGAAGTTGGACGCCGCAAGGCAAACGCCTGCCACCACACGCGCATAATCCCGGTTATAGATTCCGTCCGCAAGTACAAACCCGGCAGAAAACTGGAGCATATCGGCCGCCAGTTTTTTGGGATGCGCCTTGTAATCCCGATAATATTTATCCAGTTTGCCGGAAAATCCCAGCGCGTTGCTCTTGGTTGGCTTTCCGATATCAAAGGCCGGTTCGGCATTTTCCTTTTCCTCCGGCGCGATGGCGGCAATCGACGTCCAAAGCGTCGACCACAGCCCAGCGGCCAGCTCCGTCTTCCTGCCCAGTTTCGCACCCGACGCTATCAGCGACATGGACGAAAGCGACAGCAGCGAATAATAAATGCGCGGCACATGCGCCGGGCGCAAACGGTCAATAACGCCTTCCTTATCCGGTTTGTTTTTATCTTTAGGGGATTTTTTCTCACCAAACACGGCAAGGATCCCGTCACCTGCGAGGCCCAGCCCGCCGCTTGCTACCCGCCATGGGCTTGCCTCGGCGCCATAACCTGCGCCGGAAACCATGGCCATACTGTGCGCTACGCCGCGCAGCAACCCGGCGACACGATTGCGATTCTTCGACCACCAACTATCCTCTACCCCCGCTTCTGCGTGCGACAGGTGTGTGGGCCCGCAAAAACAGGCTTCTTCCAAGGCTTGGGTCTGGGACATAGATCCGTAATATTAGAATGGCTTGAATACCACTAATACCACAATTCCAATCAAAAGCACAGTCGGGACTTCGTTCAGGATGCGGTAAAACCGCGCGGAATGGGTGTTTTTATCCTCGGCGAACTGGCGGCGGCAACGCGCCATTACCGCATGCGAAACCTGCATGAGCACCACCAGCCCAAGCTTGGCATGGAACCAGCCGCCATTGCCGTTATTGGGGTTGAAAAGGTCGAGTTTGAAAGCGAGCGCAAGGCCGAAAATCCACGTCGCGATCATCGCCGGGTTGATGATGAACCTGAGGAGCCGCCGTTCCATCACTTTCAGCATTTCCGAGGCTTCGCTGCCGGGGGCAACCTGCGTGTGATAGACAAACAAGCGGGGCAGATAGAGCATCCCGGCCATCCATGCAATCAGCGAAATGATATGCAGGGTCTTAAGCCAGAGATAGGAATCATTCAACATGTGGGCACCCATCATACTGGTGCGGGCAGATGCGGGCTTTTTCGTAGGAGCAGACGGGAACGTTATCGGCGCGGATGCAAAGCTGCGCCAGCGCCTCGATGAAATTCGCATCCGTTCCCAGCGCCGGCGCGCGCCAGTAACCGGTAACCCCGGATTTTTCGGCGAGCTTGCGGTACTGGATATCAAGCTCGACCAGCGTTTCTGAATGTTCCGACACGAACGAGACCGGAACCACGAGCACCGGGCATTTATCTTCCCCGGCGGCTTTGATTTCCTCGCCGATCGAAGGACCGATCCATTCCATCGGGCCGACGCGGCTTTGGTAGCAAATGCTGTAATCGATCTCGTCGATCGATAAAATCTGCAATATATGCTCGACAGTTTTTTCCACCTGCCACTGATAGGGGTCGCCCTCGGCGATGATTTTCTCCGGCAACCCATGCGCGGAGAAAAGTACTCGCGGCTTGCCTTCTTCGGAGGCCTTCCAATACATATCACGTATGATCTGTGCGTGCGCAATGAGGAATTGCTTATCGCCGGGATAGCAGCAGATGCTGGTGGAGGGGACAGTAAGCCCGGCTTCCGCCGCCGAGTTTTTCCAGTCGGCAAACGACGAGCCGGACGTCGCCGTCGAAAATTGCGGGTAAAGCGGCAGTAGGATCACGCGGTCCGGCTCGTACGCTTTTACTTTTTTAGCGACCACTGAGCTCATCGGGTTCCAATAGCGCATCGATACGAAAGTTTTATATTCTTCGCCTTCTTTGCCAAGTTCCTTCAGTTTTTTCTCCAGCGCTTCCGCCTGCGCGTTGGTTTGCTCAAGGATGGGCGACTTGCCGCCGATCTGCTTATAAATGTTTTTAGCCTTGCGACTGCGCAGGATCGAAATCAGCTTTGCAAGCAGCCAGCGAAAGGGTTGCGGGAAATCGATGATGGCGCGGTCATTGAAAAGATTAAAGAGGAACGGCTTCACAGCCGAAATACTATCAGGCCCCCCAAGATTGAATACAACTACGGCGGTTTTGCTCATGTGGACAACGAATAACTCTTGATGAATTGAGATAGTGCCTGAACATTTTCGATTGGCGTGTGCGGCAAAATACCATGTCCGAGATTAAACACAAAAGGTTTGTCTTTGAATATGTCGATAATTTTTTTTGCCTGCTTTAGCATCGCATCCTTATTCTCGGCAAGCACTGTGGGATCTAAGTTTCCCTGGATAATGCATAGGGGCGAAAGTTTCTCTAGTGCCATAGAAAGCGACACCGACCCATCGATATTCACCGCATCGACGCCCGTATATTTTGTATATTCAACATATTTCATCCCCGCCATGCGCGGAAACCCAATAATGGGAATTTTAGGATATTTCGCTTTTATCTTCGCGACAATTTTCTGCGCCGGGGCAATCACCCATTCCTCGAATTGCGTCTCGCTCAAAACCCCTGACCAGGAATCAAATAACTGAAATACTTCCGCGCCCGCTTCGATCTGCTTAATCGCATGCTGGCTTACAGCTTCCGTGAGTAAATCAATAACCTTCGAAAAAAATGGTTTATTCGATTCACTGAGAAGCCTTACCTTCTGGAAATCCCGGCTACCACTACCCTCAATCATATAACAAGCCAGCGTCCATGGCGCTCCGGCGAAACCAATCAATGCCGTTTCGGCCGGTAATTTCGCACGCGTTAACCGCAGCGCTTCATACACCGGCTCCAGCTTTTCCACCATGCTAGAAAGTTTGAGCGCCGCTAAATTCTTTTCACTGGTAAGCGGCGTAAGTACCGGCCCATGCCCTTCTTCAAAACGCACATCCATGCCAAGCTTATGCGGTATGACAAGGATATCCGAAAAAATAATGGCACCATCCATGCCAAACCGCCTAATCGGCTGCAATGTCGCTTCTGATGCTTTTTCAGGGCTATAGCAAAAATCGAGAAATCCCTTGGTCGTCGCCCGTAATTCCTTATATTCTGGCAAATAACGCCCAGCCTGCCTCATGAACCAGAAAGGAATTGTTCCTGCCTGCTCTTTCCTAAGTACGTGCAGGAGTTTTTTCTTATCACTCATAATAATATATTTTATATAAGTTTTTAGTAGTGGTAGTAGTAGGATGGAGTGATGGGGATAGAAAATACTCCCCCTATTTATCCACGTAGGGAGTATGTAGCGGGTTTACTGGGGATAAAAAAGCGATAAGTTTTACGGCCTGTTGAAAATACAGGATTCTTCGTAAACCTGAAAAACAGTAGGAACATTTCTTATGCACGCAATCAAGACCAACAAAATAATAGTAATCACATGTGTATGACTTTAAAGAACAAGCGGTAATAGCGTGCATAAAATCGGCTCCTATTTTAATTCAGAGATTCACACAACATTTATCCACAGATCCATAACCAGCCATGAAAAAATTTAAACTACACCTGGTATCGGACTCAACCGGCGAAACAGTTGGCAGCGTGGCGCGCGCGGCGACGGCGCATTTCGACGATATCGATCCGGAAGAGTTCAACTGGACGCTGGTGCGCACTAAAACGCAGATCGAAAAAGTCATCGTCGAAATCAAAAAAAATCCCGGCCCGGTGATGTATACGCTGGTCGATAACTCCCTGCGCGATCTGCTCAAGATGGAATGCGCCAAGCTCGGGCTTCCCTGCATTGCGGTGCTCTCGACCGTGGTCGCTGAACTCTCCTCCTATCTCGGCCTCGAAACGCATGCGCTGCCCGGCAAGCAACATATGCTCGACGCCGATTATTTCGACCGCGTGGATGCCATCAACTACACACTCGCGCATGATGACGGGCAGGCGCATTGGGATCTGGAAGATGCCGATATTGTGCTGCTCGGCGTATCGCGCACGTCGAAATCGCCGACCTGCGTCTACCTTGCGCATAAGGGTTATAAGGCCGCGAATATCCCGCTGGTACCGGAATGCCCGCTGCCGGAAAATCTCGGCGAGCTTAAAAAACCCCTCGTCGTTGGGCTTACGATCAGCCCCGACCGGCTCCAGCAAATCCGCAAATCGCGCCTGCAGGCGATGAACCAGAACGAAGATACGAGCTATGTCGAAATGGAGCGGCTGCAACATGAAGTGGCGGAAGCGCGCAAACTTTTCAACCAGCATAAATGGCCGGTGATCGACGTCACCAAACGCTCGGTGGAAGAAACGGCGGCGACAATTATCCAGCATTTGAAACGCCACCGCGAAAAAACAGGAACGGCGAATCATGGCTGACGCTAAAAAAATAGCCGGCGTCATCGGCTGGCCGGTATCGCACAGCCTGTCGCCGAGGCTGCATGGCTACTGGCTCAAACATTATAATATTGAAGGCGAATATAAGGCGGTGACGGTGTTGCCTGATGAGCTGGATTTATTTATCAAATCGCTCCCCGACCATGGCTGGCAGGGCTGCAATATCACGCTGCCGCATAAGGAAGCGGTGCTGCCGCTGCTGGATTCCATGGATGAGGTGGCGAAGGCGATTGGCGCTGTGAACACCATCGTCGTGGAAAACGGATTGTTGCGTGGCACGAATACCGATGCGTTCGGATTTTCCGAAAATATCCGGCCGCATATCACGGGCAAAAATAAGGCGGTGATGCTCGGTGCAGGCGGCGCGGCAAAAGCGATCTGCTACGCGCTTGAAGGGCTCGGTTTTAAAGAAATAATTGCCGTCAACCGCACGAAGGAAAAATCGGACGCGCTGGCGGCGCAGTTTGTGAAGGTCAAAGTGGGCGAATGGGATAAGCGCGCGGAACTATTGGCCGGTGCAGACTTGCTTGTGAATACCACCAGCCTCGGCATGACGGGCAAGGAAGCGCTTGATATTGATTTAGCATTGCTGCCGAAATCCGCGCTGGTTACCGACATTGTCTATACGCCGCTCATGACGCCACTCCTCGAAGCTGCCAAGGCGCGTGGCAATCCCGTCGTCGATGGGCTGGGGATGCTTCTTTATCAAGCGGTGCCGGGGTTTGAAGCGTGGTTCGGCGTGAAACCGGAAGTAACACCGGAGCTCAGGGAGCATGTGCTGGCATGATCGTCATCGGGCTTACCGGCGGGATTGGCATGGGGAAAAGCACGGTGGCGGCGCAGCTCGCCTCGCTCGGCGCGAAAGTCTGCAGTGCTGATAAGATTGTCCATAAACTCCTCGGTGAAGACGGCGAGGCGGTTGCGGCCGTGGGAGCCGCATTCCCCGGTGTTGTGAAAACAAACAGCGTCGAGCGGAAACTGCTTGGCGAGCAGGTGTTTAAAGATAAAGAAAAGCTTGAAATGCTCGAGGACATCCTGCACCCGTTGGTGGTCGCCGAAGAAAACCATTTTGTAGCACAACAGCAAAGGCTCGGGACAAAACTCGTCGTGCTCGATATCCCGCTCCTGTTTGAAACCGGTGCCGAGGAACGCTGCGATTTTACCATGGTGGTGACGGCACCGTTTTTTGTGCAAAGGCAGCGCGTGCTGCGCCGCCCGCACATGACGCATGAAAAATTCATGGCTATCGTGGCCGCGCAGATGGCGGATTTACATAAGCAGCAACGCGCGGATTTCGTGATTGAAACTGGGCTGGGGAAAGCGCATAGTTTCAGGCAGGTAGCCGTCATCCTGCGAGACGCAGAGTGTCTGCGCAGGAGCTCGGGAAACAGATAAAGATCCTGTGCTCCGTCCTGCGGACGGCCACAGGATGACGAAAGGAAATACTATGAAGCGTGAAATCATTCTCGATACCGAAACCACCGGCCTCGATCCGGCCAGCGGCCACCGCATTATCGAAATCGGCTGCGTGGAGCTGGTGGGCGGCGTACGCACCGGCGCCTTTTATCATACTTATTTAAACCCCGAACGCGACGTGCCTGACGAGGCTTTCCGCATTCACGGCATTTCCACGGCGATGCTCAAAGACAAGCCGGTATTTGCTGAAAAAGTGGATGAATTTCTGGAGTTCATCGCCGATTCGCAACTTGTCATCCATAACGCAGGATTCGATATGCGGTTTATCAATGCCGAGCTTGCAATCCTTGGGTTTCCAGCGATTCCGATGACGCGCACGCTCGATACGGCGCAGATGGCGCGGCAAAAATTCCCCGGTTCACCGGCGAGCCTCGACGCGCTGTGCAAACGTTTTGAAATCGACCTCTCGGCGCGCACAAAACATGGCGCGCTACTCGATGCCGAGCTGCTCGCGGAAGTTTATTTAGAGCTGACCGGCGGCAGGCAGTCGGCGTTGCTGCTGGATACGAAAGATACCAGCGCCGCGCAAAAAACCGGCGATATCATTGTTCCCCGTGAAACATTGGAGTCCCGCCATTTCCCGGTAAGCGAGGAAGAACTCGCGGCGCATGCCCAGATGCTTACCAAACTCAAAAAGCCGGTGTGGGAAGAAGCGTGATTTCGTCATTCCCGCGTAGGCGGGAATCTATTCGTTTATTTATTTCTGTTATAGTTTATTTGCGAGTGGATCCCCGCCTACGCGGGGATGACGTTAAGCCAACACCCCGTGGCAATGCTTGAATTTTTTGCCTGACCCACACGGGCAGGGCGCGTTGCGGCCGATCTTGGGTCCAACGGGCTGGGAAGGGATGGGCGTTGTGTCGAGTGCGGCTGGATCTTGGCGGCTTTCAAACATCTGGCGCTGCGGTGCGGGCGGCATTTGCGGCGGCGATTCGACATGGATTTCAAGATGCGAAAGGCGCGAAACGACCATTTCGCGGAGCTGGTTGAGCATCTGCTCGAACAGTGAAAACGCTTCCTGCTTATATTCGTTGAGCGGATCGCGCTGGCCGTACCCGCGGAGGTGAATGCCCTGCCGCAAATGGTCGAGCGAGAGCAGGTGGTCTTTCCATAGCTGGTCGAGCGTTTGCAGGAGTACGCGCTTTTCGCCCATCTGCATCAGTTCTTTGCCGTAGCGCTCGTTTTTGGCGGCAAAATGCGCCGTAGTTGCGTCGTTGATGCGCTTCAGCAGTTCTTCGTCGGCGATGCCTTCTTCCTTCGCCCAATCGACAATCGGGAAATGCACACCGTAAATACGGTAGATTTCTTTTTCGAGATCTTCGGTCTGCCAGCTATCGGGATAGGATTTCGGCGGCACGCAGAAATTCACGGCATTATGGTTGATTTCCTCGCGCATGGAAGCGACCGTATCGCTCACTTCCTGCGCTTCCATCAGCTCGATGCGCTGCTCGTAAATCACCTTGCGCTGGTCGTTCATCACATCGTCGTATTTGAGCAGGTTTTTGCGGATTTCGTAGTTGCGCTGCTCGACTTTTTGCTGGGCGCGTTCGATGGCGCGGTTCATCCATGGGTGGAAAATCGCCTCGTCTTCCTTCATGCCGAGTTTCTGGAGCAACCCGTCGATGCGCTCGGAGCCGAAAATGCGCATGAGGTCGTCTTCGAGCGAGAGGAAAAATTTCGAAGCGCCGGGGTCGCCCTGGCGTCCCGAGCGGCCGCGCAGCTGGTTGTCGATGCGGCGCGATTCGTGGCGCTCGGTGCCGATGACATAAAGCCCGCCGACGCTGATGACGGTTTCCTTGGAGCGGCGTGCGGCTTCGCGGATTTCCTTTTCGCGCTCGGACGGTTCGGAGGTTCTGGGCAGCGGCACGCCGATATCGGTTTTGCGGCGCTGGTAGGGGCCGGAATTTTCCTTGGCCGTACGCATTTCGGGGTTGCCGCCGAGCATGATGTCGGTGCCGCGGCCGGCCATGTTGGTGGCGATCGTCACCGCGCCCGGTCTGCCTGCCTGCGCGATGATGTAGGCTTCCTGCTCATGCTGGCGGGCGTTGAGGACGTTATGGGGGATTTTTTCTTTGCGCAGCAGCTCGGATAAATATTCCGATTTTTCAATACTGACCGTGCCGACGAGCACCGGTTGTTTTTTCTCGTAAGCGACCGCGATTTCCTTGATGACGGCGCGGTATTTTTCGGTGGCGGTGCGGTAAATTTCGTCATGGTGGTCGAGGCGCGCCACGTTGACGTTGGTCGGGATTTCGATGACTTCGAGCTTATAAATATCGCGGAATTCGCCCGCCTCGGTCATCGCCGTGCCGGTCATGCCGGAGAGCTTGGGATACATGCGGAAATAATTCTGGAACGTCACCTGCGCCAGCGTCTGGTTTTCATTCTGGATCTTGGCTTTTTCTTTCGCTTCGAGCGCCTGGTGCAGCCCGTCGGAATAGCGGCGGCCTTCCATCATGCGGCCGGTGAATTCGTCGATAATCACGACTTTGTCGTCCTTGACGATATAATCAACATCCTTGGTAAACAACACATGTGCGCGCAGCGCCTGATTGACGTGATGGACGAGCGAAACGTTATCGATGTCGTAAAGCGAGGTGCCGGAGGTCAGCAGGTTTGCAGCGACCAGCAATTCCTCGACATGGCGCACGCCTTTTTCGGTGAGCGTTGCCGAGCGGGCTTTTTCGTCCTTGTCGTAATCGTCTTTTTCGACGTTGAGGATAATGCGGTCGACCTGGTTATAGAGTTCGGAATTATCTTCGGTCGGGCCGGAAATAATGAGCGGCGTGCGCGCTTCGTCGATGAGGATCGAATCGACTTCGTCGACGATGGCGTAATGGAACGGGCGGTGTACCATCGCCTCGCGCGAATATTTCATGTTGTCGCGCAGGTAATCGAAACCGAGTTCGTTGTTGGTGGCGTAGGTAATGTCGCAGTTATAGGCGTCCTTGCGCTCTTCGTCGTCCATGCCGTGGACGATGCAGCCGACGGAAAGACCCAGGAAACGGTGGAGCTTGCCCATCCATTCGGCGTCGCGTTTGGCGAGGTAATCATTGACGGTCACGACATGCACGCCTTTGCCGGGCAGGGCGTTAAGGTAGGCGGCGAGGGTACAGACGAGCGTTTTGCCTTCACCGGTTTTCATTTCGGAAATCATGCCCTTATGCAGCACGATGCCGCCGATCAGCTGTACGTCGAAATGGCGCATACCAAGCGCGCGTCGACCGGCTTCGCGCACGGTGGCGAATGCGTCGATAAGCAGGCTATCGAGCGATTCCCCGCCATTCAGGCGCTCGCGCAGCCACGTCGTCCGCCCGCGAAGCTCTTCGTCGGTCAGGCGTTCGAGGGTCGGCTCCAACGCATTGATTTTCTGCACTTTACCATGCAACGTTTTCACAAAGCGTTCGTTAGCCGAGCCGAATAGTTTTTTAGCAATATTTCCTAGCATATCCTCTTCGCATTTTAAGAATTGGCGTCGTTATCCTTCGGACTCACCGTCGGTCACGTACTTAAGTGTACGCTCCTCCGGCTCGCCTCGGCTGCCTAGCCAATTCTTAAACTGCTTCGAGGCTGGCGAGAGAGATAGGGGTTTATGGTGCGTAAGTCAACGGGGTGGCTTGCAAAGCGTAAAATTATATGGCATAAGGCGCAATACCTCACTTTTTGACCTAAGGATATCCCCATGAAACGCCCTTTACTGCCTGTTTTGCTCGCTGCCGTCATGCTCGCAATCCCTGCCTTTGCCGACGATGCCAAGGATTACACGGTGGTGAAAGTCAACGGTGAAGAGGTCAAGAATTCAGAAGTGCTCGATACGTGGAAAAGTCTGTTTCCGGTCGGTTCCGCGCCCGATTTTGCGACGTTTGATGAAAATATTCGCCAGAATGTGCTGCGCGGCGTGGTATCCGAGCGGCTGGTGTATGATGAAGCCGTCAAAGCCGGTACGGATAAAGACCCGGAAGTCAAAAAACGCATCGCCCAACTGGAGCGCCAGCTCATCATGCAGAATTTTATGGAAGCCAAGGCCAAAACGCTGGTCACCGACGACCAGCTGAAAAAAGCCTATGATGATAAGGTCGCAGCGTCCAAAGGTGAAGAAGAAGTCAAAGCCCGCCATATCCTGGTTGCGAGCGAAGACGAAGCGAAGAAAATACATGACCAGCTGAAAAAAGGCGGCGATTTCGATAAAATCGCCAAGGAAAAATCGACCGATAAAGCCTCCGGCGCCAAAGGCGGAGATCTCGGCTGGTTCACAAAGGACCGCATGGTTCCTGCGTTTGCCGATGCGGCGTTCAAGCTGAAAAAGGGTGAAATCTCCGAACCGGTGAAATCCGAATTCGGCTGGCACATCATCCAGCTCGAAGACCGCCGCCCCGTGCAGCTGCAGAGCTTCGACGACATGAAAGAAAACCTGCGGGCTGAACTGACCAACAAGGCGGTTGAAACCTATGTCGAAGGCTTGCTCAAAAAAGCCGACATCAAATATTATGACGAGAGCGGCAAGGAAAAACCTTTCTCCCCCACGATGACACCCCCGGCGGATGATAAAAAAGCTGACGATAAACCGGCGGACGATAAGAAGAAATAATTGATGAAAGATGAAAGGATTAATGATGAACTGAAAGAATAATCTGCTCATCTTTCATCGGTTCATCTCTCATCATGCTTTCCCCTCTCGCTCCCACGTCCTATCCCGCGCTGCCGCCGATTGCTGGTGTACGGCTGGCAACGGCTTCTGCCGGTATCCGCTATAAAGATCGCACCGATGTGCTGCTCGTCGAACTCGCCGAAGGCACGGCGGTGGCCGGCGTATTCACCCAATCGCTTACCGCATCTGCCCCGGTGCTTGCCTGCCGCTATGCGCTGAAAAAAAAGAAAGCGCGGGCGCTCGTCGTCAATTCCGGGAATTCGAATGCGTTTACCGGCAGCGTCGGCGTAGCCTCCGTTGAACGGGTGATGAAAAGCTGCGGCGAAGTGCTGGGCTGCAACGCCGCTGAAATATTCACCGCCTCTACCGGCGTTATCGGTGAACGCCTGCCGGATGATAAAATTACCTCAGCGCTGGACGGTCTTAAAAAAACATTGTCGGAAAATAATTGGGAAGCGGCGGCGCGGGCCATCATGACCACCGACACCTATCCGAAAATGGCCACTCGTACTGCTAAAATTGGCGGCACGACTGTCGTGCTCAACGGCATCGCCAAAGGCTCGGGCATGATTGCGCCCGACATGGCGACGATGCTGGCGTTTGTATTCACCGATGCGGCGATTCCCGCAACGGAATTACAGAAAATGCTGAATGAAACGAATGCGACCACATTCAACTCCGTTACCGTCGATGGCGATACTTCGACCAGCGACACGCTGCTTCTGTTTGCAACAGGGAAGGCGAAAAATTCCGCGGGCGATACGGCGGATTTCAAAAAAGCATTGCATGAAGTTCTGCATGAACTCGCGCTGCATGTGGTGAAAGACGGCGAGGGGGCGGAGAAGCTCGTGACTATCAATGTCAGCGGCGCGGAAAATGCTGTCGCGGCGCGCACTATCGGCATGTC
>Ga0206853_1018_pt1 | contig 32251 bp, 24 predicted proteins | sample Alteio_BWOrgCont_52_FD_152859 | JGI IMG/M metagenome (GOLD analysis project Ga0206853, IMG submission 152859) | Enriched cells from forest soil in Barre Woods Harvard Forest LTER site, Petersham, Massachusetts, United States -... | ecosystem: Environmental > Terrestrial > Soil > Temperate forest >... | reverse complement strand
CCAGATAAAATACACATCATAACGCGGGACATCCTGGATGTGCTCCATGGAATGGCTTTCTTCGTTTCGCGGGACGGTCTCATTCTTGAATCGAACACTGAAGCTGCGGCGACTCTTGGCGCAGATAAAAGCGTCCTTATATCCTCACTTTTCTCTTCGCATTTAAACGATGCTTTTGTGGAGCATTTTCGCCTTGCGCTTGAGCAATGCATTGTAAGCGGCAAGGGGAATGAATTTGAAATAGAAATGAAGGATGCGACCGGGCTTCATATTGACGCTGTCATACAGATGTCGCGATATCGAACTTTACTTCCAAGTCGTCGTGCGCCTTTATCAATCCAAAGAACGCCGACGGAGGAGTAATATTGAAATCGGACATTGCCAACTCTTTCGATCCGATTACCTGAAACTTATTTCCGGCGAGCCGCCGCGCATTGACTTCGATATCAACCGTTTTTGCTACGTTGTTAATCGTCAGCTTACCTCTCGTTTGTAATCGAATCCATACGCCGTCACCAATCGAATCGGTTAATCGGTTCACGCCAAGCAATTCATACTGAATTTGCGGAAATTTATTCGCATTCATCGCCTTATACATGTCCTCGTTCATGCCCTCGTTGCCGCAATCGAGATTCTTAATCGTGATGGAAACCTTCACCGAAGCATTTTGGTCCCCCCGCGCAGGAATACCATATCCTGAAATGATTCCCGTTCCACAGCTCCATGAACCCAGCGTTGCAGAGCCATTCAGGAATAAATGACTTTGCGGATCAGCTTGATACCGAACGGCTTTCCCCATCTGCGCGCAAAGAACGGACGAATATACCATGAGCATGAGGAAGATCGAACCATCTTTTAGCATCGTTTTCATTGTATTTTCGTCCGTTCAAATAGAGTGTGAATTATTTGTAATTACCCTAATATGCGCGTACGCATTAGAACTCGTATTGTACCTGCAACCGTGCCTGCACGACCGTTTGGCGAACGGGCTGCGACTTCACGCCGTCGGTAATAACCGTAATTTGATCCTGCATGTCGGTCAATGAATATGCACCGACGCCCGGTTCGTTTACGACTGGATCGTTAAATACGATCGGGAAATCAATGCCGAGTTTCAAGTTCCGGTTATTGAAGAAGTATTGAACGCCGGGAGCTATTTGATTGATAACTTGGGTGCCGAGTCCGGCGTTATACGTTTTGCCGCCGCTCACGTATGCAAAGTTTTGGTCCGGTTCGATGGCGGAATACTGTATGCCGAATCCCAGGTGATCCGAGCGCATCATAAATTGCGCCCTGCCCGTTGCCAAATGCAGGCCGCCATAGACGTTCGAATATCCTTCGTAATCAGCTTCCCACTCGCCGGAGTATGTTTCTTTATCAACCGTCGAGCGGACGCCGCCATCAAGACCCAACTGCCAATAATCGCCTTCTGAAAAGTTTTCCGGGTTTGGCGCAACGCCGATATAGGGATTCCAATCGCCGTCGATGATTAGGTTTTTGTCGTATGTTTTCACGTTCAACACCGTTGAGTGTCCGATGCGTGAATCGCGCATGAACAATCCGTCAACGTCAATCGCGTATCCGTTCGGTCCTCTGTCAACCTGACTCAGATCGAGATTGTTGTTGTCATAGCCGTCATTAATTCCGAAGCGCCCGACAAGCTCCGGTGCACTGAGATTTTCCGGGAGAAAGCGCAGAGGAACGTCAATGCCGCCGCCAGTGAACGCGCCAAGTGTTCCCGTAAATAATCCCGCATTGCCATGCAATGCCGCGCCGACGTCTCTTCCGTCTTTCGTACCTTCATAGGCAATTGAATAGTCGTTGAAAAAGAATGAACCTTCGTACGTCATTTGCTCTCTGCCGAACGGCACCTTGAATTGCCCGACTTTGATAAACGTATTTCCCATCAGCGGGATATCGGCGCTCATGTCGAGCAACGTCAACGCAACTCCCGTTGATATCGTTTGGTCTTCGCCGCCGAGTTCCATTTGGAAATCGAACGTGGCTCCATCGTAATGATCTTTCACACCAAAGCGCGCTTCTTTCAGGTAGAGATACACGCGGTTGTTGTTAAGAGTGTAATCTTTCAGGTTCTCGTAGAATCCGTAGCCTTGAAGCCGTCCGTAAACACTAAGCGTATCACCGGGGATGATTGACACCCCTTGAAGCCTTACGGTTTTATTCTGGGTTGCGGAGGTATCCGTATTTTGGGCAAAAGCAGTGCCCGCGAACAGGCAGATAATAGTAAACATATTGAATATGCGTTTCATTGTTTTATTCTTTCAAAAGAATAGTGTAGTGAAATTAATGAGAGATACAATTGTTAATGTTACTGGGCTAACATCAGGTCGAAACTGATGACGACCTTATTGCCCGCCTTCAACGCACCGAACATGAACGACGGAGGGTCAATGCCGAAGTCTGTCATATTAACATCTTCCCGCCCATGCATCGTAATCTTGCCATCGTCAGTTTTCGAGAGGGTAACGATCATTTCAATCTGTTTTTGCGCGCCTCCGATTGTCAACGTCCCCATCGTCTTAATATCGAATTTTGATGAGTTGCCGGACTCAGCGAGCGCCGATTCGGAATTTCCGAATGTGTATGTGATATTCGGATTGTCCTTCATTTTCAGGGCGTTATCCATATTATCATTCAAGCCGTCGCTTTCTGATTTAAGATTTTTCACGGGAATGACAATGTTCGCGCCGACAATAAAATTCTTTGCATCCGAGACGCCGCCGGAGAGCTGCGAGCCATCGACAATCACCGAGCCTTCCACGTCTTGCGTCGTACATGTAAAATTGTGAAGCGTTGAAGTTCCGTCGAGTTGCAGTGAACTGCCGGATTTCACATAAATGGTTGTTCCTTGTGCGGAGGCATAACGGGTAGAACCGAACACGATGACAAGGCTAGCCGCTATTGAAGCATATTTCATATTCCTTGCTTTCAAGGACGTCAGGTCGAATAGTCTAAATGTATGTTTTTTCATTGTACGTTGTTTTTTTGAGTTCTTAAATATGAACCGGTTCACATTTAATGAAGAAACCGGTGTGTTTGAAATTTTTCGGAGATTATGATGCCGAGCATTACTTGCGCTCTGTCAGTTAAAATTTTCATCATATTGTTACCGATATTATTCTCATAGCAACCACCGTGCCAAATTCTATATGCGAAAAAATCGTGTGTTTCGTTAATTTTGAGAGGTCTTTTCTTCATTCGTTTCAGAATTGATGTAGATTCAGCACTATCGAATTTGTCATTCTGAGGGAGTGATTTCTTCATTCGTTTCAGAATTGATGTAGATTCAGCATGGTTTATCAAATTTGATAAACAACGGAAGAAAATGAACGAAACTTTCTTAGTAGTGATTCTTTCATGATAGAGCAAAAAAGCCTAAGCCTTCGCATACGCAGGCTTAGGCGCAAAGGTGTTTTGGTCGTGAGCTGCACCGATTAGCTTGCTAACCCGGCGTATGTATTATTCTCATTCAATACTTTTACTCCGCTATGAGAAAATTGCACGGAATCTTTCTGGTCGTTTGAATGGATTATCACACCATTAACGAGCGACATAAATTTATTATAATGACTATTATCCAACCCGTGCAGAAACCCATCGGAGACTTTTACGACAAGCATTGAATTTTTCACAGTTGAATTTTGTGCAAATAGTTCTTTCGCCTGCTCCATTTGCTCGACAATCCTATTGCCTGCATTCATATTGCCGCCGAGAAGCTGACCATGAGGCTCCATCTCATTCAGGTCTATTGCAAATCCATCATACCCTGCCTGTGCCAACGAAATAATATACGATTGATCAATATCCGTCAGGTTTGACTGAAACCCAATAGTGGATATCGTTGACAATCCATAGAAGCGGTCATTGCTGCGAACGTTTCTATAATGGGCTGAATCCAGCGAAGAGATTAGGTTATAGACGAAATAATTATTTGAGAGCGAGACATTCGTCAGGACAAGACGTTTTGTTGCCGTTTGTTCGCCGGCAAGCGAATGGCGAAGAATATCGGCATTCGGAGTTTTTTTCAATAAATCATTGCGCACGATAACCAAATTTGCACTCGGGGGTAACAATTTGGTATCAATAGTATTCGTTTCAGCCCATTGCTCCACGTCTTCAAGCGGCTGATTCGATCGCGGGAGCTTCGCGTACGCATTATAATTATGGATGCTCACGCCGGCGTAGCTTCTATGGGAAATATAATTCGAGTTGATTGCGCCGACTGCATTCTCCAACTCAAACCAGCCCTTATTGCAAAATGATAACGTTGGCAGGAGATTGCTTCCCGTTTCGACGCCGACATAGACGCGGATATTCATTGAATCCGCCAATGCGATTTCCTCCGATGGGTCGCGGAGAAGGCGGGGAATGTCGTTGACATAATCGAGGATCGCAACGTAATCCACCTGATGGTAAACCTGTGCGAGCTTTCCCGTACCGATTGTTTGTGCGTACCATCGCGGAATAGTGCATCCCAGCGTTAAATGCGAGCAAGAAGCATCCATCGTTTCATTCACCGATTTCAAAAATGAAACGTACGTATTCCATAATGCTTCCGAACCCCACGACGGAAGAACGTACGGTTCGACGTCCAATTGAACACCGTCGAATTGTTCGTATGTGTCGCCGCTTGCATTGAATGCAAGAAGACTGCTCAAGACGTGCTTTGCCTCTGCGCTGTCCTTGCCTAACCATGCAGGGTCGCCGTCCAAGTAATCTACTTTAATGCCGCGCGCATGTGATTCACGCAAAAATACCCGTAAAGCTCCCCACTCTTCTTCTCCGCCAAAGATAAATCCCTGGGCATAGAGAAATAAATGATTGATCGGACGCTGCGCGTATTCGTCCACGCCGTCGTCGTTGGATCCGGGGTGATTGGCGCAAAACTGGAATAAATCCTCCCGAGCATTACCCACATTATAAACAATATTGATAGAGTGCCATACCCACATGGCTTGCTCGTCATCGGAGCGCACGTTAAGCTGGGCTTGCATGTCCACACAATTTCCTATTGTTTGTGATTTCAAAGTGGAATTGAATAGAAGGATAGCGACAACGATTAAAAGGCAGAGACGCATGAATTTAATGTTAAATGAACGACTGTTCTTAATAAATAGTTAATATGTACTATTCCTCTCAATCCCCATGCCAATTTTTATCTTCCATTTAATTCAATTAAAGTGAGAATCTGGAAATATAAAGACATATTTTATCATTATTGATAATTATGCTGTTTTTTGAAGAATTTTTATTATCATAATTGATAATATTAAAAATTGTGTGTGTTATGAAAAACAAAAATTTTACTGAATAGTCATTCACAGGACGTTTTATATTAAAAAATTATCAATTCTGATAAATACTTGTTTTCTAACCAATACTATTTCCATAGTCAAAATGACTATGAAACAGATGCTATTCAGTTTGTAAATTGTCATTCAGAGGGAGCACATTCGCTGTGCTCAGTGTAAACTCCGCGACCGAAGAATCCATGCAGCCTACTTGTGTAATCATGATGGATGCATCGCGGAGTTTATCCAGAGCGAATGCGAAGGACCAAGAATGACATCTTTAGTAATTACAGCATCTTTTGAAACTGACCCACTACTGTATCATGAAGTAACTGCACTGATAATTTCGTAGTTTTGTATGTAAATTTCTAGGAATATGTTGAAATGCGAATCCCGATATTAATTTTTCTGTTGCTTGCTGTGGGGGTTACTACAGCCGAATGCACAACATATTATATAAATCCGTATTCGGGGGTGAATAGTTTTTCAAAATTTCAGGCTCAAAAGCAATATTTGCCCTGGCAAACCATCCAAAATGGAATTGACAGCGCTTCATCTGGCGACACATTGATGCTTGAAGACGGGGTCTATAATGAAAATATAACAATACAAATCCCTGTTTCAATCGTTGGGGATGCGTGGGAAATATGCAGCATTACTGGCACAGGCATAGGTAATGTTGTAACAATTCCATCCGGCGTGAACGGCGTTACGCTTCAAAACGTCGAAATAAACGGCGCTTCACAAAATCCACCACGGGGCAACGCACCTATTGGCATTGCATGCGGCAACGGCGTCAATTCGTTATCGTTATTATCGTGTGCCGTTGTTAATTGTACGAAATACGGATTACAGACCACATTCAATCCGATAACGGGAAATGTAAACGACCACTTTCTGATTCAATCAACTCTTTTTGAAAATATCAATTCCGGCAGCGGAGCGGGCGTCGGTTCGTGCGCGATATGGGGGGATCATCTCTCTCATGCCTTGATTCAAGGGAATGCGTTTACCGCAAGCGGTATTGGCGTATGGATTTCGGCAAGTTCATTGCCCGATACTTCCGCAGGAACCGGGAACATCATACAAAACAATAACTTTACAAAACTTACACAAAACGCCATTGCGTGTTCGGGGGCGTACAACACGATTATTGAAAATAATATGATACGCAATTGTGTTGAGCTCGCGGCGCCCGATAGCCTTTGGTCTGCGTCATACCCCGGCGTTGTTGCATTTAATGGAAGCGGCTCAGGGATTGTACTCACGCAAAACATTATCCGCGAAAATCAAGGATACTTGGGTGCCGATGAGTTTTTTATGAATCCGAGCAGTCATCTCCTTGAAGGTCCGGGGTATAATGGAGTGCCTGCGGTATTTATAGCCGGAGCGTTCGCCGTCACGCTGACGAACAATTCCATTTTCAATAATCAATATGGCGGAGTGTTTATCAGCGGCAGTTCGGCGCAAGTTGTGCTGAATAGCAATTATATCTACTTCAACGGCACGCTCAACGACGCCGGCAAAGATTATGGCGTCGCGGCTCCCTCAGGGGTTAGTGTAAACGCCGTAAATAATTGGTGGGGATTGGAAACCGGACCGGGGTATGATGGGAACGGACCGGGTAACGGCGTTTATGGCTCCGGGATTGCCTATATTCCTTTCATCAGCCAAAGTGTATTCAACTTAACGTATTCCCCGCAAACGATAATTTTCAATATCATCCACGTTGGGTTGGATCAGGATACGGTTTTCTATTTTTATAATTCCGGACCGGGTCCGGCGTTTACGACCGCGCCATACATATCCGGCAGCCAAAAGAGCCAATTTGCCATTCTCCAACCCACTGCAACACAAATAATCGAGCCGGGCGATACACTGCCGGTCGAGATTCAATTTGCCCCATCGGAAATCGGGTTTATCCAAGGACAAGCCGCAGTGCAATCAGATTCTCTTTCCCCCCTTATCGGTCCCAATCTTTATGCTTTCGGCGGTCTGGCTGTCCTTTCAACTGCAGACACACTCGCGTTCGATACCCTTGCGCCAGGCTATTGCACGGAAAAAACTCTGCAAATACTGAACATCGGCACGGAAACGCTTGGCGTTACAGGGGCGGCGATTTCCGGCGCGGACGCCTCGCAATTCACCGTTCTCGATTCGCTGCCGCTCGTGGTGCCGAGACAAGGCTCGGTGCTGTTGCATATCGAATATTGTCCAAAATCCATTTCCAAAAAAACTGCGCAATTGGTATTAACCGGCAATACGCTCCCCACTTTGACGAACGTTCAATTAGTGGGATACAGCGCGACAGTTTCGCGTTTTCTCGCCTCACCCGATACCATTGCCTTAGGATTGGTGGAATTAGGAAAAGTTGTTGACACGGCAATCTCCGTTACAAACACGGCAACAACAAGTTTGGCTATTGATTCCATCGCTTTCCTTAACGATATCAATTCCGAATTCACCTTGCTGTCCCCTTCCCTGCCCGTATCGCTTCCCGCCGGCGCACGCACATTTTTGCACGTTCAATTCAAACCGAAGGTGCGGGCGGCGAAAGATGTTACGATGAGAGCCGTTTGCAGCGACGGCACCGTTTTCACCGTTCCTATTTCGGGACGCGCGGTTATCGTTTCGATAGTGACTACCCCGGATACGCTTTTTTCCGGCATTGACGTCAGCGCCGGTTCTGCAGGAGCGGAGCAATGCGCTCTCATCATTAACACAGGCGATTTGCCCGTCAGTGTTGTGGTTGCCGGGTTAGTAGGTCCATCGCTTGCGGATTATTCTATAGACTCGTACAAGACCGGCTCGCTTTCACCGGGTTCCGTGGATTCGATATGCGTGCAATATGATCCGCAACAGAAAGGAAAATCGTCGGCATATCTTGTGGTTCAATTATCGAACTATCCCATTCAATTCGATACCATCACGCTTGCAGGAACGGCAACAACGACCGCTGTGAACGAACCGGCACAGGAAATACCGGCAAATGCGTCGCTTGCGAATTACCCGAATCCGTTCAGCGATGCAACGACGATACTCATTCACCACGCACAGGCGGGAGTCATCAATTTGGGAATTTTCGATATGCTGGGGAACCAAGTAGCCGTTCTTTCCACCGGGATTCAGCCAACCGGCGATTACCGCTATGAATGGAAAACCGAAGGAATGCCCGCGGGAGTTTATTATTGCCGCGGACTCATTGACGGACAATTCTATTCCCGTCCGTTGGTAGTGGCGCGGTGAGAACAGGATTGGAATTAGGATACTCTCCCCCTCTCCCCGCTTTTGCGGGTTTCCCTCGTCCAATGGGAGAGGGACGGAAGGGTGAGGGTAAGCGAATCCGAATGATCGCGTAGGGAGGGGGGGGGGATGGATATACAGGGAGAGGGATTTAATCGTGCGGGCAGCGAATAACAAAAGCCCCGTAGGGTCGGCATGTGTATAGACGTGGGGATAACCCACGGAAAGCGTTGATATAATATTTATTTTTTCTTTTCTATAAATAATTTATAAATATCTATCTCCAACGCTTTTGCTATTTCATAAAGCGTTTCGATCTTTGCATTCACCTTGCCTAACTCAATCCGGCTGATTGTAATAACATCCATGTTCGTACGCGCCGCAACGTCGAGCTGTGTTAAATGTATTCGCAGGCGGTAATACCGGATATTCTTTCCAACCGTCCTTCGGATATTGTTCATTAAAACAAATATCCCTATATTTGCAACCCATATACTATGCACGCGTGCATAGTATATGGGTATTATTTTTTAAATATGAGACTTGCCGTAGATGCGATTGTATCCGTCGGAGAAAAAATGTAAGTTGCATTAACGACGCAATTTCACAAAACGCAATGACAATCGTTGAGCGTATTGCCTTGCCTCTGTCATTGCGAGGAGCGCAAGCGACGCGGCAATCCACCTTCGGAGAACGTCTATGTATCATGATTTGACTGCTTGGCGGGTAGATTGCTTCGCTTCGCTCGCAATGACAAGGGCGAGGTATTACCGCAAAACCCAATCGGTGTCATTCAGAGGGAGCGCCGCGACCGAAGAATCCATGCCGCCTACGTGTGTAATCATGATGGATTCATCGCTTCGCTCTGAATGACAGGGCGAGGTATTACCGCAAAACCCAATCGGTGTCATTCAGAGGGAGCTCCGCGACCGAAGAATCCATGCCGCCTACGTGTGTAACCATGATGGATTCATCGCTTCGCTCGCAATGACAGGGCAAGGCTGTACGCTACATGGTTGTCATTGCGAGGAGCACGGCATTGCTTCGCGGTGCTCGCAATGACAGGGCGAGGCTATACGCTGCATGGTTGTCATTGCGAGGAGCGACAGCGACGCGGCAATCTTTTCCCCGAATGCCATGGCAGAAAGGATTGCTTCGCGGTGCTGGCAGTGACATCTTTATAGGGGCATCCCTCGCCCCCTCTTATTGTCTCTTCCCTACCGTCTCCTCTTTCCCCTACGTTTTCTCCCGCCGCCGGCATTCGCTTCCGAGCCGCTCTTACTGCCCCCCGCATTATCCGCATGGAAATGGCGTCCATGCGATCTTCCGCCACGATGTTTTTGTCCGTCGTTACCCTTCCCATCGCCTTGTGTGAGCGCAAAATCAACCTCGTGCTTTTCCTTGTTCACGCGGACGACACGGACGGAGATAGAATCGCCCAAGCGATACACCTTGCCGTGGCGGCGCCCGGTGAGCGAGAAATGTTTTTCATCGTATTCATAGTAGTCGTCTTCAATATCGCGCACGCGCAGGAATCCCTCGACAAAATTTCCCTTCAACTCCACGAATATGCCGTACGGCTGGATTCCGGAGATGACGCCGTCGAAGGTCTCCCCGATATGCGTTGAAATATACTCCGCCTGCGCCACTTTGATTGAATCGCGCTCCGCCTCCACCGCCGAACGTTCGCGCTGCGAGGAATGCGTTGCAACGTCGCCGACCAAATTCTCGAAATGCTCCCTCCGCTGCGACGAAAACCCCTGCGCATATTCATGCAACATGCGATGAACCATAAGATCGGGATACCGGCGAATGGGCGACGTGAAATGCGTGTAATATGGCATCGAAAGCCCGAAATGCCCAATGTTGAATTCAGAATACACCGCTTTTGCCATCGAGCGCAGCGTGATGCTGTTTATCAGCAATTTCTCCGGCGAATCGGCGACGCTTTCCAACAGTTTTTGGATAGCCTGCGGCTTGATATTCTCCGTTTCAAGAGTGTATCCGAATTGCTTCACGAACGAGGCAAGGTCGCGGAGTTTTTCGGGGTTCGGAACGTCGTGGATGCGATACAGAAACGGCGCAGGCGACGCTTTCAGTTCGTTGGCGTGTTCGTGAACGTGTTTTGCCGCAATCTGGTTCGCCATCAGCATGAAATCCTCGATGAGCTTGGTGGATTTCGAACGCGGCTTCGGTTTCACGTCAATGGGAACGCCTTGATCGTTGAATAAAAATTTCACCTCCGGAGTTTCAAAATCTATGCTCCCTTCCCGCCTCCGTTTTTTGGAAAGTATCTCCGCAAAATGATTCATCGCCTGCAATTCCGCAGCATAATCGCCTTTCCCGGTTTCTATTCGTTCCGCCGCTTCCTCATACGAAAAGCGCCTTTTGCTTCGGATAATTGTTTTTACAATTGTGTATGACTTCACCACGCCGCGCGGCGTGAGGCGCATGATAATGGAATATGCCAATCTGTCTTCATCGGGGCGCAGACTGCACAAATCGTTTGAAAGACGCTCTGGAAGCATCGGTATGACGCCGTTGACAAGATAGACGCTCGTGCCACGCCGGAGCGCTTCCGCGTCAAGCGCGGTGTTTTCGCGCACGTAGTGGCTAACGTCGGCGATATGAACGCCCAGTTCAATCGTTTTATCCGGCAGCTGCTTCAGGGAAACCGCATCGTCAAAATCTTTTGCGTCTTCGGGATCAATGGTAAAAATCGTTTCATTGCGCAGGTCCATGCGCAACGCTATCTCCTCTGCGGGAATGTGCGAGTGTATTTGTGCAACTTCGCTCATCACCTCCGGGGGAAAATCATGCGAAAGGTTGAAGCGCCGGGCGATGGACGAAATCTCAACGCGCGCTTCCCCGGCGCGACCGAGTATTTCAATAATCTCGCCTTCGGGATTCAGCGAAGGGTCATCCCACGGCAGCAGCTTCGCAACCACTTTTTCGGAAATTTTGGCGTTGCGCGCATTGGCGCGCGCAATATAAATATCATGCGTGAACCGCCGGTTATCGGGGATAACGACAAAAAAACTTCCCCGCTTATCAAACGTTCCGACAATCGTCGTTGTCCGGCGTTCAAGCACTTCCACAACTTCCGCAAACGGACGCGGATCGTTTCTGGTCGGGAATACAACCGCCCGAACGCGATCGCCGTGCAGCGCCGTCAGCATATCCGATTGGCGAACCGCCGCCTCTTCTAAATCGCCTTCATCTACTTCGATAAAGCCGCCGCCGCCTTTCAAGACATTCAACGTTCCGGTAATTGAATCCGGCGCCGAGGCAAATTGATACTGGCTCCCGCCGGTCTTTTTAATTTCGCCGGAGAGTTCCAACTCATTGAATGCCTGCACAAGATAGCGGTAATCGTCGCTTCCTACACGAATGCGCAGCGTCTTGGCAATATCATTCTTGCGCATCTCTGTATCAGGGTGCACGCGAAGGATTTCAAGAATGTTTCGTTTAAGATGCGCGACGGGGGTGTTTTTCATTATTGAGGACGAACGTTAATGCTGTATCCTATTTCAGGTTTTCAGGCAATTGAGCGGATGAAAATTACGGCAATGCGCACCGGCGGGCAAGGGCATTGCCGTGAGGTCCAAATCGTTCATGGCGTGGATGAACACATACTATGATTGGCAGGCGGGCATGAACGCCAAAGCGAAATATTTACTGTGCTTATGGTATGGGTCAATTATCCGATTTATTATTCAACAGCACCGCGTCGTTATTCGTGCTCGCAGGAATAGGCGGCTGCGAATGATTATCGCGGGGCTGGGGTTCCTGAATATTCCGGCTATTGAGCGAGTCGCTTTTTATTTTCGTCGTATCCTTGCTCCCTGCGCCGGTAATCAGGTTAAAGAACTGTCCGATGCCTTTCCCGATGCCGCCTATCAGATCGGCGGTGCCGATGCGAAGGCTGTACACGGCATCTTGCGGCGTCGTAACGATAGAGGTTTCCGATCCTATTTCGGTGCTCGACCGCTCCGCTTCGATGCGCGTTTGTTCAAGCCAAATCACGCCAAGCACGTCACCGAGCGAGAATGCCACCGTTGCGTCGAGATTCGAGGGCTGCGCCGTATGAAGACCCGCGCTAATCAAATAATTCCCAAACTGCGAAGAGACGTTGACGCGAGACGACAAAATATTGGTTTGATCGTTCTGTACGTTTACAGTTGCGGATATACCAAGCTGGCGCACGAGCGTATTCAACATTTGCGAGGCAGTCGTCGTTACAAGCGTGTTCCCAAAATTTCCCGTTCCCGTGCTTGCGCTGAAATCTTCCGGAAATTGATGCGTAACCAAAAAAAGCACTGCACGCGATTGATTATCGGACGACTGCGCTTGCTCCACAAGGCTATTCGAGTTTGGCCCCCGCAACAGGCGTAATTCCATGTGCGGCACTAACCGGGTGCCCGTAATGATAACCTCCACCTGCACGTACTCTGTTGCTTGTGATTCCGTGTAATGAATGCGGGGAGGGGTGCGAGCTGTAATATTGAGCCGGGGGTTTTGAACGCTGTCAATGAACTGCATGGAACTTCCCGATTCAATTTGGAATTGGTCAAAGAACGAATATGTCCCTCCCTTGACGTTCAATATGCCAGTGAGCGAGGTAGCTCCTTGGTTATCGCGCGTAAAATCCAAATTGCCGGAAAGCAGAACGTCCTCAAGTTTTTCCGTCGGTCCAAAATCCATCGCAATCCGCAGGTCGCCCGTCGTCTCGATATGCAAATAATATTGCAACCTGTCAACCAACCCTCCGGAGTATAGTATATCCTGCACCAGCGGTGCGGCTTGCGATACGGTATACGATGAATCGTTGACGCCCCGGACGTGCACGGGCGTTTTACGCTTGTTCAATGCGCTGAGATCGTAGATGACGTCGTAGCCGCCCGTTTGCGACTGTTGCTGTGTTTCTGGGAATGTAAGGCTGCTTTCCCCAATGTATAATTTTCCGGCAAGGGACGGGGTGTTCACGTTTCCATAAAAATGCAGCGCTTCGTTTTTATTCGGCGTTTCATCAACGAAATCCGATTGCTTCGGCATCGTGGAAAGAATCAAATTCCCATAGACGCTTGAAGTAACGCTCCGCGATGCTTCGTTCAACACAAGAAATTTATCGGTCTGCATCCACAAATCGAAGCCGCGAAGATTAAATCCGTTGAAAAACAAATTTCCCCAAACGATTGCGCTGTCGCCCGGAAGGTCCGTCGGTACATTCTCAACGTGCGCGTGAACGATTTGCAAGGTGTCGAAACCCAATTTTATATCGCCTTTTGCAGTGTAAAAAATATTCGTCGAGGTTGAACGAAACCCCGCGTCGAATACCTTCATACTCCCATTATATCGAAAATTCGGCGTCGTGCCGTTTATTATCATATCACCGGTTGAATAGCCGCGCAGCTGATCGACGGGGAGGTTCTGAATAAGTTCAAGGAATGAAATAGAAAACGAGGAAAGCCGCGCCGTCGCGTCAATGGTCGCCCCGTCAGGAATGCGCTTCGGCACGGCGTGCAATCCGAGATCGAGAGGGAACTTCGCCACTGTAATATCAACGCGGTGCGCGGTATCTATCGCATTGGTTGTGTCGCCTTTTTGCGTCGTAATATGCGCGTCTCCGCTTCCTTCTTTATTCGCATACTTGAACGCAGCGCGGAGAAACCCGAAATCCGTTTGATTATAGGTAACATGATCGCATTCCAGATCATCCATTGCAAAGACCGGATTATCCGTTGTGCCATTCACAACCACGTGCATCGTACGAATAACGCCCTTCAATCCCGCAAGAGTTGCGGAATCAGCGTAAAACCGGAGAGACTGTAATGCAAAACGATTAAGGGTGAATTCGAGATTGTGGAAATCGGGCGCATCATACACGCCCTTCCACGACAACAATGCGCTGTCGCTGCGCATCGCCGCGGAATGGAAATTGATTGCACCGCCGGTGAACGCCGTCGTAATCGGCGACGCGGCGTTCCAATGAACATTATTGCCGTATGCCACCCTCAACGAATCGAATGACGCCTCAAAGCACCGCGCCGATGAATCGCCCGCTTTCACATTGGAAAATTCTCCGTTCCCGGAAACAGATAACGCAATATTATCCGAGTCTCCCATTACCGTAGATGCAGAGTATGCCGTCCTTCCCCGATTATATGAAAAATCCACGCGGGGATCTGTAAACCCCAAATCATTTATATCTAATAAATCCGTATGGATATTTATCCCAATATTTTGTTGCACGCGATTAAACGTATTTGGCTGTGTGCGCGGAGACAATATCTGTGCAATATCCGTGTGAATAATCGTTTTGCCAAAATGGATATTTGTGGAATTTCGCGTCAGCGAGAACGATTCAAAATCACCTTCAATTATTGTTTTCACTGCGGCGGAGTCCGAGATTAACGACCCTTTCAATTGCGCGCGGGAATCTATATCCGTCTCAAGAAAAGATGAAAGAAGCGCCGTGTTTTTGACGTCAAATTGGAATCGTGCGTTGATAGGTTTTTTATCCTGAAATAACCACGGGATGTTTATTGCGGCAAGCATACTATCGCGTTGGGGTTGGGCGGAACCGAACGCGGGCATGATGGAATCAGTCGAGATTGCGGCAACGGCGTTGCCGGCGGCGTTCAATTTGTCAATGAGCGCATAAACAGAATATGTACCGGTGATTTTCGCCGTCCCAATTTCCGATGAAAGCGTTGTCGTTACGGTGTTGTCATTCTCCTTCGTCATAAACAACGTCGCCGTAAAGCCGGGGAATTGGCGTCCATACACCACGCTCGGCAAGGCTGCCAATTGCAGCGAGTCGAGTATCAGGCTGTCCGGAGAAAAACTTTTCCCTGCCGTCGTTATCGAACAATTGATTTTCGTGACCTTGGAATCGAGCGTGATTCCCGCAAGATTAAAGTTTTCGGTTGCAAGCGTCAGCTGAAATCGCGGGACGTCGTGAAAATCAATGAGCCCGTGTGCGGTGAAACTTCCGTTATCCGAAGCAAGCGCCCCCGCCAAATTGTCAATTGATGCCCGCTTATGATCTATGCTGCAATGCAGCGAGATATGGTCAAGAGCTCTTCCGGAAATTTTCGTCGGCGTTAATTCCACCGCCGCCGTTCCCTTAAAATCGGCAACGGACGATCCCATTCCTGTAATCTGCGCCGAACCCGCGATGGCACTCGATGGCATCGTCGAAGGAGAAATAGGCTCTAAATTGATATTCGTAAATGCCGTGTGCGCGGCAATATTGAATAAGGAATCTTTTCGCGCCATCGTCCCCTCAACCGAAACCGCACCTATATTTGTCGAGAGGTTCGCCGTAAGCGATGCGTTCTTGGCGTCGCCGCGCAATTCCACTCCCTCAATCCTTATATCGCCAAGATAACCGTAATCTTGCAAGTGCATTCCCGGCATACGAGCAAGCGCTTCCCTGCTGACGATGAGCGATTTTGGGATTTTGATTTCGCCGCCCCAATCCGAAGGGGTAAGAACATGACGGAGAACACCGGTAAACGAAAGCGAACTGCTGTCTAATTTTATTTGGCAGCGCTTTATGGTGAAATCATTCGCCGTACCCGCCCCGGCAAATGTCACAGCAACGGTGCTGTCAAACGGCGCAAATACGGAATCAAACAAGCTGGCTTCCCGAAACGCAAATTTCTTTGCATTAATTGTTGCGGAAAGACGGATTTTATTGGCAATATCTTTGAATGCCGCGTGCGCGGAATCAACGGGTATATCCGCGCCAATATCCACCGCGACGTCGGAGTTGAGCGTCTGTATCCTGTCGAAATTGACGTGTATAGAATCGCCGGCGTGGTATAATTCCCCCGACATATCTTTCAATGTAAATCCCGTAACCGGTTCGTACAATCCCAGGTGGTTTATCGTTACATGCTGCACATTTTTCGATACAACGCATCCAAGCGATGCAAATACATTATGCGTCGTTTGGCGAAGAAGAGAAATCTGCCCGCGCTCCGTTTGCGAAGCGGAGGAATCGCATACGCTCACAGTGGCATTTTGCAATTCGACGTCTTCCGCTTCTATCGTCCACGTAAAATCTCCGGGAGGCTTGCCCGTTGGCTTTACAATCCGTTCAAAATTCCACGTCGTGTCGTGGGCGCCTTTCCATAGATTGATTGTCGGATTATGAACGACGAATTCCGCGACGGAGAGAAACTGGCTGGGAATGCGGACGGGGTTATAGCGGACAAGAACATCGGAACAGGAAAAAACAGTATCCCCCTCCATAACAAACGTTACGTTGTCAATACGGAAACCGGTAAGCAGGTTGCCGTGCAACTCCCCGAACGTAACCGTTCCGTTTAGATTTTGCGCGGCAACGCCCGCTAAATACCCGCGCAGCCAATTCCGGAATGCCGTTGTTTGGGTAATACCGATAACGCCCGCGCCGAGAATCGCCAGCACCGATACGAACAGCAACACTATTTTCGCGATACGTTTCACGAATATGTACTCGCTATATTAGCGTTCAATTCAGTAATTTGCATCACAAATATTATACGCTTGAATGCCAATTTCCGTTGCGTATATACGGTATATTCCATAAACAATACAAATTACTGAACCATGGGCAGTGAACAAAGGATGTTAAAGCTCGCAATCAATGCGGCAAAAGCGGCGGGGGCTATTCTTAAAGAGGGGCTCGGAGCCATTCACCAGATTCGCTATAAGCCGGGTGAATATAATCTCGTAACCGAAATTGATACCCGTTCCGAACGGACGATCATTGACATGATACGGGCGGAATATCCGGATCACACTTTCCTTGCCGAAGAAAGCGGTCTGACGGAAGCGCAGCCGGAGTTTCGCTGGATTATTGACCCGCTTGACGGCACAGTAAATTACGCCCACGGATTGCCGGTGTTTTGCGTTTCAATTGCGTTGGAGATACGCGGCGAAATAGCGCTCGGCGTTATTTACCACCCGATACTTGACGAACTATTCACCGCCGAAAAAGGTGACGGCGCGTTTTTGAACGGGAACCCTATTTCCGTCTCGCACGAATCGGATTTCACCAAAACCCTTCTCGTTACCGGGTTCCCCTATAACTCGCGCATCAATCCGCATCACACTATTGACCATTTCATCAACTTTGTGAAAGCAGGGCGCCCTATCCGGCGTTTGGGAAGCGCCGCGCTCGATCTCGCCTATCTTGCCTGCGGTCGTATGGACGCATTTTGGGAAGTATCCTTGAACGCGTGGGACGTTGCGGCGGGTTCACTTTTGCTCACGGAAGCGGGCGGTAAAATCACCGACCTATCAGGCAACCCGTGGACGGTTTACACCGAAGCGCTCCTTGCTTCGAATGGACACGTGCATGAGGACATGCTGCGCGTGCTTACAATTGCGGAAAAATCATAAATTGGCGCGTGCGCATTGCCAATTTAGCAAGCATTGTGCGTTTCGCGAATGCTTTATTCGCAGAATCTCGTATTTTTGCAATCTTACGTTTAAGATATTCCGCCAGAGGCGCATCCGCGTTAACTTGTAGTAATTCTTTTGTCTTTTTTTCTTTTACATCATCATTACGAATTCAATGAAGAACAATACAATACAGCGCACAGTATTATTATTCATCGTCATCGCCGCATCCTTTGTTTCGCGTAATGGACAGGCTCAAAGCCTGCCGGTTACGCTTACTCCCCCCGATTCGTTCGGCTGGCGTCAGACGCTCAATACAATGCTCACACTGACGCAGGCTTCTTATAAAGATTGGGTGCAGGGTGGAGACGATGCATTCGCGTTCACGGGAACACTTATCGGCAAAACCATAGATGACGAAAGTCTGACAAATTGGACAACGTCGTATAATTTTGCGTTCGGGAAAACAAGTTTGGATAATTTGGGCACGCGAAAGACGACGGATATTATAGACGCCGAGACAGTCTATTCCTATAAACTCGATTCCCTTCTTCATCCGTACATTTCCGCAACGCTGCTAACGCAATTTGCGCCCGGGTTCACATACGACGACAGCAACCGGGCGACGGAGGTTTCTAAATTCTTCGATCCGGGCTACTTGACGCAGGGAGCAGGTATCGGTTTCCTACCCTGGCGCGGCGTGAAGGAGCGGCTCGGCGTGGCGATGCGCGAGATTGTAACGTCGCAGTTCACGCAATATGCAAACGTCACCGGCGGTCCGCAGACGAACAAAGTGCGCGTTGACGGCGGATTCCAGTCAACGACGGAAATCAATTGGATGATTGATTCAAATATCGTCTTAACAGCAAGCCTTGCGCTTTTCGATCCGGTTCGCGCACTCGGGCAGGTTGTGGTATATAGCAACAACACGTTAACGGCAAAAGTAAGCAAATACATCAGCGTGGGCTTGAACGTCGATCTCATAAACGAGCGCGACATTTCAACGCGCACCCAAATCGCCGAGGGGCTTGGGTTGAACCTTTCGTATGCAATTTTTGGGAAATGAGCGTGATAATAAAGAGTAGGATTATAAAAACAGCGCATAACGAATAAACACACAGAAAACAGCATCATTTTAGGGGAAATTCTCGTGCGTTGAATGTGGTGCGGGCATTGTGTAATTTTCCTGCGGAATTATTTACCATGTGGTCGCTTGCAAATCTTTTAACTTTTCTGCGCATCGCGCTGACGCCGCTGTTCGCGGTGTTTATGCTGTCGGGGGATAACCTCCTTGTCCAGTGGGCGTTTGCAATTTATTGTATTGCGGCAATCACCGATTTTTACGACGGCTGGCTTGCCCGCCGCATGGGCGGGGAAACGCGCTTCGGCAGGTTCCTCGATCCTTTGGCGGATAAATTCCTCACCATCGCCGCCTTCATCTGCTTTATTTATCTGAATCTCATCCCGCTGTGGATGGTCGTCATCGTCGTTTTCCGCGACGTCGCCGTTACCTCGCTCCGTATCTATGCAGAACGCAAAGACAAGCCGCTGACGACGATGCGTTCGGCAAAATGGAAAACATTTCTCCAACTCGCCTTCATTTTTTATACGTTGATACTGCTTACCGCCGCACACACCGCGTGGGTGCATAAAGACTTCAGCGAGTTCATTGATATGCTGATGAAACCCGTTGCACTCTATTACGCAATGCTCTGCCTGACCCTGCTGACCGCGGTAACGGGCGTGATTTACATCATCGAAAACCTTCATTTATTCCGCTCCATTGAAACTCATCAAGCGTCATCAACAATCAAGCCCTGAACGGCTCCCCGCCGCCGACAAGTATTTTGTCTCGGCGTGCGGCGTCGGCTTTGCACCGGTGGCGTCGGGCACATTTGGCAGCGCGTTCGCGCTGCTGTTCTATTTTTTCATTCCGGGTTTCTGGCACTGGTATATATTACTGCCGTGCTCCATTATCGTCTGCATCCTTGCAATCCCCCCTTCGAGCCGCGCAGAGAAAGTCTATGGCGACGACCCCGCAATGGTCGTTATTGACGAGGTCGTCGGCATGTGGGTATCGCTCATCTCCCCGTTCATCGCTGCGCCGCTTTTCGGGCACAACTGGCTGTACGCCGTTATTGCGTTTTTCCTTTTCCGGCTCTTCGATATTGTGAAGCCCTACCCCGCAAACAAATTGGACGCAATGAAAGGCGGCTTCGGTATCATGATGGACGACGTTGCCGCGGGCGTCTATGCAAACATCACCGCGCATCTTGTGCTGTACGGGCTTGGGGCGCTCTCCATCGTGTATGTTATTCTAAAATAACCAGATGGACACCGCCGTTATTTCCATTGGGGACGAACTTCTCATCGGGCAGGTTGTGAACACAAACGCAACGTGGCTTGGCGCGCAATTATTCACGCTCGGCATACCGCTCACGCGCGTCATCACAATCGGCGACGACGAACCCGCGATTCTCCGCGCGTTCGGCGAAGCGATGAAAAATTATTCTGTTGTTGTCGTAACCGGCGGATTAGGACCGACGCACGACGACATCACCAAATATGCGGCGTGCAAATATTTTGCGACGGAACTTTCCGAAGACGCTGCGGTACTGCGGCACATCGAAGAGCGTTGGCAAAAACGCGGCATGGCGCTCAATACGTCAACGCGATCGCAGGCGATGGTTCCCCGCGCGTGCACCGTTCTCCATAACGAGCTTGGCACGGCGCCCGGCATGTTATTCACGGAAGGCGACAGCAGCATGTTTATTCTCCCCGGCGTACCGGCGGAGATGAAAAAAATATTTACGGATTGCATCGCCCCTATCCTTGCGAAACGGAATATCGGCAGCGCAATCCGCTGGCGAACGCTCAATACAACGGGCATTGCGGAATCGAGCCTCTACGAATTGCTTGGTAATATTGACGACCTTCTACAATCGGAGGCGCGGCTTGCGTTCCTCCCCAGCGCCCGCGGCGTGCGGATGCGGATAACGGCGGAAGCGGAATCTGCCTCTGCCGCAGACACAATAATATCGGGCATTGAACGGCGCATACGCGATAAAGCGGAGCGTTTTATTTACAGCGCCGACGATACGGCAATCGAGGAGATAATCGGGAACATATTGCGCGAACGCCATCTCACGATTGCGACGGCGGAATCGTGCACCGGCGGTCTCATTGCCAATCTCATTACGAATATTCCGGGCAGCTCCGAGTATTTTCTGCGCGGATACATTACGTATGCGAACAACGCAAAGACGGAATTATTGGGCGTCCCTGAAAAATCGCTTGCAACACATGGCGCAGTCAGCGAGGAGGCTGCCGTTCAGATGGCGCTCGGCGCACGCCGGCAAACGAACTCCGATATTGCCATTGCGACGACCGGCATCGCCGGTCCCGATGGCGGAAGCGATGAAAAACCCGTCGGTCTTTTGTGGGTTGGGTACAGCGACTCAGAGCAAACGTATGCCCGTAAATATCTTTTCGGGGGCGAGCGGCTTATCAACAAAGAACGTTTTGCCAATGCCGCGCTCGACCTTCTGCGGCGGCAGTTGCTCGGCATTCCTTTCAAATAAATTTCCGGTTCGGCATTTTTGAATGAAAATCCGGTGTTTTACAGCCATTCTGTTTACCGGGAAAAATCGCGACGCAATCGCGGACTATCGCCGACGATTGGAATTACAATTGCCGGATTCCATCGCCACAATCAACTGGGAGAAGCAGAAGAACCTGCACGTGACGGTAAATTTCCTGGGAGACGTCGAAGAGAAGCTGCTTCGCAATATCATTCTTGATACGCGGGAAAAGATGATACCCCCTGCTCCTCCGGTTCACCTGTCAATCGGGAATATCGGCGCCTTCCCTTCTTTACACAAACCAAAAATCTTATGGATTGGATGCGCCGACCATTCGCATTATCTGGCATTTTCGCATTCTCTATTGAACACCATTATCAAAGAAGTTGGCAAAGGAGCAATCCCTGTCGAATCTCACGCATATACTCCCCATGTAACACTCGGAAGAATTCGATCAGTCCATGATTTTCAGAAACTGACGAATGTCATTATGGACTTTAAAGAAAAAACATCGTTTACATGCGATGAATACCCGCTGAGTCTCGCATTTATGCAAAGCACCCTTGCCGCCGGCGGCTCTGACTATTCCATTATCGAAGAAATTCCTTTGCAGCCTCATTAAAGATAATTCCTCCCCGGCAACGTATAAAAAGGTTCGATAGTGGGTCAGTTTGTAAATTGTCATTCAGAGGGAGCACATTCGCTGTGCTCAGTGTAAACTCCGCGACGGAAGAATCCATGTCGCCTACTTCTGTAATCACGATGGATTCATCGCTTCGCTCTGAATGACATCTTTGATAGTTATAGCGTCTATTGAAACTGACCCGCTACCAAAGGTTCATAATACCCTTTGTGTATGTTAAAATAATATTAATTTTGGACGTTGGAGGAAGGGGGCATTTTTATTTCCTATTAAATTTTCCTATATTTCCATCTTGTGGATTGTACCTGATGCCTAAATATCACATCTTAATCGTGGATGACAACCATCCCTTCTGCACTGTGGTAAAACACATGCTGGGAGAGCAGGACTACGAATTCGCCGTGGCGGGAAGCGCGGAGGACGCGATTACGCTCTATATGAAGCAAGCGTTCGATCTTATCCTGTTGGACGTGATGCTGCCGGAAATGGACGGAGTCGCGTGCCTGAAAAAGATGCGTGAATTCAAACCGGATGACGATACACCAGTCATATTTATGAGCGCCCGCACCGATAAACAGACGATTTTCCAAGGATTGGAACTCGGCGCAATCGAATATTTGACGAAGCCGATAGATTACACGGAATTGAAGATTCGCGTTGCCTCGTTGCTGCGAATGCGCAAACTGCAAGTGGATCTTCGCGTGCACGAACGCGCGATTGCCGAGCATAAGGCGCTCTCGGAAATGTTGATTACGCTCTCGCACTATATCAACAATGCGGCGTCCTCCATTTTGCTCCTTGCCGATGTGATGGATCAAGACGATCCCGCGAGAATTCAGGAATTCCGAACCGTCGTGAAGCGACAGACGGAAATCATCGTCAACGTCATCCGTTCGCTGCAAAAAATGGTTACCGACGGCACCATGCAAAAAGAAGGGTATGCATCAGAAACGACGATGATCGCGTTGAAAGAAATTTTAGCGAACCAGAATCAGGGTAAAAACTTCTTCCGGTAGGGCGCTCAGCCTATTTCAACGCCAATATCTTCTGCACGGCAACTGCCCCTTCGCCGCGCCATTCGATATAGTATATTCCATCCGGCAAATCCGCGGGAATCGGCACTGCAATTTGTCCGCGATTCGCATCGCCATGCACGACGGACTCTGCGCCAGCCTTTCGTCCATTAATATCATATAAAGCAAGAGTACCCGGATACTTCGCCATTCCGGACGAAAGTGAGACAGTGACGCTTGACGTTTGGCGCGTAATAATATTGGGGAATATTGAAAATGTTGCGATTGGCGCCGAAGGAGTTGTTTCTACAGCGTTCACCGGCACGTTTCGCACGCGCTCATAGACTCCTCTGCCGTGTGTAGCCGCGCGTATGGAGTTATTCGCCTTGCAATACGCAAGACTCATCACAATTGCCGTCGGCATTCCCTGCATATAGGCTTGCCACGTTGCTCCACCGTTCGAGGAGAGGAATGCGCCGAGATCCGTTCCAACATACACGTACTGCGAATTGAGCGGATCGGGCAGAACGCAATTGGCGGGCACATCCGGCAGGTTGTTTGTCATATTACTCCATGCTGCTCCGGCGTTCGTCGTCTTAAAAATATGTTTGCCGCCGAAGCCCGAATAAGTCACGTAGGCAATCGCGGCATTGTGCGGATCAACGGCTATGTCCGTCGCAAAACTGGCGGGCAGAGTATCCGTTATATTCATAAAAGAATTACCGCTGTCCGTGGAGATGAATACGCCCGGATTATGGTTGATCCGCGCGGATACTGCATAAAGTGTGTCCGCTGAATTGTACGATATTGCAAGCGAAATGCAGGGGTTGGCGGCGGGATTGCCGGGATCAATCGTGTTGCCGCCGTTCACGGCAAACCAATGGGTTCCTTTGTCCGTGCTTTTATATATTTCGCTGACGCCGATGAAAAGCGTATTCGGGTTTGATGGCGCCTGAATGATGGGCGTCGTGAAAGCATACGGCTGATTGAGGCTATCCAGCGGAGAAAATATCGTCGTCGCGGATTTCCCCATGTTATTCGTACGCGAGAAATAGGCTCCGGCGTTTACCGGCAATTGCGAGGTCAGATCCTCGTACTGATAAAACATTATGGCGCTTGTATCCGCCGAAATGACCGACCAGCTGCCGTCTCCTTCCAAGATTTGCGACCATTGCGCCGAACCATTATACAGCAGCGTGCCGTTATCCTGCGTACCCCCAAGTATGAGCGACGCATCGGTTGCAGAATTGGATATCCGGTTATAAAATTGCGTCGTCGCCAATCCCTCATTCATCGGAGCAAAGGTGTTTCCGTCGTCTGTTGTTTTATAGACGCCGCCATCGGTGCCGACATAAAATGTGTTAATACTATCGGGATGAAATTCGATTGCATGAATGTCAGGATGCAGAGTCGGGAATTCTCCGATCATTTGGGGAGTGATGCTGCCGGCTTGACTTTTCCATAAATCAACACCCGCAAAAAATATCTCGGTAAAAAAGAACGGGTTGATTGCGGCTATATTCGTGTACCAACCTTGTAATCCGCAATAATCGGTATCGTTTTGCAATTGCCACGTATTGCCGCCGTCCATACTTTCATAGATTCCCTGTGTAGAGTATTCGTCGGAGATACCAACAACAATGATGTTTGGCCTAAATGGATAAATTGATATTGACGCGCGTCCTGTGAATGTTTTTGGCAAGCCGGCGGTAACTTGAAACCACGATTCTCCGGCATTCGTGGAGCGGTATATCCCCGTTGTTTGCCCCCCTTGGTCGCCAAACGATGCATATAATAAATTGGTATCTATGCGATTGATGGCAACGTCCATCGCCATAACGGTATCGCATTTTAGATTCCACGTATGCCCTTGGTCGTACGATTTGTAAATCCCTTGGCTTGTTGCGGCATACATCGAGCGGGTAAAGCGGGGATTTGCGATAATTTTATTCACGCCGGTAAATAAATTTGCGGGCGTCGAAGTATCGCCGGCGGCGGGAAATCCAGACGTTTGATTCCACGTAGCGCCGTCATCAGTCGTATAGAGTATTCCGATGCCGTATAATCCTCGGTTTGTCCGCAACCCGATGCTTGGCATGCCTGTGCCGTAACTGTACATTTCGCCGGTCCCAATGAAAACAAGATTCGTGTTTGCGGAATCAACGTAAATCGTATTGACTGCGAGTACGGGATAACCGGTTTCCACAGGCTGCCATGAATACGATGTGTCGCTATCGGTTAATTTCCACAGCCCGCCGCTTGCTGTTCCCGCCCATACTTCGCCGGTGTTGTTGTGATTGATAGCAAGCGAAAGCACCCGTCCGGGGAAATTCATCGGTCCGAGTAAACTCCATGCCGTGGTCGTGTCTTCGGTTGACCGCATGTCCTGCATCAACCGGTATTGGGCGAGATATTTTTGCAACGAACTGCCGGGACTTGCGCGTTGGTCATAGAAGTATTGGATTGCGGCGCTTGCCGTCGGCTTATCGTTTTTTAACGAACTTTGTGGATTTGTTCGTGGTATAGTGAGCGAGTGATGGAGACACAATAAAAATGCACATATCGTAATCACACCGCCCCCGACGCGCATCAGCATTCGGCTCAATCGAGTCATCCGAAATTACCACGCTGGGAATTCAGATTATCGGATTCCCAAACGAATTGTATTGCCAATGTTCTACCCGAGAATCGCATGTTTTGCCTCCAACAGTTTGGCATGCGTTTTCTTCATTTCTTCCGAGATAATTCGCACGTCATGGAACACGGTCATGAAGTTAGTATCGCCATTCCACCGAGGGACGATATGCATGTGCAAATGTTCGGTAATTCCCGCCCCCGCAACGCGTCCGAAATTTGCGCCGACGTTATACCCGTGGCATGCCAGCCCTTTTTCGACAATCGCAGCTCCCAAGGCAATCATGTCCATAAGTTCCGTTTTTTCATCGGGGGTCAAACTGTCAATTCTTGCAGCGTGTTTATTGGGCAGCACCAGCAAATGCCCCGCATTGTAAGGATAGAGATTCATAACAATGAAACTATGCACTCCGCGGTGGATAAGAAATACATCGGCGTCATCGGATGCGCCAAGAGCGCTGCAAAACACGCACCCCGGCGCCTCGTCCTGTGTTTTAAACGACTCGATATATTGCGAGCGCCATGGCGACCATAGGCGTTCCATCTATCCCTTTATTCAACTTCCTCGACATGCGTCATTTTTGAAAGTTCCAAGACTTTGGTTTCGATTTCCTTCGGCATTTCTTCATAACGATAGAACGACCGTGAGAAGGCTCCCCGCCCTTGCGTTTGCGACCGAAGGCGAGCGGAATATTGATACAACTCCGCCAAGGGAACGTGAGCGTTGATAACTTGAAAATGCCCGTTAGCATTCATGCCGGAGATTTTTCCGCGCTTTCCCGATAAATCTCCCATCACGTCGCCCATATTTTCTTCGGGCACCGTTACTTCAATTTCATAAATCGGTTCCATCAGAAGCGGCTTCGCTTCAAGAACCGCATTTCGAAAACACATCCGTCCAGCGGTGCGGAACGCATTTTCGTTTGAATCCACCGGATGCATCATTCCATCAAAAAGGATGACGCGCACGTCCGAAACGGGGTAGCCAGCGATAACTCCCCTCCCCATGGACTCCAATATTCCTTTTTTCACCGCCGGGATAAACTTTGCATCTATTGCACCGCCGACAATCGAATTTATAAAATGAAGCGTACCCGTCCACGGAAGGTCTATAAGCTCCTCCGTACGAACGTGGTATTCCGCAGGCGGCGCGGTATTGGGCTTATACGGTTCAACGTAAAAATGGACTTCGGCAAATTGTCCTGCGCCGCCCGATTGCTTTTTATGCCGGTAGGAATTTTTCGCCCGCCCCCTTATCGCCTCTCTGTAGGGGATGCGGGGCGGCTTCATCTCCACTTCAACGCCGTATTTTTCTTTCAGACGTTTCACGATAACGTCCAAATGCTGCTCGCCTTGCCCGCTGATGATTGTTTGATGCGCCTCGCTGTCCACGTGCATGTGGAAGGTCGGGTCTTCCTCGTGCAGGGCGTGCAGACCCGTGGCAATCTTTTCTTCATCGCCTTTGGATTTTGAGATGATCGCGGCGTCAGCAACGGGAATCGGGAAAGGTATCGGAACGATTGTAACGGGAAAGGTTTTCGCGGCGAGCGTATTGTTGGTATGGGTATCCTTCAATTTCACCACGGCGCCAATATCACCCAAAATAAGTTTTGACGTCTCTTTCCGGGTCTTTCCGTTTAGCACGTATATTTGGTTGATCCGCTCCGTCTTGCCGTTGGAAAAATTTACAAGGTCGGCGCCGGGAGTTACAGCGCCGTTGAATACGCGGAAAAACGTCAATTCGCCAAGGTGGGATTCCGAAACCGTCTTGAAAATACACAACGCCTGCTCCCCGTTTGGATTTTGCGGAATCGTTACGTCCACGCCGGTGTTCGGATTTTTTGCCGCCGGTACGGGGCGGTCGAGCGGCGACGGAAAATATCGCTCCGCAAAAGTAAGAAAGGACGTAACACCGATATTCAATACGGGTGCTGCGCACATGAGCGGGAACAACGCGCGTGCGGCAATTTCCCTTCGCAGTCCAATCGCAAGTTCTTCCTCGGTAAGCGAGCCTTTTTCAAAAAAGACGTTCATCATTTCTTCGTCCGATTCGGCGATATTTTCGACGAGCGTTTGATGCAGAGCGTCCGCCTTTTCTTTCAATGCCGCGGGTATATCTTCTTCCGTGAACGCACCGCTTTTATCCGTGGAAAATGTGAGCAGTTTCATTCGCAGCACGTCCACGATTCCATTAAACGATTCGCCGGTATTTGCGGGGAATTGAACGACAGTGACGCCGTGTCCGTACATATCCTGCAGCTGTGCGACAGCCCGGTCGTAATTACCGGCGGGAGCATCGGGTTTGGTGACGACAAACGCGGCGGCAATTTTTTCGTGCTCAGCGCCGTTCCACGCGATGTCTGCGCCCGTGCTGGGACCCGCAACGCAATCGGCGAATATCACCGCCGTATCGCCGGCGCGAAGAGCGCAATTGACTTCGCCTGTAAAATCAGGAAAGCCGGGTGCGTCGAGGAGATTAAATTTTATGCCGCCCCATTCGCAATGCAAGGGGGACAAGTTGATGGATATATGGCGGAGTATCTCGTCGGGATGGTAATCGGAAACCGTCGAGCCGTCGGCGATCCCTCCCATGCGGGAGATTTCTTTTGCGGAGAACAGCGCCGCTTCCGCGAAACTTGTTTTTCCAGCGCCGCCGTTGCCGACGAGCGCAAGGTTACGCAACGCGTTTGATGTGTATTCTTTCACGTTTCAACCTTTACGAATATATGTGTGACAGTACGAACAGGCTTCCATCTTCACGCGCCTTGTGGCTGCCCACACCCGCGTTACCGGTCGCGCAGCATGGCAATGAACGCGCGAAGGCCCTTGAAAACCGCAATGCCGTACGTGCTGATGATTGCGAGTGGATTATCGAGCGTGCGCATGATTTTCTTTTCGATGGTTTGAATATCGTGCATGATGTCGCCCGCCGTTTGCGCGGCGATCTTTATCACGCCGATTTCATCGGAAACATTGCCGGCGATAACGCGGAGTTTCGCGGCGATAACACGCGCGTCCTCCAATACCGGCGCAAGACGGTCGTTCAACTCCACCAACGCCTTGTCAACGGACTCAAGCGACGTTTCGAGACGCTCGAGCGTTTCCCTGCTTCTCCGTATAGCAGTTACGATATAAATGCTCAGAAATGCAACTGAGAGGCAGACGATGATAACGGCTATGTCAACGACAATATCCACGGGAATTCCTTATGATTCAAACAATGAATGCACACAATTAATTATGGGAACAGCGCAATCAGCCTTTTTTCAATTCGTCACGGAACGCATCCATGCCGGCTTTGGCGGCGCTTTGGACTTTCGTTCCGGTGTTCCGCGCCGTCTCGAACCGTTCCGTTGCCTTTGTTTTGGCGTCGGCAAGCGAACGCTCGGCGTTTTCCATGATAGCATTGGCGCGCTCGCGCGCAGTATTGAGCAATTCGCGTGTATTTTCCTGCCCCGCCGTGAACGCTTCCTCGCCCGCCTCTTGCGCGGCGCGCAAAAAGTCGGTGGCTTTTTCCGTCAACTTATCCTTTTGGACGCGGATGTCGCGGCGTAACTCTTTCCCCGGTTTCGGCGCAAACAGCAGCGCCAGCGTCGCCCCAATGATTCCCCCCGCCAAAAATCCGAGAATTATACCGCTTGATGATTTACCGTCTTGATTCTGTTCCATCGCTTCTCCTTTGCAATTGGTTTTATCGAATAATATTCAGTAATTTTATTGCTCTAAAATTACGAAATTCCTATCATTAAAACGTCTATTTTACGGAAAAAAATTCCTCAAAACAAAATATTTTTCATGCCTCTCTCAATTTACAACACCCTGTCGCGAAAAAAAGAAGAATTTCAACCCATACGCCCCAATTCCGTTGGCATGTATGTATGCGGACCAACGGTATATGGGCACTCGCACATCGGGCATGCAAAAAGCTATGTAACGTTCGACGTCCTTAGCAGATACCTGCGCTTTAAAGGCTACAACGTTACGTATATCCAAAACATTACGGACGTCGGGCATATCGTCGGCGATGCGGACGAAGGCGAAGACAAGGTTGTGTCGGAGTCCCGCCGCGAAGGCAAAAGCCCGTATGCAATCGCGCAGATGTACGAACGCAGTTACTGGGAGGACATGGACGCGCTGAACATCATACGCCCCAACGTCTCCTGCCGCGCCACGGGTCATATCATCGAGCAAATCGAGTTGATTCGGAAATTGCTTGCAAACGGACATGCCTATGAGTCTAACGGCTCCGTTTACTTTGACGTTACGAGCGACCCCGAATACGGAAAACTCTCCAATCGGCGCACAGAAGAGATGGAAGCAGGCGCGCGCGTGGAAATTCGAGAAGAGAAAAAACATCCCAACGACTTTGCTCTTTGGAAACGCGCCGAGCCAGCCCACTTGATGCAATGGAACAGTCCATGGGGAATGGGCTACCCGGGGTGGCATATCGAGTGCTCGGCAATGTCTATGAAATACCTCGGCGAATCGTTCGACATTCATGGCGGAGGCATGGAGAATCAGTTTCCCCACCATGAATGCGAAATCGCGCAGAGCGAATGCGGAACCGGCGTACAGCCGTTCGTCAGGTATTGGATGCACCATAACATGGTTACTGTGAATGGCAAGAAAATGGGGAAATCGCAGGGGAATGCTTCAAACCTGAAGGCGCTGTTCAAAACGTTTTCTCCGTTGGCAATACGCTTTTTTATTCTGCAAGGGCATTACCGCTCAACGTTGGAATTTAACGAGGAGGCGATTGCCGCAACCCAAACGGGATTGGAAAAACTCTGGAATCAGGCGGAACGTCTTCGCAGCGCGGTGAAAGCACGCGGCGGGCATCCGGATTCCCAGCCGGACTTATCAAATGAAGACCCACAGGAATTCTTTGCTGAGGAACAGCGCGCATTTTACACGGCAATGGACGACGACCTGAACACTTCCGTTGCTATCGCCGCTATATATGATATTGCAAAGTCAGCAGCGGCTCTCGCTGAGAACCCCGGAACAAATGCAATTCAATTGCGCACGGCAGAGAACCTCATTCGAGCATTTGCCGGCGATATACTGGGGGTTCTTCCTACCGAAAATGACGGCAACAATAGGGCTAATAGAACGGGCGAGTTGATGGAGCTTATAATTGAATTGCGGAAACACGCGCGGGAGAGAAAAGACTACGCAAGCTCGGATTTAATCCGAAAAGAACTTGAGAAGGTTGGTATCTCGCTTGAAGACGCAAAGGATAAAACGTCGTGGCGGATGAATCGTTAAACGGTTATGCTTGCTTCGACGTGAGAACCAATCGTAGATCTCCGGTTTTGGCTTCGTGTTGTATCAACCGGTAGCCTATTCCTTTAAGTGTTTCGATACAATCGGCAAGATTACCGATCTTTTTTCTGATTTGCCGTATGTGCACGTCAATTGTCCGTTCGGAAATGAACGTTGTTTCACCCCACACTTTCGCAATGAGTTCACGCCGGCTGATTATTCTGTTCGGGTTCGCTGCAAGGAAGTATAGAACTTCAAATTCCTTTTTAGAAAGCTGCACGCCCGTTGCATCCGTAACAACCGTATAGTTTTTTGCGTCAAGAACGAAACGGTTGAGCCGCAGGGATTTTGTTGACTGTTCCCGAACCGGCGCCGTTTTCAACGCAGCAGAAATACGGGCAACTAATTTATCAATGTGGATCGGCTTGGTAATATAATCCGTTGCCCCGACTTCAAATCCCATTACTTCATCGTCTGCCGTCCGAAGCGCAGTGATAAAAATTATTGGAATATAGCTTGTTTCCGGATGCTCTTTAAGCATTTTTGCAAGCTGCCACCCATCCACAACCGGCATCGAAACATCAAGGAGAATCAAGGCGGGCTGCTTCCGCGCCTCAATCATCGCCTCGCCGGCGTCTTTTGCCATTAAAATCGAATATCCACGCGATTCGAGCATGAACCGCAGCAATTCACGGATATTCTGCTCGTCGTCAATTACTAAAATGGTCTTTTGTATCGCCGTCCGTTTCGTTATCATATCAAATGTAGGTATCAATTTCTGTGCCATTTATCTAAATAATGAGAAATTGCGATACAAATGCCTATAATTAACCTCAAATAATGATTTTATATTATATACCCGCGTTACCAGTTGGTAAATATCAGCCAAATGGCTGTTTTTTTCGCCAAGTTTGCGTGGATCTATGGATTGAGTATCCCGAATAAAACAAGGCGCGCCGTTGCCAGCGCGCCTTGTAATGCCCCCCATGTAGCGTACAGCCCCGTCCCTTGTCATTGCGAGCAACGCGAAGCAATCCTTTCTGCCTTCATAACTCATAACTTATAACTCCTCGCAATGACAAAGTCAAAGTTTTGCGAATACTCTCAAACGTGTCATTCAGAGGGAGCAACGCGACCGAAGAATCCATGCTGCCTACGTGTATA
>Ga0206853_1017_pt1 | contig 37542 bp, 31 predicted proteins | sample Alteio_BWOrgCont_52_FD_152859 | JGI IMG/M metagenome (GOLD analysis project Ga0206853, IMG submission 152859) | Enriched cells from forest soil in Barre Woods Harvard Forest LTER site, Petersham, Massachusetts, United States -... | ecosystem: Environmental > Terrestrial > Soil > Temperate forest >... | reverse complement strand
AAGAAAATGGTAAAGTATTTAACGCTGCTATTTTTATTTCAGGCGGAAAGATACTTCATGTGTTACATAAAGTTGATCTTCCAAATTACGGAATATTCGATGAGAAAAGAATTTTCTCTACAGGAGATTTACCAAAAGTAGTGGAATGGAACGGAAAGAAAATTGGGATACTAATTTGTGAAGATGTATGGAGTGGTAAACAAGCTGATGCGCTCAAAAAGCAGGGGGCGGAGTTGCTGGTGGTGATTAATGCTTCGCCCTTTGACACCGGTAAAATGGAACAACGCAAACAGGTGGCCGCGGCGGGGGTAAAACTCACCGGTGTGCCGCTCGTTTATGTGAATATGGTCGGCGGGCAGGACGACATCGTGTTCGATGGCGGATCGTTTGTGATGGATGCGGATGGCGTGATTACTTTGCAAATGCCGGAGTTTGAGGAGGGGTTAGTTGTCATCCCGACAGACCCCGCACTTGTTGCGGGGGGCGAGGGATCTCATGCAACGAAGAAAGATCCTTCAGCTTCGCTGCGCTACGCTCAGGATGGCAAAATCTGGTCCGCCATGAAGCTCGGCCTTTCCGATTACGTGCGCAAAAACAATTTCCCCGGCGTGGTGCTCGGGCTTTCGGGTGGGATTGATTCGGCGGTGACGGCGGCGGTGGCGGTGGATGCGCTGGGGGCGGACAAGGTGAAAGGCGTGCTCCTGCCGTCGCCTTATACGTCGAAGGACAGCACGGCGGATGCGCTGGAGCTGGCGAAAAATCTCGGCATTGAGACGATGACGATCCCGATTACGCCTGGCATGGAAATTTTTGATGAAGTGTTGAGCCCGGTGTTCAAGGATGCGGCGTGGATGACGGATATTACGGTCGGCGGCAACGTGCAGGCGCGGCTGCGCGGCATGACGCTGATGGCGCTTAGCAATAAATTCGGCTGGATGCTGCTTTCAACCGGCAACAAATCGGAAATCGCGGTCGGTTATTCAACGCTCTATGGCGATGCCTGCGGCGGCTATAATGTGATCAAGGATGTGTATAAAACGCAAGTGTATGCGCTGGCGAAATGGCGCAATGCAAAAAACCGTGCCATTCCCGAGCGCTCGATCACCAAAGCGCCCTCCGCTGAACTCGCCCCCGGCCAGAAGGACGAAGACCAGCTGCCGCCTTATGCGTTGCTCGACCGGATTCTTGAACTGCATATAGAGGGGCAGCTGGGCGTGGAGGAAATCATAGCGCAGGGCTTTGATCGTGCGGTGGTGGAGAAGGTGTTGAAACTGGTGCGGCAGAGTGAATATAAACGCCGCCAGTCCTGCCCCGGCGTTAAAATTTCGCCGATGTTGTTCGGTAAAGACCGGCGCTATCCGATGACGAATAAATTTTAGCGTTATCACTTAAAATTCTAGCGTTAGCCACTTAAGGAAAAATTAAGGGGTAAGGGCGTAACATATCACGTTCATTCATTAGCGGACATTTCGATGGCAACATACAGGCAAGGTTTCACTCTCATGGAAACCTCTATCGTGCTGGTCATTGTCGGCTTGATCGCGGGGGTTGTGCTGGTGGGGCAGGATCTGATCAAGGCCGCGGAGATTCGCGCCGCCGTGAAGCAGCTGCAAACAATTCAGGCGGCGGTCAATACGTTTCAGAGCAAATATGATTGCCTGCCGGGCGATTGCCCGGATGCGTCCTCGTACGGCCTCATGACCGGTTATGTTGTTGACTACCAGCCCATCGCGAACGGTGCTACCGGCGATGGCAACGGCGATGGCCTCATCGGCCCGCTGGTGCAAGACAGCGGCGAATGGTATACCTTCTGGCTGGAGTTGCGCAATTCGCAGCTGATCAACTATCCCGGGTACAAGCCCTGCTACTTCACCGGCGGGCCGCCTTTTGCAGTGGAGAGCAAAGCAGAATCAGCAGTGATTATGCCCTATTCAAATCCCGAGTTTCCAATGAATTTTTTAAGAATCACCAGCTATGATCAATGGTGTAGTTATCCCCCGGAGGTCTTCGGATTATCATCGGCGGCGGCCTATGGCATTGATGCGAAAATCGACGACGGCTATCCGGATACCGATGCAATAGATCCAACCTCCATATTTGCAACGCCTAATATTAATAACCTCGTTCAGGCGACGGGGTGGATGTGGTTTGATGGGGGGTCGTGCTTAACCTGCGCCTATTATTTTTATCCCGTTAAGGCGTCCGATGGGACAGAATGTGTGGATGATACTGTGACACCTAACCAATACAACCTTGCTAATAAAAACCCTAATATTTGCAGTTTGCTCGTCGCGCTTAAATAGTTTTGTCCTTAAACTCACACAAATCCTTAATCAAACACTGCGGGCATTTGGGTTTGCGGGCGACGCAGGTATATCGCCCATGCAGGATCAGCCAGTGGTGCGCGTGCTGTTTCCATTTGGCTGGGATATTTTTTTCGAGCGCCAGTTCGGTTTTTTCTGGCGTGCTGGTTTTGCATAACCCCAAGCGGTTGGCGACGCGGAAGACATGCGTATCGACGGCGATCGTGTGTTCGCCGAGGGCGCAGTTGAGCCAGACATTCGCCGTTTTACGCCCGACGCCGGGGAGGGTTTGCAGTTCCTCGCGCGTATGCGGGATTTTTCCGGCGAAATTTTTGATGAGCATGTTGCTTAAGCCGATAATGTTCTTCGCCTTGGCGTTAAAAAGCCCGATGGTTTTTATGTATTTCTTGAGTCCCTCTTCGCCGAGAGCCGCCATTTTTTTCGGGCTATCCGCAACTTTGAAGAGGGCAGGGGTGGCTTTGTTCACGCCGGCATCGGTCGCCTGCGCCGAGAGCACCACGGCCACCAGCAGCGTAAATTCATTGGTGAAATGCAGCTCGGTTTTCGGCTCCGGGTTGGCGGCCGCAAGCCGCGAAAATATCTGGTCGATTTTTTGTTTGTTCATGGTAGAAGGATGACAGATGACAGAGGACGGATGACGGTAAAATTATAAGGGAATGGGACGAATGAAAAGGATAATTATATTAACCCTGATTGCGGCGGTGACTCTGTCATCCGTACTCCGTCATCCGTCACCCGCCTACGCCGACGCTCCGAAACTATCATCCCTCTATCTGGAGGAGCTGACCTGGCAGGAAGTGAATACGGCCATCCAGTCGGGCTATACGACGGTGATTATCCCCACCGGCAGCACCGAGGAAAACGGGCCGCAGCTCGTCCTCGGCACGCATAGTTCCATAGTGCGTTATACGGCGGGTGAAATTGCACGCGGCGTGGGCAATACGCTGGTGGCGCCCGTGATTCCCTATTCGCCCGCAGGGCGCATCAGCCCGCCGGAAGGGCATATGCTTTTTGCCGGGACGGTTTCCCTTTCCGATAACACCTATTCGCAGATGCTTGAAGAAATCATCCGTAGCCTGAAGCATCATGGATTCCGGCGCATCTGCCTCATCGGCGACCATAAAGGAAGCCAGCTTGTGCAGTGGAAACTAGCGGAAAAACTAACAAATGATTGGAAGCCGGACCGGGTGCAGGTGCTCGATGTGACGGATTATTTCCTTCGCAATGGGCAGGAGGAATGGAACGAAGTGAACGGCAAAGTGCCCGACCCGAAAGCCCACGGGGGACATATCGAAACATCGGAGATGCTGGCGGTGGATACGACTGGCGTACGTGATAGCCTGCGTGGGGCGCACAGCGAGCATGATTACAAATTCACCGGCGCGGAGGGCGATTCCAGTCAGGCATCAGCGAATTACGGACATAAATTTTTAGGGCTTAAAATCGAAGCTGCCATCAAACAGATCCAAGATGCCGCCAGCAAAACCAAATAGCCGCAAGGATAAAAAATCGTCTCCGTCCGGCCAACATAGATTGCGGCGGCATTTCCTCGTCGCCGCCATGCGCTCGCCGTTTAAGATCGGCGCGTTCCTTCCCAGCTCGCGCGGGCTGGCCCGGGCCATGGCCTCGGCCGTGGATATTTCGCAACCCGGCGCGGTGATCGAACTGGGGGCGGGGACGGGCGTGGTAACGCATGCGCTCATCAAGCGCGGCGTACCCGTCGAGAAACTGATCGTGATCGAGCGTGACGAGGGGCTGTTTGCCGTGCTTGTGCACCAGATGCCCGGCCTCAACATCCTGCAGGCCGATGCTATCGAACTCGGGAAAGTGCTTGCTGCGGTGGGCGTGAAGAAAGTGAATACGCTGGTGTCCAGCCTGCCGTTTCTGGCGATGCCGAAGATGGTGCGCGATTCCATCCAGCAGGAAATGGCGGAAGTCATCGGCGAAGAGGGCATTATCGTGCAGTTCACCTATGGCCGGAAATCGCCGATTGCCGAGGCGCAGATGCGCCATCTCGGGCTTTGCGGCAGACGCATTAAGATAATAGTAACCAATGTCCCCCCGGCGTATGTGTGGGTTTACCGGCGGGAACGCAGGAAAAAGCCGCGCTAACGCATTATTTACCTTCCTCTGCCATACTCCTTTGCATTATGGCAGATTTTGGCAACATCGTTATCAAAAGGGTGAAGAAGAACAAGGCGAAGGCCCATCATGGCGGCGCGTGGAAGGTGGCGTATGCCGATTTCGTGACGGCGATGATGGCGTTTTTTCTTCTGCTCTGGCTCATCAACGTGACGACGCCGGCGCAGAAAATGGGTCTCGCCGAATATTTCACGCCGACGATCGGCGTGCAGGATTCCATGGGTATCGGCTTCAAGGGCGGCAAAAAACCGACGCCGGATGTCGGCCGCGCCAATACCGACATGAACGCGCCGGGGCTGGTCACGGGACAGATCCACCAGGGGCCGGTGCCGGTGGCGCCGGACGTGTCGATCCCGGTCAAGCCGACCGAAGATGCCGAACTGACCTCTAACGACCATAAGGCGGCTAAAGAGGGCACCGATGCCCAGGACGGCCAGGATAGCGATGAATTCCGCCAGACGCAGGAGGAAATCAAGCAAGCTATCGAAAAAGACACCGACATGGAAACCTATAAAAATAATATTATTGTGCACGACACGCCGGAGGGACTCAAGATCGACATGGTGGACGATCCGAAGCAATCCATGTTTGTCCCAGGAGGCGCGATCCTGACCGAGACCGGCAAGAAAATCCTCGATTCCATGGCCAATATTATCAGCAAGACGCCAAACCATATCACTATCACCGGCCATACCGATTCCTCCGGCGCGCCCACCAATCCGAGCTACACCGACTGGGAATTGTCTGCCGACCGTGCCAATGCCGCGCGCCGCGGGCTGTTCACGACGCAACTTGAAGCCGACCGCGTAGCTAAAGTGGTGGGGCTTGCCGACCGTGAGCTGCTCATGCCTGACGAGCCGAATAATCCGCGCAACCGCCGCATCACCATCGTGCTTATGCGCGGCTCCTACTATCGTGACCCGAAAGCTCAGCCTATGACACGTTCATTGCTCTCTGTGCCCGACGGCAAGGTTAAGAAAGACGAGGAAGTCGCGAAGCCCGAAGAGGCAGCGCCGGTCAATACGAAAGGGGCAGGGCCGTCCATTTTCGATGAAGACTCCCCGGCGGATGAAAAGAAGTGATGTCTATCGCCTCTCCCTGAAGGGGGGAGGCAGTTTTTCTTAGACTTGCGTCTTCGCAAGACTTAGAAAAACGGTGGGGGTTATAGTGCGTTCCACCCCCTCCCGGCGCTTCGCGCCACCCTCCCCCGCAAGCGGGAGAGGGGAATTTCTTTTCTTTTCCTTTTATTTCGCTATAATGCCTACCCAACGGATAATCAATAGGTTAGCCGTTGGCGGCGGAAGGGTTCCTGAAAAAAAACTTCAGAAATTAATACTTTCGCAACCTTCACTTAACGCATTGTTCAACGTTTTATGGCGATAATGAGCTTAAGACCCAAGAAAACCGGCCTCATCGAACGGAGTCAATCCGGGGACGATGAGCGTGAAAGGGAGCCAAACGTCAGGCATGACGGGTTGCTTCTGGCGGAACCCGAGGTGAAAACCAAACGGCCTCCGCATTTCAAGGTGATCTTGCTGAACGACGACTATACGCCGATGGATTTCGTAACGTTTCTTTTGAAAGACGTTTTCCACCGGAGTCATGAGGAAGCGGTCAGCATCATGCTTGAAATTCACAAACAAGGCGCCGGGGTTTGCGGGATCTACACGCGGGATGTCGCGGAGACGAAAGCGGAACTTGTGATTACGATGTCACGCCGCAATGAGTATCCGCTGCAGTGCCGGGTGGAGAAAGCTTAAGGAGCCGGGGCATTAAACCTCCCGGTCTCATAAAACGGGAGAACGACAATGCTGTCAAAGAATCTTGAGATCAGCCTGCACCGCGCATTGGCACTGGCAAAAAAACACCGCCATGAATATGCGACCTTAGAGCATTTGCTCTATGCCCTGCTGGATGATCCGGATGCGACCGCTGTTATGCGCGGTTGCGGCATGTCGCTTGCCGACCTCAAAAAACATGTGACCGATTTTATTGAAAACGAACTCGTCTCGCTCGTCGTGGATGAAGTGGAAGAAGCCCGCCCGACGGCCGGTTTCCAGCGCGTGATTCACCGCGCCGCCATCCATGTGCAATCGGCAGGCAAAAGCGAAGTCACCGGCGCGAATGTCCTCGTTGCGCTTTTCTCCGAACGCGATTCGCACGCGGTATTTTTCCTGCAGGAACAGGATTTATCGCGCCTCGACGTCGTCAATTATATTTCGCATGGCATCGTGAAATTCACCGACAACCAGAAAATTGCCGAATGGAAACGCGATGTCGATTCCGTCGAAGAAGCCGAATCGCTGGAACGCCCGCAAGCCGCCAAGGAAAAAAACGACAAGGAAAAAGGCGATGCGCTTTCGCTTTATTGCGTGAACCTCAATAAAAAAGCCGAAAGCGGCAAAACCGATATCCTCATCGGCCGCGAAGAAGAAGTCGACCGCACCGTGCAGGTGCTGGCCCGCCGCACCAAAAACAACCCCCTCTATGTGGGCGAAGCCGGTGTCGGTAAAACCGCGATTGCCGAAGGCCTCGCACTCCGTATCGTTCGTGGCGAAGTGCCTACCGTGCTCCGCAGCGCCGTTATTTTCTCGCTCGATATGGGCAGCCTGCTTGCCGGCACCCGTTATCGCGGTGATTTTGAAGAACGCATGAAAGCCGTCATCAAGGAAATCGAAAAAGTTCCCGGCGCGATTTTATTCATCGACGAAATCCACACCATCATCGGCGCCGGTTCTACCAGCGGTGGCGCGCTCGATGCCTGCAACCTGCTGAAACCTGCGCTCGCCCGCGGTGGTTTCCGTTGCGTCGGCTCGACCACCTACAAAGAATATAAATCCTCCATCGAAAAAGACCGCGCGCTCGCACGCCGTTTCCAGAAGATCGACGTCGTCGAACCGACCATCGAAAATTCGATCAAAATCCTGCGCGGCCTGAAACCTTATTACGAAGAGCATCACCAGGTGCGCTACACCAACGGCGCGATCAAAGCCGCGGTGGAACTCTCGGCTCGCTACATCACCGACCGCAAGCTGCCGGACAAAGCTATCGACGTGCTCGACGAAGCGGGCGCGGCGCAGATGCTGCTTCCGGAAGGCAAGCGCAAAAAAACCATTACGCAGAAAGAAGTCGAGGACATCGTCGCCAAAATCGCGCGTATGCCCGCCAAAACCGTCACCATGGACGATGCGGAAACCCTGCGTAATTTAGAAAAGAACCTGAAGCTCGTCGTATTCGGCCAGAATAACGCGATTGAAGCGCTGTCGTCGGCGATCAAAATGTCGCGCGCCGGGCTTCGCGAAGAAGAAAAACCGATCGGCAATTACCTGTTTACGGGCCCGACCGGCGTCGGCAAAACCGAAGTCGCGCAGCAGCTCGCGCATCTGATGGGCATGGAGCTGGTGCGTTTCGATATGTCGGAATATATGGAAAAACACGCGGTTTCCCGCCTGATCGGCGCGCCTCCGGGCTATGTCGGTTTTGACCAGGGCGGGCTGCTCACCGATGCCGTCGATAAAACGCCGTATTGCGTCATCCTGCTCGACGAAATCGAGAAGGCGCATCCGGACGTGTATAACATCCTGCTGCAGGTGATGGATTATGGCCGCCTGACCGACAGCAACGGCAAGGAAATCAATTTCCGCAACGCCATTATCATCATGACCTCAAACGCCGGTGCGGCCGATGTGGCACGCGCTCCGGTGGGCTTCATGAAAATGGACCGCGACGGGGAAGACAAGGAAGCGGTGAACCGCGCATTTACGCCGGAATTCCGCAACCGCCTCGATGCGATCATTTCCTTCGACCATCTGTCGCAGGACGTGGTGGCGCATGTCGTCAATAAATTCATTTTCCGCCTCGAATCGCAGCTGGCTGACCGCAACGTCACCATCCAGCTCGATGAAGCTGCGCGTAAATGGCTCGTCGACCGCGGCTACGACCGTCCGAACGGCGCCCGCCCGATGGCCCGCCTCATCGCCGAAAAAATCAAGAAACCGCTCGCCGACGAAGTCCTCTTTGGCAAACTCGCCAAGGGCGGCACGGTCAAAGTAACCGTTGAAAACGCCGAACTTGCGTTCCAGTTCAGCAAAGCCGTCAACGCCAAACATGCGGCTTCGGAGGCCGATGAGGAGTTGGTGGGGTAGGGATATATGTTGGATGCTGAACAACAAGAACGTTTTGACAGGCTCATAAAAAATCTTGATCCTAAAACATCGGGGGTACTTAGTAAGCTTAGCCTTAAGTTAAGGGATATAGGGGATGATATGTTTATCCCTACTCCTGATGGTACGAGTCAGCTTCAGAAACCTACAACTCTATTACAAGATGATCCGAAGAAACTATCGATTCAGCAACCATTGATTGAGCATACCAGAGATTTGGAAGCGTCCTTCGTCACAACGCTTTATGGTGTTATGCAGGCGCGTGACATTGAGCTTGCGATTGATAGAGCGCCACGCGTTGTTTTTGCTAGGGACACGCTATTGAAGAATTATCAAATTCTGTGCAAAGATTGTGGAGTGCGCGATCCCAATGGTTATGCAAAACGGTTTCTAACGGCGCTCGAACATTTTATACGTAAGGAATTGTCAGAAAAACTGAATTTAGAAGATCTTTTAAAAGGGCACGTTCGGGCGGTTGGGCTTGATGAAATTCCACCATTTCCTCACTAGGTACCCTACTCATAAACCTCCCGCGATGCCCGAGCTTGACGACCACTCTTTTTCGCCTCTCCCGCTTGCGGGGGAGGCAACGAGGCTTAGGTTTTGCGTTCTTCACGCGAAACCTTTAGCCGAGTGGTGGGGGTGATTTTCGTTCCATATCATCCTATATCATCACCCCCTCCGGTTTTCCTAAGCTCGCAAAGAGGCTCGCTAATGAAAACCTCCTCCCCCGCAAGCGGGAGAGGTAAAACCACTCCCATCATCCGCCAAAACTCTGGTCTTTCCAGACTTCATAAAAAAACCGTAAAAAAAGTTCGCTTTGCCTGTTGACACGTTTAAAGACAGGATGTATACAAACGCTCCCTTCACCAATAGAAGTGGTTTTTGCGGTCTGGCCCGCGAGGAAATTTGGTAGGTAACTCAGTTACTTAAACGGTTTCCACCCAAGCGGTCAGGCTTAGCTGCGGTTTGATATTGTGAATAGGTTTTTCTGGCTTTGCTATTTTAGCGGTCGGTATTGATAGTGTCCGAGCCGGACACATAGATGGACGCAAGTTCGCCTATACCCCATCAATCCGGCCAAAAAATAGTTGAGTCGATGCAAATGTATGAATTGTTTAGTTTAACGTATGGAATCACGAACCTTCGCGGGAGGTGATTCTTAGGAGCTTTTTTGCTCTGTACGTTCATAATTCAGACATCGTTCTAATAATAAATAAAACATTCTAGTAATGTTTTAGATGATTGATTAAATAAATATGTTAAGTGCATCTGGTGGATGCCTTGGCTGTAAGAGGCGATGAAGGACGTGATACGCTGCGAAAAGCCACGGGGAGTTGCGAATAAACTTTGATCCGTGGATGTCCGAATGGGGAAACCCCTACGTATGTAGATCTTGCACTGAATTCATAGGTGCAAGAAGCGAACCCGGTGAACTGAAATATCTAAGTAGCCGGAGGAAAGGAAATCACAGAGACTCCGTTAGTAGTGACGAGCGAACGCGGACTAGGCCAGTGGCCTGAGAGTAATAACCGGAATGCCTTGGAAACGGCAGCCATAGTGGGTGATAGCCCCGTACGGGTAAAAAGCTTTCAGGTCCTCGAGTAGGGCGGGACACGTGCAATCCTGTCTGAATATAGGGCGACCACGCTCTAAGCCTAAGTACTCCTTACAGACCGATAGTGAACTAGTACCGTGAGGGAAAGGTGAAAAGCACCCCGTCGAGGGGAGTGAAATAGACCTGAAACCGGATGCATACAAGCAATAGGAGCGGGGTTTCGTTAAACGAAACCCGATGTTAGATGATAGAGATTAGATGTTAGACAAAGCTTAGGAGAGCGTTATGAGCCAGCCAATCGGTTTTGAGAAACTGGAAGTATTTCAAAGAGCCTATAAAATTTCTTTGGAAATTCATAAAATCACTCTTAAGTTTCCGGCCATCGAACAATACGCCATCGCCGACCAGATACGCCGTGCAAGCAAATCCGTTTGCGCGAATATCGTGGAAGGCTTTGCCAAACAGGTTCATTCAAAAGCTGAATTCAAGCGATTTATCATTATCGCGCTTGGTTCCAGTGATGAAATGCGTATGTGGATTCGATATTGCTTTGATTTAGGCTATATCGAAGAAACGCAATGGCAGGCATGGAGAGACGAATATTTCGCTCTCTCAAAAATGCTATATGGATTGTATAGCAAGATAAAAAAATAGTTTATCTAATCTCTAACCTCCAATCTCTAACCTCTGTTTCGCTTTGCGAAACCCCGTGACTGTGTACCTCTTGTATAATGGGTCAGCGACTTAATGTGTCGAGCAAGCTTAAGGCGATAGCTGGAGGCGTAGCGAAAGCAAGTCTGAATAGGGCGCTTTAGTTCGACGTATTAGACCCGAAACCTAGTGATCTAGCCATGGTCAGGTTGAAGGTAGGGTAACACCTGCTGGAGGACCGAACCCACGCCCGTTGAAAAGGTCGGGGATGAACTGTGGCTAGGGGTGAAAGGCCAATCAAACTGGGAAATAGCTGGTTCTCCGCGAAATATATTTAGGTATAGCGTCAGATGAATACCCCGGGGGGTAGAGCACTGGATGGGCTAGGGGGTCCCAAAGACCTACCAAACCTAACCAAACTCCGAATACCCGGGAGTACTATCTGGCAGTCAGACAGTGGATGCTAACGTTCATTGTCGAGAGGGAAACAACCCAGACCATCATCTAAGGCCCCAAAATCGTAGTTAAGTTGGAAAGGATGTGGAACGGCCATAACAGCCAGGAGGTTGGCTTAGAAGCAGCCATCCTTTAAAGAAAGCGTAACAGCTCACTGGTCTAATAGCTATTCTGCGCCTAAAATGTAACGGGGATCAAACTACGTGCCGAAGATATGGATTTAAATATAATTTCGATTATTTTTAAGTGGTAGCGGAGCGTTCTGTAAGCCTGTGAAGCCAGTCCGACAAGGAATGGTGGAGGTATCAGAAGTGAGAATGCTGACATGAGTAACGACTAAAAGTGTGCGAAACACTTTCGCCGAATGACCAAGGGTTCCTGCGTCAAGTTAATCTGAGCAGGGTTAGCCGGTCCCTAAGACGAGGCTGAAAAGCGTAGTCGATGGAAACCACGTTAATATTCGTGGGCCTGTGGGTAGTGACGGATTCAAATCTTTGTTTGCACTTATTGGATTGTGCAGGCGGGGAGGCGGGTTCCAGGAAATAGCTCCCACATTATAGTCCGTACCCGAAACCGACACAGGTGGTCAGGTAGAGTATACCAAGGCGCTTGAGAGAACGATGCTGAAGGAACTAGGCAACTTGCTCGCGTAACTTCGGGATAAGCGAGCCCCATGTGAACGCAAGTTTATATGGGGGACACAAACCAGGGGGTTGCGACTGTTTATTAAAAACACAGGGCTGTGCAAACGCGATAAGCGGATGTATACGGTCTGACGCCTGCCCGGTGCTGGAAGGTTAAAGAGAGATGTGCAAGCATTGAACTGAAGCCCCAGTAAACGGCGGCCGTAACTATAACGGTCCTAAGGTAGCGAAATTCCTTGTCGGGTAAGTTCCGACCCGCACGAATGGCGTAACGACATCCCCGGTGTCTCCAGCATCGACTCAGTGAAATTGAATTCTCCGTGAAGATGCGGAGTTCCCGCGGTTAGACGGAAAGACCCCGTGCACCTTTACTGTAACTTTGCACTGGCATTAAGAAATAATTGTGTAGGATAGGTGGGAGACGTTGAATCTTGGGCGCCAGCTCGAGTGGAGTCACCCTTGAAATACCACCCTGTTGTTTCCTGATGTCTAACCACGACTCATTATCTGGGTCTGGGACCATGCATGGTAGGCAGTTTGACTGGGGCGGTCGCCTCCTAAAGAGTAACGGAGGCGCGCGATGGTAAGCTCAGGATGGTCGGAAATCATCCATTAGAGTGCAATGGCATAAGCTTGCCTGACTGCGAGACCCACAAGTCGAGCAGAGACGAAAGTCGGTCATAGTGATCCGGTGGTTCCAAGTGGAAGGGCCATCGCTCAACGGATAAAAGGTACGCCGGGGATAACAGGCTGATGACCTCCAAGAGTCCATATCGACGAGGTCGTTTGGCACCTCGATGTCGGCTCATCACATCCTGGGGCTGGAGAAGGTCCCAAGGGTTCGGCTGTTCGCCGATTAAAGTGGTACGTGAGCTGGGTTTAGAACGTCGTGAGACAGTTCGGTCCCTATCTGCCGTGGGTGTAGGAATATTGAGAGGAGCTGTCCTTAGTACGAGAGGACCGGGATGGATATACCGCTGGTGTACCTGTTGTTCCGCCAGGAGCATACGCAGGGTAGCTATGTATCGAACGGATAAACGCTGAAAGCATCTAAGCGTGAAACCGACCTCAAAACAAGTATTCCCTATTAGGATCGTGGTAGACTACCACGTTGATAGGCCAGATGTGTAAGGGCAGTAATGCCTTCAGCTAACTGGTACTAATAATCCGATTGATTTATTTAATTCACTGATGTCTGAAATTATGAGCGTGCAGTGCAAAGCAGCACTGAAACATTCATACTTTGTCATCCTCGGGCTTGACCCGAGGATCCATCTAAAACTATATCGCGCCCATGGCGCTTACGATGGATCCCCGCTTTCGCGGGAATGACAAAAAAAATCGACTCATAAAAAACAAAGCCCAGAAAAACCTATCTCGCTATGTCAGGGAAACACCCTTACATGGCCTGGTGATTATCGCGAGGTGTGCACCACCCGTTCCCATTCCGAACACGAACGTGAAAACCCTCTGCGCAGATGGTACTATGCCTTAAGGTATGGGAGAGTATGTCGTCGCCAGGCCTTGTAAGGGTGTTTTTTTGTTTTAAACCGAATTTCTGTGAGTGCATAAATACGGTTTAATTTATTAACACATTATGATATATTGAGTTCCCATAATGCTTGGGAGGTATACATGAAGGATGATTTACGTCTTCTGGAGGATTCGCGTAAACGCTTGGTTTACGAAAGATTTAATCAATTAGCCCAGCGCGTTATGGGTGAAAAAGGCGCTGATAATGTATCCCTGTTGATGCTTCCTGATCCACGTGGACAAGGATATAATATTCGTATTGCGGATATTAAATATGGATATACAGCTGAAGGCAGTACTCCAGACGATGTAACTAATACTTCACATGAATATATTGCGGAACCCACAGAGTCTTCGCCGGCAACGAAATTGGTACGGCATTTAAGTACATTATCCTGGGATCGACCTCCAAGTACATTGCGTAGGGAGGAGGATCCTCCAGGTATGAAAAAGCCCGGACGCCCTTATCTGGCTAACATACGTACGTTAGGTCAATTATTGGAAGAATTGAATAGAGTTATGCCACCTGTGCGTGGTTATGGAGGTCCTCCAAGTAATCAGGGTGGAGCAACCGCTTGGATGGAACGCTGAAAAATCCCTTCGTATAAATTAGATCGATTTAATATAGTATTCTTATAAGCAGTTTTCTAAACTGCCCTTTTATAAAGGAGCCACCCCCATGAAAAACCTATACACCGCCCATGCCGTATCCGTTGGTGGCCGTTCTGGCCATGTCGAAACCGATGACAAGCGCCTCGCGTTTGATCTGACGCCATCCTTAAGCAAAACCGGCACGAACCCGGAGCAGCTTTTTGCCTGTGGTTATGCGGCGTGTTTTGGCAGCGCGCTCGATGCGGTGGCGAAAAAGGAAAAGCTGGATACGGGCGCGATCACCGTCAAAATCGATGTGGAATTAAATCAGGATGAAAGCGGCGGATTTTCCCTCGCGGCGACGATCAACGTCACATTGGAACATCTTGATAAAACCCAATCCGAAAAACTCGTGAACCTTGCCCACCATATCTGCCCGTATTCCAAGGCCACGCGCGGCAATATCCCGGTGACGCTGAAAGTAAACGACCAGCCCCTCGCCAAAGCGGCGTAGCGCCTACCGGCCTTTCAGAAAAACCTGTTCATTGGCACCCAAATCCGCTAAACTGGTTCCATGAAAAACGAATTCAACGTCATCATCGAAAAAGATTCGGAAGGTATGCTGGTTGCCAGCGTACCGGAGCTTCATGGTTGTCACACGCAAGCTAAAACCATGGATGAGCTGCTCGTGCGCATTCAGGAGGCGATTGCCCTATGCCTCGAAGAATATGGCGAGGATAATTTCGGTGAGCGTGAATTTATCGGCGTTCAACGTGTGACTGTGGCGCCATGGTCCGCGCCCCACGCCTAACCGGAAAAGACCTGCTGAAATCCCTTCAATCCCTTGGATTTGTTGTCTCGCGTGTGCGCGGTAGCCATCATTTCGTGAAACACCCGGACGGACGTGCTACGGTAATCCCCGTGCATGCGGGCGAAATGATCGGCCCCGGCCTGCTCAGCAAAATTTGCAGGGATTCAGGCGTCAACGTTTCCGATCTTTGAATATATGCGCCCGGTATTTTCCCAAAAAAACCTCATTTTTCCCCTTGTTTCCTGGCTTTTTGGCGCGTTTCTGGCGGTTTACTCCTACCAATTTTATGAGCAGGGGGGATTGCTGGACGGCCATCAGGAATTTCTCGACCAGATCAACGCGGGGAATTATTTTGCGGTGATCCATCCCGGCATTTACTGGTTGGCGGTGGCCTTAAACCAACTGACCGCGATACCGCTCCATGAATCGCTCTTCCGGTTGCTCAGCCTGCATTTTGCGGCGACCTTCTTCGTAACGATGATCGGGCTCAAACTCTTGGATACGGACGCTGCCGATCCCTACCTCATTTTTTTCGCGGCGGTTGCGGTGATGATCGCGATGCCCCTTGGCCTCCCATTTCTGCCGCCGGAAGTTTACAACTATTCGGTCGATCTCACGCGGGTCACGCTGCTCCTTCGTAATGCCACGCACACCGCCATGCAGCCTTATGCGATTGGCGCGTTTTGCCTTACCATGGCAGTTATCCGCAAACTGAAATCAGGTGAATTTGCCACGAAAATGGCGGTTGCCGCGAGTGTTTTGCTATTCATCTCAGTGCTGATGAAACCCAGTTTCGCTTTTTCTTTCATTCCAAGCCTCGGCCTCTATTTGCTTTTCAAAAGGAGCTTCAGCTTCAATGACAAGCTGAAAGTCGTTGCCATCGCAGTTCCGGCCGGTTGGTTGCTATGTGGCCAGTTTTACATCAACTATATTCACCCCATTGGCAATTTTGACCTGCACAGCGCGGTTTCGTTCACCCCGTTCGAGGCATGGATTTTTGTGAATAAAAAGCCTTTGTGGGCGCTTGTGACGGCTATCCTTTTTCCGCTGATGGTGCTTTGCTGCCGCCTGCGCAAAATCAGCGAATTTACGTGGATCGCATGGATCAACCTCGCCATTGCGCTCATTCCGCAATCGCTTTTCTGGCTCGGCGGCCTCGATAACGAATGGAGCTATCTCGATGCGCGGGAGATATTATTCCTGTGTTCCATTGTGGAATGGTGGCGGTGGCTGAAGGAAGACCGTGTGCATATTTTGCCGGGACGTTTTGGCGTCGCGCATTTTGCCGGACTCATACTTCTCATGCATGTGATGTTTGGTTATATGCGCATGATCACCATCGACATGCCTTCGGTGCACTGGTGAGGTTATTTGCCTTCCGGTGGTTCTTTGAGCCCGGCGGCCATAAGCTTGTTTTCCAGTGCCTCCAGCGTTTTTAAGCCGTCGAGGCAAATCAGCCTGATTTCGTCGACCAGCATGGTACATTCCTCGACATCGCTGAACGAGCCTGCGCGGCTCATCGTTCCCACCTCTTGATTCATTGCCGAAAGCATCCTGAGGAACGCTTCCAGCACGGCTTTCATCTTCTTGTCTCGCATAGTTTCTCCGTGTTGCGCGTTTTATATTGAGATAAACTCAACTTTGTGTCAATAGATAATAAACATAAACTCAACTGCGCAACTACGGATTTCCGTTTACAAAAGGAGGATGAATTTGTCGCATCTCAAGCAATTGCTGACCCGGCACGGTATCACCCAGACCGAGCTTGCGCGCATCCTCGGGCGGGATAAATCCGTGATCACCAACCTGTTCCAGGGCAAACGCCAGCTCAAGGCCGACGAGGCGATGCTGATCGCCGGACGGATCGGTGTGCCGGTGACGCAGATCCTGGGCGTCGGCGCGGGCAAGGGCTTCGAGGAACCGTCGATGCTGATTCCTTTCCAGCATGAGCCGGAGCGCGGGAAACACCATACGAATGTTATCATCAAGGAGGGCAAATCCTATCTTGAGGTCGATGAAAAAAGCGGCTATTCGCCCAAGGCCTATGCGCTGGAAATCCGCGACGACAGCATGAATTTATCGGGGATTTTGCCCGGCGATATCGTGATTTCGGAAATGGATAGGCCGTGCAAGCCGGGGCAGGTGGTGGTGGCGCAATATTACAAGGGCCGCGGCGCTGAAACCATCATCCGCCGCTACTTGCCGCCTTACCTCACGCCGCACAGCACGTCGGCAGTTTTCAAACCGCTCTCTTTAAACGAAGCCGAAGTGCGGCTGGTTTCGCCGGTGCTGAAGCTGATACGCGTGTTTTAGTAAAACTAAACAGAATAAGACGGCTTGCCTTTTGGTATAGTTTTCTCGTCGTAGACCGATGGTGGCGACAAATTACCTAGATCGGATAGGCCAGGTGGATTATTCGGGGACGGTTTTGCTTTGGGCGTCTCCTTCTTTGGTTTTGGGGCGTCAATTTTGTCGTACCAATCGGAATCAATTGGTTTTAATTTATTAAAAAATCCGGGGACGTGATGTGCTCTTCCCTCGTATAAATCATTTATTGAGTCCTTATCTGCTTCACGGCTATAGCGTACTTCTCCGGTTCTGCCGTCAATGGCCAGCTCGCAGTGGATGCCATAATTAACCTTCGCCGATTTAATCTCTGTACCACCACTATTTTTGACGGTATCCGCAATTTCTGCTATCCTGCAATCTCGCAATCCACCTGTAAGGTGAATTTGCACCTTGGCACCATCCGCATCTTTCTTCATTTTTTCGAGCAATTCCGTTACATCTTTCATCGGAACGGTACTATCGATATGCGCCACTGCCGTAGCTTTGGTTTTTGGATTATAGACGGCCATAATCACGCAGTGATCAGCTTTCCGGCTCCCCAGCACGTGCCGTTGTTTATTATCAGGATCTGAAATAATATAATATTCGCCCGTGCCCACGCCGATAGAATTGTCTGCAGTGACGTCAATTTTGCTAGATGTTTTAGGCAATTTCTGTATTTCTGCCAGCGCTTCCTGGCTTCTTTTCCTGAATTCATCATACTGTTGGATGTCTTTTTTTATTTTGTTTTTTTCCTCATCCGTCACATTCCGGTCGATGGCTTTAATTTTATTTTTGAGATCGTCCGACAACGGGTCGGTATCCCCTGCTATATCCGAGTTGGCTATGGCTTTTTTGAGTGAGGCAAAATCTTTTTCGGGCAAAGTAGCCTGCAACATATAGTTTAATATCAACGGGTCAAATACGCTGTATAATCTGGTGATTTTTCCTTCAGCATTGACCTCTAGCCCAACGAGAGTATGTGATTTCCCATCATCACCCGGAACCGATAGACTTGCAGAATCTTTGGTTCCCCTTTCAAATTTAATCCCCGTATGGCCTGCTAATTTCTTCTCAAGCGCTGATAAATCCAGCTCGATGGGTGGTTTTAATTTAGCGACCCAAACCTCTTTTAATTGAAACCTTACATTATTGACGGGCGGCGAAAAAATAGATTGCGGCTTATCATTCATAAGGATGATCGTTCCAATGTTTTACTTTGACTATTATAGCATATGTATCAATATTTTACAATGAACCGTTTTGTTTTTGCTACTTCACCGCATTGCCATGGTAAAAATAAAATCCCAGCCCGATCGTGAATAAATAACAGCCGTAAAGCGCGTGCTCGAAACACACGGCGGCGAGCGACCCGGTTTTGCGGTAGGTATCGGCGAATAGCCAGCCGCCAACGCCCGAAAATACCACCGCTACCCAGTTTTGCAGCACAATATGCACCCAGCCGAAGGCAATGGCGCTGGCAAGATTTATTGTCTGGTCAGAAAAAATCGGTGCGAAACGCCGGAAAAAATAGCTGCGGAAAATAATCTCCTGCGGCACCACGGAGAGCAATGGATACAGCACCATCACCATCACCCACACGAGCGGCCTCTCGCGCGGCAGGCCGAATAAATGTTCGGGGATCATGACCCATGTAAATACAAGGAGCGCCAAAGCGCAGGGAATAAAACGCAGGCCTATTTTTTTAATCACCTCCCGGTTCAGCGCCGAAAAATTCCACTCGGCTTTCCAGCGTACGCCATGCCGCCTGCAACCATGCCACGCCAGCGCGCCGGCCACCCACAGCGTGATATAAATCCAGCCATGCGGCTTAAGCAGCGAAATGCAGGCTGGCAGCGCGCCATAGGCCAGCGCACATTCAATCCACAGGGTACGCGAAGGGGGCATTTTATTCAGGCCATTGACAGTTTTTCATAAGAGGAATAATATGCACGAATAGGTATAAAATATACCTCAAAAAAAATGGCCGGGTTCACCGGCTGCCTCACAGGACGCTTAACTCCCACTTCAACCTTAGGAGATAGCGTATGAAAAATTCTGAAAAATCGACTGGTGGAATCTGGATGCTTGTAGGCCTCGTGGCACTTCTTGCACTTCCGATTGTGATTGGGCATATCATCACTCCCGCGCAAGCAACGCAAGAAGCAAAAAATTAATTTAATTTCTTGTCATTGCGAGGCCGTTAGGCCGAAGCAATCCAGCAGCGGAGCGTCCGCGACGCCATAGATTCTATACCCGCGCCCATGGCGCTCCCCGCTGGATTGCCGCGTCGGATCCGCCTCCTCGCAATGACAATTATCTAACCCTGATTCTGTTCGAATTTTGCGGCCATCGCCTCCAGCTGCGCAAGCAGCGGGGCGGTGAGCGCCTCGTCTTTGCCCTGCACGCTCTGGCTTAGCAGCACTTTGATCGCCTGGATGAATTTCAGCAGCGCTTCGTTGTGCTGGCTTTTGCTCATGACGTAATTATTGCGCATGAAGCGGTAGGTGGTTTGCGCGGCGTCGGAGGCATTTTTATAGCCGAACGTCCCGGCGCGCGATTTGATCGAGAGCAGCAGTACTTTCATATTGTCATACAGGTTCACGTTGGGGCGGGCGGCGAGATCGTTATAGGTCTGTTCCAATACCCTGATATCGTCCCGGATCCAGTGCAGCGATTCGTCTTTCATGGTTTCAAGCGCCTGTTGCGCTTCGTGCAGAACTTCCGGCGTGATGAGCGCATTGATCGATTCTTTTTTCAGGCCGATGCGTTTTTTCAGGGTGAAATCCGCGGGCAGGAGTTTCGGCGTGCCGTCATCGATAACAGCGCCGATGATGGAGGATATTTTTTTGGGTTGCACGCTGCGGCGATTGTTCGGGTAATTATCGTCCTTGCGGCGGCGCGTGGGCCCGGTGAAATGCGGCGAGATGACGAAATCGCGCGGGTTATCGACCAGCTGTTCGATGCGGTTGAACAGCGTTTTGCTGGTGTAAGGCTTGACCACGAATTCGGTGATGCCGGCATCGCGTGAGAATTCCACGTCGTTGCGTTCAGCGCGGGCAGTGAGCATGACGACCGGCAGCGCGCGATTGGGCGATTCATCCGAGCAACGCAGGAAGCGCGTGAGCATGATGCCGTCCACATGCGGCATTTCCCAGTCGGTGATCACGATATCCACCTGATGGGTTTTAAGCACGCGAATGGCATCCTCGCCATTGCGTACATGCTCCATCTTGCTAAATCCCATATGTTTAAGCAGGTGCATGAGCACGGTGGCCATCTGATGGTCGTTATCGGCCACGAGGATGCGGATTTTAGCAAGTTGCTCTTTTTTAAGGGACATTGGTTAATTGTATCGTTACGGGAATGGGTTAACAAAGTATTTATTATATTAAAAAATAAGCAATTTCAACAAAATAACATGTTTTTGACCGTTTTGTGACAGCCTCTATCCGGGGCGCCAATAAGGGGTAATTTTCACAAAAGCTTCACATTTCTCGCCTGTGGTTAAGTTATAATAAATACTGAGATATTAATTAAGGTTGGCAGGTTATGGCAGGTGATTCACTGGATAAACGCACTTCGTTCGAGCAGCTCGGCGACTGGGCGAAGCATAACTATGAAACGCAAATTCATACTCAATTGTCGGATGTCACGGTTGATATTTCCAAACAGCTCAGCGAAAAAACCAAAGACAATCTAAAAATCAATGAAGAATCCGCCCAGAAATTTATTCCGCTGGCCGTGGGCGGCGGCATTGCCATCATCGGTTACCTGTTGATTGGCCCTATCCAAACCGTAACGGGTTATGCGTTTAAAGGCCTGAAACAAATCGTCACCGGCTTTGGTTATTTTGAGAAAATTCCGGGGATCGGTGGGATGTTCAAAGGGCTGGGCGATGCGGTGGAATCCGCGGGTGAATATGTTGCCTATGCACTCCCCGCCCTTGCTGGGCTGGTGGGTTATAAAATGATGGAGGTGCCTCCTCCGCGAGCGCCGGAAAGCAAATTAGGGGGTGCCGATCTTACGGGCAGGGTGGGACGTAAGGCTATATCCACCGATTCTCCGTTGCCGGCAGCGCTGGGTTCAGTATCACCCCCGCCCGCATCATTATTACTCAAGCCTGCCCCTCCTCCTCCTCCGCCAAAACCGGAGACTGTAAAAATCATTAAGGAGAATAACCTCGATAGCGCTACTGCTTCGGAAAGACTGACCGAGCGGGGAAAGATAAAGGATCAGAAAGAATTTAGGGTTTGGAGTCCTGAGTATCTCAAGAAATTAGATGAATTGGATAAGGCTATTCATGAATACCAAAGTAATGAAAATCAAATATATGAGGACAGCCGAGACTTCGCCAGGAGAGCCGCCGGAGTCAATATTGCCGAGCGTAACAAGGTGGTTAGCGCACTAATTAATGTGGGTTTTTCAACACCGGAGGCTGAAGCCTTTGTGCCCGATCCGCGCACCATCAAGCTCACGACGCATATATATTCCGCCGAAGGCAAGGATTTTCCGCCTGCGCTGGAAGAATTCATTAAGCGTTTTGAAACTGCCTATGGCGAAGGCGGACCCAAGAATCAGGTGGTCGGTGGTCGGGGAATCTTTGAATTTACTCCTCTTGCAGCGGAGGGGGATAAAACCCCGCGTCGCATGACTTGGAAAGAAATGTGTGAAATGGATGATAAAACTTCCGCGATTACGCTCAAGCAGGAATATATGTGGAAGGCGATTGCATTCGTGGAAGACCGATATAAATGGTATGAAAAGCCTTTCAAGTCGGGCGATAAGGAGGCCGGTTGTAAAACTAGCACTCATCGGGAATTTTCCAGCTACGAAGGTTATGAATATGAAGACCATACTAACGACAAATGGAATACGACATGGTGGTTTAATACGGCCCCGGATCGTTTGTCGGGGCAGGCAGGATATATCGACGGGAAACCTGTTGATAACATGACCTGCGCGCAGGAACATAAAAAAATCATCATACCGCTTTGTGATATAAAAACGGTGCGTGAAATGGGTGGTTTTTATACCTTTGATACCAAGCAAACCGGCCCGGTGTACCGGCAGATGATGGAAGCATGGGAAGCGCAGAAAAAAGCCGTAGATAATGACATCAAAGACCATGACGCCAAGAAGGAGCTAGTTAAGAATTATACGAAAGCCCGCGAGGTCATGGAACAGCGGAAAAATAATATCCTTAACCATAGGAGTACTGTCATTGGCGTATACCAGGGAGAGGATAAAGAATATTATTCCGTACAAGTCAAAGATTGCCGCGATCAGGGCAATCCGCAAAACCTGACAATATGTTTTAAGAAAAATGGGGAGAATTACGAGTTCACCGATTGGAAAAACGGCACTAGGGAAAATGGAGCCGAAAATGGCGGCACATTTTATTCCAACCTGAAATGGCAAAAACCTGCCATCCCGGTAACGCTCACCGCTGCGGAGTATAATGACCTGGTCAACGGAAAAACCTCGCCGGATGCGTTGATCGACGCCCAGAAAACTTTTAAGAAAAGCGGTATTGCTGTTAAGTGCAGTGGCAACGAAGTCACACTCTCGGACACCAGCATTACTGTTAAATACTACAGTAGCAACGAAGCCACTATCTCGGACACCAGCGATCCCAAAAACCCCGTACATTATAAAGTAAAAGGCGAGTATAAGGACGGGCAATTTACCGTCAGTGGATTGGGGTTGATCGGTGTGGGCGATGGAAGCGTTTATGCAGCTTTACCACCGGATAAAAAATTAGTAGTGACGGATATGAATGATCCGAAAAGCTGGAAGGCAATGGCCGCGGATGTGAGCAAGGTCGATGTCACAAAGTTGGTATCCATTGTGGAACAAAAAGCCAATGCCAATTGGAAAGCCCCCAATAATAATCAGGGATATGTCACGTTCTACGATTTACGGGCATACAAGCAGGGCCAGCCCGAAACCGCCAAACTCATGACGATTAGTTACTACAAAGGAGCATCTGAAAGGTGTATATTCACTGGTTATAAGGAAGGTGGTGTTAACTCCGGCGCGGCATGGACGATTCCGGCGCCTGATAGCATGGTAGTCTATGGTCTTGATAAGAATCCGGACAGAATCTTCAACGCCCTGCGGGTCATAGAAGGAAAAGCAGTGGAAGCCGGTTATGAAGCCACTAAGAATCAAGGTGGATACGAGATTATTGGATATGAAAACACATCTGAAGAGGAAAGAAATCGTATCCTCAAGGATCACAAAATTCATAGTATTGAGCAGATTAAAATCAACGGAGCAAAGCTAGGCTATAGTGGTGATATTATATTGCACGGACATTCTTATAAGTACGAGTCAATCACTAATAAAGGTACTATGCTAACCACCTTCGCGCTTGATGCGTACGAGCTTAAATCCAGTTCAGGACAAAGTTATTTTAAACCAATAGCAAGAATTAAAATGAAACACACCAATGCTGGGGATATTCTAAAAGATATTCAAAAAGCCTTTGAAACGAAAGGCATTGAAGAAGATCTCAAAAGAGAATCTGCTAAGCTGACGGAAGCCAAGCCCCTGGAAGTTAAGCCTGTAGAAACCAAACCAGATGAATCTCCTGCTGCGCCTTTGCCGCAAACCAACAACAAACGCCCCCGCCGCCGCGATTCTTCGGAAGAAGTTCTTCTTGCGGGAGCGCCTGCGGCAGCCAGCCCATCCCCGTTGCATATTCTCGATATGGGGGCAGGAGCCTCCCCGGTCAGCCCCACGATCGTGGCGGTTGCAAGCCCTGAAACCATGGGTAAATCCAATCCCTCCCCGGCCAGCACCACGGTGTAAACCAGGCCTTAAAATCCATGATGAAAGAATCCATCCGTCAGGATGCTCACGCCGGGTTGATTATAATGGGCCGGGATTGGCATTCGGCAGGGCGCTTAGCTTATCATCGTCCCGTCTGGCGTCTTACCTTGAGGCGTTTGGCTGGAAGCTAGTTTAGTATCCACTTTCGGCACATTCACATTGGGCGCTAACATTTTCACCCCTGTCAAATCACCAATCTTGCCCAGAGCTTCTAGCATGGCTGCCGAGGGCGCCCCCATGCCCGTGAGTTTGGCAACAGCACCGATGCCTTGGAGGGCGAGGTCGCTGAGGCCTTGCCCCGGCGCTTTATCCGGCTGCGTTTTCGGGCCAGCCGCCAGTTGCGGTTCATTCTTTAGGCCATTTTCATATTTCTCTATAATTTTATTGGCATCTGCCTCTCGTTTATCCAAATTATCTTTAGCTTGCGGGTTTGCCGCAACTGTTTCCGTTGGCATTGGAAGCTGTTCGGGGACGGGATGTTTGCTCATGGGCGCCGGAATTCCCGGAGTATTTTCTGACTGAGCCAGTTCTGGCGGTATTTGCTTATTTGCTTCTTCCAGCTCTTTTGGTGTCAGTGTTGCTTTGTTTTTGGAGAAAGTAATCACTTCTTTTATATCAACCTCCCTCAGGCCGGAATTCTCAATTGCCGCCATATGCATTTTGTAATCATATCGTGAAAGTGCATCGCTCGCGGCCAGATAGTCAGGGTTGGATTTATTCTTCTTAAGATATTCGCGCATGGCATCAGCCACTTTGGGATCCGTGGTTTTCCCACTATCCGCATCGCGATTGAGCTGATTTGCGATTAAACGGCATGCATTAGGATCATTAGGGGCCGCCATGGCCTGCATCGTCGCGACATTTTCCCGTGTGTTTAATTTTTCTGACTCCACCTTGGCCATTTCCTTAAGGCCATCGCGCAATTGCACCAAATCCTTACGGTTGGGGTTTTCCTGAATAATATAAGTGAGGGAATTGACGTCACTTGCCAATTGACTCATGGCATCGCGGTTGAAAACAGGATTCCCTTTGTCGTCTTTTTGCCCATATTTTTGTGCATAGCTTTCCGGCGTAATGGAACCGTCCGGTTTGGTAGGCAACCGCTCAACCACTTTTTTTATGGTATTCGCTTGGGCAGCAGCCATCGCATTTGCCTTTTGCGCTTCTTCCGGCGTCGGGAAATGCCGTCCTTCCTGTTTACCGTATCTTTCATAATGTTCCTGGGCGGTTGTGAACCAGCCATTGCTTTGGGCCCTCCCGCTCTCCAGCGCTTCCTTCACGTCGGGGTTGGCAGCAAGATAGGCTTTAGCTTGTTCCGCTTCTTGTCTTTTCGCCAGCATCGCATCCCGGTTTTGCTGGTAATTATTCAGCTCGGTCGTCGCCGCGTCATAAACAGCCAAATCGGATTTGGCATTATCGAATTCAAGCGAACGCTTCCTGCTGGCAAATGGGTTAAATCCGGGTTCGACGAGCCATCCATCCTTTTTAACAATCGTTTCGCGCAGCTCATTCTTTTTATTCTCAAGCTCACCGCGCACGATCTCACGCGTATGTGGATCATTGAGGTCGAACAGGCCGCGCTCATCGAATTTAGCCCCCCGTTCTTTGAACTGCTGCCTGAGCGCTTCGTTCTCCGCTGCCGATTTACCAAAAATCCGGTTGCTGACGGTAGTGATATGCCGGTTGTCCTGGCTCGCTGTAAAACGTTTATCCTGTTCGGCATAAGTTGTGACTGCGTCATCGATGCCCTCGACGATCTTAGGCACGCCGGTAACGATAACACCGATCGACGTTGCTTTGGCGGCCTCCAATAAAATCTCGGCGGGCATTTCTTTGAGTCGCTCCGTGCGCCCATCCAATACAGCATACTGCTTGTCATATTGGTCCTTGGTAATTTTACCCCCAGCAAAATCCTCTTGCAGTTTCTGTTCCGCCAGCAGGATTGAAACCCCTTCTTTGATCATTGCCTTTTGCCCGGCCATTAATGTACTGGCCGCGCCACCGGCCTGACCGAACGTAAGGGCGTTGGCATAGCCATCAATCACCAGCCCGGCACCCATATCCGCTATCGCTTCCGCTTTCTGGGCCGCAGACATGTCTTTATTATTGATAATGTCATACGCTTCGCCACTTATCTGAGTCGCAGCAAGGGCAGTACCTAAAGGGCCACCTGCCTTTGCTAACTTAGATTTGAACCCGGGTTTGCTTTCAACTGGTGCATTAGCTTGAGCAGGCGGTGCGGGCGTTGATGGGGGTGCAGGAGCGTTCGTAGTGGTAGGACGCGCCGTTGTTTGCGGGGTTGGGGCATTGGCTGTGGGTGTTGCGGTCACAGTGGGTGTTGGTGCTACGGATGGCGCTGTCGGCGCATTGACAACGGGCGTAGTTACGGTCGGCGGCGTGGGCGTTGTTGTCGTAGGAGTAGGAGAAAGACGAGCAGGTTGGCGTTTTGTAGACGGCTCTTCGCCGCCAAAGCCCCCGCCAAACCCGTCGCCAAGGCCATTATTGCTGCCTCGAGCCTGGGAATTCCGTCCCGCACCACGAGCATTTTTGTCTGGACCACCGTTTTGAGTGCTAGGATTTTGTGGAACCTCTTGCGTGTAAGTGCCCCCTTGTGCCGGTGCATTAGCCGGAGGCGCGGCACGTGTTGGTGGCGGTGGTGGCGGCGCTTCGGCGGCTGGCACGGTGCGTGTGCCCGGCGGTACTACCGGATCGACCACATTCGCTGATGCCATCGGCGGAACAGGAGTTTGCGGCCTGGTGCTGTGGGTCGTTAGATCGCTGGGCGGCGGCGGTACAGGCCGTGGGGTTTGTGCCGGTGCATTAGCCGGAGGCGCTGCACGATTTGTGGGTTGTGGCTGAGGCTGTGCAGTGGCGTTTTGGGCGCGTCTGGCTTCTGCTGCTTCTGCCATGAGGCGCTCCCGCTGTGTTTGTGGCGTAGCAGTGGGAGCATTGTGGGCCTGTGTCGCCGGAGCCGGAGCATTAGCTGCTGGTGCCGGGTGCTGTTGAGCCGGGTGCGGTTCATGCGGCGCAGCATTTGCAGCATGTTGCCCCGCATTAGGCACATGATGGGGCGGTTGTTGCTGTCCCGGTGGTTTAGAAAAGTCGTAATTCCCCCGATGAAATGGCTCCATAGGCGGATGGGGGTCTGTTGCGATGGGAGGGGGGGTTAATGTGTTTTTGTCAAATAACCATTTCGCCCAATCGGGAGTGACCTTCGGATCAGTTCCCGTGAAAGCATGCCCAAAATCCTGTTTTGCCCGCGAGTATCCAAAAAGAAGTCTCTGCTTTAGTTGAGCTTCGTTTAATTTGCCCGAAAGCCCCATATCCCCAGGCATAGGTAAGCCTGCCCGGCCCGCTGTGTTATATTGACCTGGAGCAGTACCGGCACTTGTTCCGTATTGCGCGTCGAATCGTCCCATAACTTTGCCTGATTTCCCCATAGGCATATCGTCCATAACCGCTGCGGCACCTGGTGGCCGAAGCTTAATTTTGCCGGATTTGTCCATCGCTTCTATTTCAGCGACCGCTTTATGCATCTCTTCAATGCTATTGAAATAGACGGTCATGCCTTTGCCGGCTTGTTTGCCGTCATGGCCGATTTTCGCCTGATAGATTTTATCCCGGTTTTGAACCGCCCACTCATACATGGCTCGGGTGGTTGGGTCATTCATATCACGTGAAACGTTCAGGTGAATTTTCCACAACGCTTGCTTGCCATTCTGACCTTCTATAAGCGGACGATCCCCATTAACATAGACTCCATCGCTTTCTATCTTAAGGTAAGCAGGCGGCTTGCCGGAAGTGGGAGGGTTATCGGCCATGGGACTCGCACACTAAAAAAAATTAATCTCATCATTTTACATAATATTTGTTAATAAATTATGACCATTAAGGCAGAGCCGCTAGCCGCGCCTTGTTTAATTATCAGTATATTAAACACAATTATAGAATAACTAACTGAAATTATTTATTAATTTATTTATGGAACGGGTGGCTGGAATTGAACCGGGTCACAATAGCCGTTTATTGGCAAATGCCTTTCCCGATCCGGTCTTTAAATAATGTTCAAATTCACGGGCTTTTTGTTGATTAGCGAATGCATGATAGCTTACCAATTCCCACGGAGCATACTTAGCGGTATGTGTAGACTTTCCCGCATTGTGATCTTTCAGGCGAGTTTTCAAATCCTCCGTATAGCCCCGATAAGTTTGTTCAGGGAAGTTGATGCTTCGCAGTAAGTAAACGTAATACATAACCAGCCCTCCTTCGCTCTCTTCCTCGCTTTGCTCGGACTCGAGCTTCGTAGCGCATCCTTCGGCGTAAGTCTTCGGCTGTCTTACGAAAGGCGTAAGCCATCCGAAGCCAACGGCGAAGGATGGTGCTCGCGACCGGAATCGAACCGGTACAACCTTGCGATCGAGGGATTTTAAGTCCCTTGCGTCTACCAATTCCGCCACGCGAGCACACTAAAGGACAGATAACAGATGGCAGGTGACAGACAACAGGAAATTACGGGCCCTTACGCCAATTCCCCGTCTTCTACCACATCGGTAAGCCCAAGCAGCATGGCTTTGATGGCGCTGGTGGCGGTGGCAAGGCGGGCTTCGTCCGCGCAGCGCGCGACGAGGCTGGTGCCGAGGCGATTATGGCGAACGAAAGGGTAACTGCCGATCTCCACGTCGGGAAATTTGTCCTGCACGGCGCTTAAGCCCGCGGCGAGGAGGCCTTCCGTGATGTAGACTGAGAGCGTGCGCGAGAGCATTTTAGCGCCGCCTTTCAGTTCGTGGCGGAGCGCGCCGAACATGGCCTGCATGATGGCGGGGACGCCGGCCATGACATAGACATTCCCGATATGAAAGCCGGGCGCGGCGCTGACGGGGTTGGGGATAAGCGTTGCGCCCTCCGGCATTTCGGCCATTTTCAGGCGGGCGGCATTGAGTTTCTCAGCGCCGTAATGGCGGGCGAGGGTGGCTTCGGCTTCCTTGTGGCGCATGAGTTTCACGCCGAAAGCGGCGGCGATGGCCGCCGAGGTGATGTCGTCATGCGTGGGGCCGATGCCGCCGGTGGTGAATAAATAGCTATGGCATTTGCGGCAAACATTCACGGTTTCGACGATGGTTTCATGGATATCCGGGATGACACGCACCTCCATCGTGCGCACGCCGCATTCGTTTAACTCTTTGGCAAGCCATGCGATATTCTGGTCCTGCGTCCGTCCGGAGAGGATTTCATTACCGATAACGATGAGACAGGCGGTGGGGCTATTCATAAAGGCTGGCCTCTCATAAAATCCTATCTTATATATAAGGTAATGCATAAAAATTAAAGGAGCAATCTTTGCCAGACGACAACCGCCCCATCACCATCCATAAACCCGCCGATTACGAGGGTATGCGCGCTGCCGGGAAACTGGCCGCCGAAGTGCTCGACATGATCGCGGAGCATGTGCAGCCCGGCATCACCACCGGCGAACTCAACGATATCTGCCACGCGATGATCGTCGGCGCGGGCGCGAAACCGGCGCCGCTCGGCTATCGCGGTTTCCCTAAATCCATCTGCACGTCGGTCAACCATGTCGTCTGCCATGGCATTCCCGGCGATTTGCGCCTGAAAGATGGCGACATTGTTAATGTCGATGTCACCGTCATCGTCGATGGCTGGCACGGCGACACCAGCCGCATGTACTGGGCGGGCAGCCCCTCCATCAAAGCCAAGCGCCTCTGCCAGATTACCTATGAAGCGATGATGCTCGGCATCGAGCAGGTGAAGCCCGGCAACACCGTCGGCCATATCGGCCACGCGATCCAGACCTACGCCGAAAAACACGGCTATTCCGTCGTGCGCGATTACTGCGGCCATGGGCTGGGAAAGGTGTTCCACACCGCGCCGAATGTCGTGCATTACGGTGTGCCGGGCGAGGGCGAGGTGCTGAAAGAAGGCATGTTCTTTACCGTCGAGCCGATGATCAACGCCGGCCATTACGATACGATCCTCAGTCGCCACGACAACTGGACGGTGACCACGCGCGATAAATCCCTCTCGGCGCAGTTCGAGCATTCGCTGGCGGTGACGAAAAACGGCTATGAGATTTTCACGCAGTCGCCGACGGGCAAGCATTTCCCGCCTTATGTTTAATTGTTATCCCGACGCAGGCCGGGATCCATGTTTATAGAATAAAAATGGCTGATGATATCGTAGTCAAAATAAAGAAAGACGTGGATTCGCAAGTGCGCCCCTCCGGGTCCGGCCTGCGCCGGGATGACGTAAAAGAAAAACCCCACCACACCGGCCACCGGGCGCGGCTGCGCGAGCGGTTTCTCAAACATCCGGAGGCGCTGCCGGATTACGAGCTGCTCGAGATGATTTTATTTCCCGCCAAGCCGATTGGCGATGTGAAGCCGATGGCGAAGGATTTGTTGAAAGCTTTCGGCAGTTTCGGGAAGGTAATTTCCGCCGAGCCGATGGAGCTCATGAAAGTGGTGGGCGTGAATGAGGCAGCGGTGGTGGCGATCAAGGTGGTGAAGGCCTCCATCGAACGCACGCTGAAAGAAGAAATCGCCGACCGGCCGATCATCAAAAGTTGGACGCAGCTGCTCGATTATTGCCGCATCCATATCGGCTCCAACCAGAACGAGGAATTCCACGTGCTATTCCTCAACCAGAAGCTCGAACTACTCGTCGATGAGCGGCAGCAAAAAGGCACCATCAACCACACGCCGGTCTATCCGCGTGAAGTCGTCAAACGCGCGTTGGAACTGGGCGCCGCGAGTCTTATCCTCGTGCATAACCACCCGAGCGGCGATGTAAACCCAAGCAAGGCCGATGTCGATGTCACCAAGCAGATCATTGATGCCGCCCGCCCGCTTGGCATCGAGGTGCACGATCACCTCATCATCGGGGCGAAGAAACATTTTTCATTCAAGAGTAAAGGCCTCATATGACCGCGTGGGGCATTACATCGGGTTCTGCGGGCATGGAAGCGCAGGTGAGGGCGCTGGCGTCTTTGCTTGGCATCGAATGCGACATAAAAAAAGCGCAGCTCAAAAAACCGTTCGTGGCGCTGCCTAACCGGATTTATGCGGGGGCATTGCGTCCGTTTGTGCTGTCGCTGCTTTCAGCGGAAAGCGATGCGCTTGCTCCGCCTTATCCCGAACTCGTCATCAGTTGCGGGCGGCGTGCTGCGGCGGTGGCGCTGGGGCTTAAGGCAAAAGCGCCGGATACAAAATTCATCCATATCCAGGACCCGCATATCGACCCGAAGTATTTTGACGTGGTTGTTGCGATGCAGCACGATAAAATCACCGGCACTAACGTCATCAAAACGCGATTTGCGCTACAGAATATTACGCCCGCGCGCCTTGCCGAAGCGAGAGCGCGTTTCGCCCCGCGTTTTGCGGAGTATCCTTCGCCGCGCATCGCGGTGCTGATCGGCGGTTCGACGAATAAATACACGCTCACGCCAGAAGCCCAGCTCGACATTATTTCGCAGTTGCAGCAATTGCTCGCAGCTACGCCCGGTTCACTCCTTATCACGCCGTCGCGGCGCACGGGTGCGGAAAATATCCGCATGCTGCGCCATGCGTTTGCGGAAAACAGCCGCGTGTATATTTACGATTTTGCCGAAGAAAACCCCTATATGGGGTTGCTCGCGCTGGCGGATACGCTGGTGGTGACCGATGATTCAGTGAATATGATGAGTGAGGCGCATGCAACCGGCAAGCCGCTTTATATCATTCCACTCCCCGGCCATGGGGGCACCAAGCCTGCGCGTTTTGCCGAAGGGTTGCTTAAGGACGGGATTGCGCGGAAATTTAGTGGGCGATTGGAGCAATGGAGTTATCCGCCGGATGGTGAGATAGCGCAATTGGCAGAAAAAATCAGGAAATTGCTTTAGTGGGATGAGTTTTTGACTTCGATCATCTCTTCGAGCCAGGTCTGGAAGACGTTCGGGCTATTCACCGACGCATGCAGCTGGCGCAGGTGCGGGATCAGATCGTGCAGGCTTTGGACCTGTTCGGAAACATCCGCCGGGACATTATTATGAGGGTTATGTGGTGCATGGTGCGTCATTTTTTAATTATAGCATAGAGAATAATTAATAAATGTTAAGGTTTTGTGACAATTAAAGATTAATAATATCAATAACCTAGACGCACTGCTTCGGAAAACCTGCCTCCTCTAAATCCCAGTCATGGATCGTTTCGAGCCATTCATGGAAGATAAAATCGGCCAGTTCCGGCGGGTTGCTGGCGCCCTCACCAAGGAGGGTTTCGAGCTGCTCTTTGTGGGGCGTGAAAAGCAGATGCCACGCAGCCACGAATAACGCATAAGCCTGTTCAGCGAAAAGCTTGCGCGACAGGGGTTTGTCATGCAATGCCGCTTGCGCCGTCCGCACCCCCCCGATGATGTGATTCGTTTCCGGATTGCCGTCGATGCCGATACAGAGGGCGCGGCAGCTGAGAACTCGCCACATATCGGCAGGTGAGCCGGGCACGCGGTCGTCCCAGAATTCAGACAGCAGGTTGGCGATGGGAACTTTGTTTTTGACCGAAGCGCGCTGCCATGCCTGCAAACGGTGCAGGCGGTTTGCGCGCGCGGTTGCCGACATTTCGCCGTTATAGAACCGGCTGTTTGTTTCCATGTTTTCATCGTCGAGATGGCCGTGCTCATCAGCCTCGACAAATTTGTCGGCGGCATCCTTCACGAAGAGTTTGCTATCGACCGCCAGCGCCCGGTTATGGGCGCTGTTCCCGGCTTTGGCGAGCAGGCCCGAGGCGACGAGGTCGGGGCGGTTGTGCTGCATCTTGGCGCCCGATTCATAGGTGCGAAGCGCGTCCATCACCATCGTGTATTGGTCGTAGCGCCGGAACATGTCGATCGCGACATCGATAAGTACATTGGCGCATTTCCGGTGCAGCAAAAGCGGCGCTTCCTTTGCATAGACCAGGCCGAATTTATTGACGAGGTCGTTGGGATTTTCCTTGCGGACGCGCGCATATTCCGCCTTATCCACCGGCGTTATTTTTCCACCCGCATAGACCAGGTTTTCATGCGCATAGACGGGATGCAGCAGGAGCGCTGGTCCACGTTCCTTGAAACGGAAGCTGGCGAGATCGACCAGCGTTTCCTTCAGTGCGATGGGTTGGTTTTCGTTGGGAAATGTCATATTACTGGGCGAGCATATAGAGTGTTTTGGAGCGGTATTCGCGGCGGTGTGTGACGAACACGACGATGGCAGTGGCGATCATAAACAGGAACGGATGGAGGAACCAGCCGAGTGCTGCCAGCCCGAAATAATAGGCGCGCAGGCCGTTGTTGAAATGGCGTGCGGCGTTGCCGACGAGGTAGCTGCCTTTGCCCGCGATGCTGTTATGTTCGCCGATGCGCTCATTATGTGCGGGCGCGGCGGCGACGAAGATGCTGGCGTAATTATAAAGTCGGAGCGACCACGTATATTTAAAGAAGGCGTAGATGAAAATAATCATCAGCAGGAAGATTTTTATTTCCCATAAAAACGGGCTGCTCGACTTGGCAAACGGCACGGCGGCAAGAATGGATTCGGCACGTTCGTGGTAGCTCAGCATGGTCATGAGGCCCAGCAGGAGGAAAATGCTGGTGTTGGCGAAAAACGTGATCGAGCGCTGCAGGTTGCCGATCATGATGACGTCGACGCTGCGGTTGTCGCGGTGCAGCATTTCATGCATCCACTGCGTGCGGTAGCCGTTCATGACGGCGAGCAGGCTGTTTTTCAGGTGCGTTTCTCGGTCGGTGACGAGGGCGTAGCCGATCCAGCTTAAGAGGAAAAAGCTAAGCGCCAGCATGTCCTGCCAGTCCATGGAATCTGTAATAGCGGTCATATTATGCCTCGTCCGTGAAATGGATGCGTGCGCCACCGATAAACACGGCGAGCGTCAATGCGGGTTTTATTTTGACGGCCAACGTGCCTTGATGCGCATGTGCCAGCGATTTTGCAAGCGCGATGCCGATGTTCGACTGTTCGGATTCCGGAATCGGAGATTCTACCTGCGCCATGTCCAGAAGTTCCGTTTCCGTGAGCAGCGGCGTGCTGTCTTCGCTGACAATAAACGCATAAAATTTGCGTTCGCGTTTCTCGCTGACGATGCGGCCTTCCAGCCGTAGCGTCACACCTGCCTTGGTATTTTCCACTGCATAGAGCAGCAGGTTCATGAGGATTTGTTGCAGCCGGAAGGCATCGGCCATGAGCGAGGGTTGCGGCTCCTGTACATCGAGTTTGATCGTCTGGTTTTTAGTCTGCATTTTGTCGGCGGTGGCGCGGACGGCCTTGCCGACGGCCTGTTCGATATCGAGCGGTTTTTCCTCAAGGGCGATGGCGCCGGTTTCGGCGCGCGCCAGCGTCTGCAGTTCCTGGATGGTGCTGAGCAGTTCGTTGCCGGTTACGAACATATCGCCGGCATATTGGCGGTATTTGCGGTTTTCCAGCGGGCCATAGAGCTGGTCTTTCATTACCTGCGCTGCGCCGATCAGGTTATTGAGCGGCGTATGCATTTCCTGGCAGACATAGGCCATGAATTCCAAGGCGCTGCGTGCCTGCGCCTGGATGGCAAGCTTTGCGCCTTTCATCTGGAACATTTTGTGGCGCAGTTCGCTTTCGATACGCTTGTTTTCCTCGATATAGTCGCTCACGCGACGGATCTGCGCCGACAGCGCCTCGATTTCAATGGGCGCATCTTCCCCGGCTGGCTCGTAAGGTTTGCCGCCGGCGATGTCCGACACTTTCTGCGTCATATCCAGCACCGGCGCGATCAGGCGGATACGCACCATCCACATGAACAATACGAAAAACAGCGCCAGCCCGGCCATCTGCAACAACCGTGACCAGAGCAGGCTGCGCACCGGCTCGTTATTGTATTTACTATCGTAATCGAGCAGGATGACGAAGGGATAATGCTGCAGGACGCGGTAATAGGCGTAGTCGCTGCTTTCAAACCATGGGCTGGGTTCCGACACCAGCCCGCTTGGATGCTGGGAGAAATTGATATTCACCAGCGCCTCCGCCGGGAAATGCTGCGCGATGAAATCCTTGTCCGTGGGGACCTGTGTTAGCGGCGCGAGCTGCTTGCTGGCGATGGCGAAGCTGCTGCCCTCATGCTGCACCAGCCTGCTTATGCGCTTGCTTAGCGTATCAATGTCGATACTGATGACGAGTGTGCCGAGGAATTTACCGGTATCGTCGGTAATTCCCATCGCTGCCGGAATGACCCAGCGTTTGGACGCGCGTCCTTCGACCGGCCGTCCCACCACCATTTTCCATGGTTCCGGGGCGCTTTCCTGCACGTAATCGCGGTCGGACATGTCTATCGGGCTTTCGCGCACGCCCTGGTCGCTGCTGATGACCATTTCATGATCCGGGTTGACCCAGGTGAAGATGGTATAAATATAATCGCGGTTATCGAAGGTTTTGAGCAGGCGGGCCATGCGCGTGAGGTCGTGGCGGTCGTCGAGGGCGATCTGCTTCCCTAGTGCCGCGAGCAGGTAATTGGCATTGTCCATTTCGGTGTTGATGAGCTCTTCAATATGCTGCGATTCTGCGTTCAGCTCGCTGGTGACGCGCAGCGTATTGCGCATATAGGTGTTGTAGGTGACAATCGCCGAGACGAGGCACAGCAGAAACAAAATAGCGGCCGACAGCACGATAAAATCACGCGAGAGCGACGGTTTGGTCCATGAATGGCGCATTGGCAGGCCTTTGAACGGGTTCAGGTGGGATAGTATAGCGTATTTAATGGGTTAGGTAAATGGAAGCGTTACCCGGTGGCAATCTGGCTGTCGCGGGGCGTTTCGCGGCCGGCGAGCAGCTTTTCACCGAGGGAGTGATACTGGGTTTTTTCAGTAATGGGGCAGGTTTTGCAGGATTTGACCTTGTCGGCATATTTAGGTGCGGCAGTTTCTTCTGCGACGATAGGTGCGGCATTTTCTCCGGCATGTTTGGGAAGCTCGGATTTTTCTTCTTTCTTTTTCGCAAAAATGCGGCTGCCGACATATAAAATCGTGGCGGCGGCCGTGGTTGCGAACACGTCGATGGCGGCGACTTTCCCATAGCGGAACCATCGCGTTTCCTGTCCGGCGATATGTGTGGCTTTCCCGAAGGGCTTGCACACGACATGTTCGGCGAATTTATCTTCGAAATGCTTGAATTTTTCTTTCCCGAAGAGGGTCGACGCCCCCTGGAATCCAACCCAGGCCGCGGCGACGGCAAGCACGCGGCTTTTGACAAGGCTGCCCCATGATTGCTTGGGTTCTTCTTTCACGGTTTCGATATCGTCTTTTTCGCCGAGCAGCCGGTTGAGTTTTTCCACGCATTCCGGTTTCCGGTCTTCGAGGAACTTAACCGGCACGATCGCCGCATGCCCCAAAGCGCCGAGGACGGTGCTGTTAAAAATCATCTCTGCCGCGTGTTCGCTCATGCCCTGTTTGGTTAGGGAGCCGGTGAGCCATGCATGGAACTTTGAGCCGGCGCCATATTTCGTCCAGAAGGTCAGCGGCATTGTGCCGATAAAGACCGCTGCGCCCGCGATGCCGCCATAGGTCAGCCAGTCGAAGAGTTTTTCACCCCTCGACTTGCCGTAGCGCTCGGTTTTTTTCGCGTCTTTGTTCATATCATGGCGCCAAACTAAAACTTTGTTCTTTGGATGCCATCGCGCGTTCGGTGTGGCGTTCCGCGGCGGCGGTTTTTTTTGATTTCAGGTGGTCACGCGATTTTCCCGCCTCTGGAAAGATAATAATCTCGCCGTTTTCTTCTTTGCCAGCGGGGTCGGTGCTGGAATCGATTTCCTTGGGTAATTTAACGTGTTTGCCGCCATTGGTCATATACATGGTCAGCGCGTGGATACCGGCAAACATCACATCCAGCGCGGCAAAGCCGAGGTAACGCTGGAACAACCCATTTTCCTTCATGAGTTTTGTGCCGCCGGGAACGGATTTCAGCACCTTGTTCGTATTCCTGACCACGGTATCTTTGATATTATCCAGCCCTACCGCATGGTCTAGGGCCACGCCGGAACTGACGATGATGATACTCGCGTAAATGCGCCGTTTTATGACATTCCACCAGCTTTGATGTGGGAGATCTTCCTCGATATGTATTTCGTCGGGTGTTTCTTCATGGCCGTCGGGAGCGGTCTGGTCGATGGCGAATTTCCTGTTGAGGTAATGCACGATCCGGCGCTTGTTATCCTCAAGCGGTTTGGTGGCAAGCGTTGCAAGGATGCCGCCGGTGGTCAGCGCCAGCGTTTTCCATATGCCGCCGCTGACTTTGGTCGCGCTGGACGGCGAAAGCAGTTTCACATGCGACAGCGCATTCGCCGTGCGTTCGATAATCCGGTCGAGGTGTTTTTTGCCGGAGAGGTTCTGGAAATAATCGGCGGTGAATAGCGAAATCGCCAGGTTCGCCCAGTAATTGACGCCCGAATAAACGATCCAGTTAAACCATTTCTCCCCTTTGCTCATGGTGTTTTCGGGGGCG
>Ga0206853_1016_pt1 | contig 38350 bp, 34 predicted proteins | sample Alteio_BWOrgCont_52_FD_152859 | JGI IMG/M metagenome (GOLD analysis project Ga0206853, IMG submission 152859) | Enriched cells from forest soil in Barre Woods Harvard Forest LTER site, Petersham, Massachusetts, United States -... | ecosystem: Environmental > Terrestrial > Soil > Temperate forest >... | reverse complement strand
CAGCGTTGAGAATTTCGGATTGGGAGCAGGGTTGTTCGGCGCGGGAATTTTATTGGATGAAGGCGGCGACGATTCGTATAAAGGCGGCACGTTCGTAGAGGGGTGCGGCGCGTTCGGGTTCGGCGTCCTTATTGATAAAGCCGGCAACGACACGTATCAGGCGGAGTTCAACTCGCAGGCGTTCGGTTTTACATGGGGATTCGGCGCAATCGTGGATGAAAAAGGGAACGACAATTATATTACATCGCCTAAATTTATAGATGTTTTGCGGTATGCAGACCACTATGGGACATTTACACAGGGCTGCGGTTTGGGGAATAACCCGACCGAAAGCGGCGGAATCGGGATTCTGAGCGACCGCGCGGGAAACGACACCTATTCGACAGATATATATGGACAAGGCTGCGGCTACTGGTATTCCTTGGGAGCGTTGGTAGATGACGGCGGCAACGACCACTACAATGCTTGGCAATATGCGCAAGGGGCGGGAGTGCATCGCGCATTTGGCGCGCTTATTGATAAAAAAGGCGACGATAATTATACCTCACACGGGGTTTCGCAGGGGTGCGGTCACGACGCCGGTTTTGGCGGGTTTTTGGATTGCGCGGGCGATGATTTTTATTCGACGGAATCGCTCTCGCTTGGCGCCGGCAATGCGTATGCAATCTCGTGGTTCTGCGACGCCGCCGGCAACGACGGGTATCTTGCCAAAAACTTGGATAATACGTTTGGGTTCAGCGATAAGCGCGAGGAATACGGGATGATCGGCATATTCCTCGATCTCGGCGGGCATGACGTGTTTCCCACGTATAATGAGCGCACGAACGCGTATTGGACGCAATCAACATTCGGCGTAGGGATTGATGCACCGGGTATTGACACGACTGAACAACACAAGGTAAATAAAAAATATGACGACAGCGTTCGTGCGGCGCGCGATTTGGCTCCGGATATCCCCACGTTGTTCATGCAGGCTTCAGCGGCGGAAGACAAGTTTCAATATATCGTTCAACCCGCCTGCGCAGAATTGGTGAAACGGAAAACCGAGTCCATACCATTTTTGCTTCCGCATCTTTCAACATGGCAAGCGCGCGAAGCTTTGGCTCTGCGGTATTACATTTTGCCGAAGATGGGTGACGACATTAAACCGATTTTGCGTGATTCGCTTGCTTCGGGAAATTGGCGAACCGTGAATATGTGCCTTATGGTGCTCGGCGCTCTCGGCGATTCATCGTATGCGGTGGACGTGATGCCCTTTTTGCGCAATCCACTCTGGATACATCGCGCAAACGCAGCACGACAATTGGGTTTGCTGAAGAATACAGACGCGGATTCACTGCTCCTGTATGCCCTGCAGAATGACACCGTGGAGATGGTGCGGATGCGCGCAGTGTATTCGCTCGGCGAGCTTGGCGACGCAGACGCGGCGGACGCGATAATCAACGCGCTTTCGGATAAGAATCAAATCGTCCGCAACAAGGCAAGCGATGCGCTGATACGCTTGGGCGATAAGGTGCAAACGAACGTGATAGAGGCGCTGAAAACGGCAACGGGTTATGAGCGGCAATATTTGGTGGAGTTGCTTGGGGGATTCCCCAAAGCACGGGGCGTGAAGAAATTGCTGACGGAATATTTGCGCGACGACGACCCCGCGAACCGGCGCGCCGCGATGACGGCGATGGAGAAAATCGCCAAGGATAACGCGCTCGGCAAAGCGTATCTCCGCGATTTGAAAAAAGACGCAGCGACGGAATCGGACACGGTGATTAAAGAGAGGATGACGCGCGTGATAGCGGCACTATCGGCAAAGAAAAAATAACACCATGTTCATCGGTCATTACGCATTGGGGCTTGGCGCAAAGAAGGTTTCGCCGAAGCCGTCGCTCGGAACGTACATCATGGCGGTCTCGTTCCTTGATTTGCTATGGCCCCTGTTTCTCTTGTTGGGCATTGAGCGCGTGCACATCATGCCAGCCGCCGCGTCGCCGTTTGAACGGCTTGAGTTTATTTATTATCCTTATACCCACAGCCTGTTGATGACTGTGGTGTGGGCGACCCTGTTTGCAGGCGTCTATTACATCATCAGGCGCGATTCACGCGTTGCACTTTTATTATGGTTTGGGGTTGCGAGCCATTGGGCGCTCGATTTCATCGTCCACAGACCCGATTTGCCGCTGACGCCGGGGAGCGGTGTTCTTGTCGGGCTTGGCGTGTGGGATTCGGCGCAGGCGACGTTGATAATTGAAGGTGTGATGTTTGCAGCGGGCATTTATTTTTATTTGCGCGCCACGCGGGCAAAGGACAAAACGGGAATATTCGCGTTTTGGGGTTTGATTGCATTTATTCTTCTCGCGTATGCAAGCAGTCTCATGGGTCCGCCGCCGCCGGATACAAATATGATAGGGTGGTTCGGTTTGCTTGGGTGGCTTGGGGTTGCATGGGGGTATTGGGCGAATAGGCACAGGGAAAGCCGGGTGAATAAATAACCGAACTGCATTGTGGTGGGGGTAAAGTCTCAATTTCAAGAATCGTTTTAACCATCAAAGATGTCATTCAGAGCGCAGCGAAGAATCTATCATGATTATACAAGTAGGCTGCATGGATTCTTCGGTCGCGGAGTTTACACTGAGCACAGCGAATGTGCTCCCTCTGAATGACAATCTACAAATCGTAATTTTGCAAAATGAATTTCAATCCAGTTGATTTTTCCTGCCACAATATAATTCCCGACTGCGGAGCCTTTTAAGAATTAATGCCACGCACCTTTAAAATACCCAAACCCGCCGACCCGTGGCTGCTTGTGCTTCTTGTTGCGGCAACGCGCATTCCGTTTTTTGCGAAGACGCTGTTCGAGTTCGATTCCATGAATTATGCGATTGCGCTGTTCCGGTTCGACCTTATGCAGGAGACGCCGCATTTCCCGGGGTATCTTTTGCACGTCGGTATCGCGCAGTTGTTGCTGTATCTCACCCACAACGTGAACGACGCGTACGTTCTCGAATCGTTCCTTTTATCAATCGGTTCCGTGCTGTTGGTGTGGTACGCCGTGCGGCTTGTTGCGGGGCGCGCGATGGCGTTCGGCGCTGCGGCAGTCTGGGCGTTTAATCCGATTTTCTGGTTCTACGGATGCGTTGCGACCGTGTATCCGCATGAAGCGTTTTTTACCGCCGCTGTCGCCGCAATCGGCGTGCGATACGGCACGGACGCTTTACGCCAGCGTTCGCGAATGCTGTTTCCTTTCTTGATGGCGGCTGCAATCGGCGTTGCGGGGGCGGCGCGCCCCACGAGCGTGCTTTTCTTTACGCCGGCAATGTTCGTCTTGCTTTGGAGGCTCCGCGCTCCGCTCCGCGTGTGGATTGGCGCGATTGGAATCGTCGGCGCAATTTCATTGACGTGGTTCGGAATATTACTTGCGTATGCAGGCGGAATTCAAGGGTATATAGATTCCGCGCATCATGCGCCGGTTCTGAAAGATAATTCGATATTTCTGAATGGAACGATTGCCCACCATGCGGCAATGATCGGCAAAATACTGCTTTATACGGCAATTGGAACGGCTCCGTTGTGGACGCTGTTGTGTTATTCGCTTATGCGCGCATCCGGCGCAACGTTTCGGATTATTAAACGGGGCATAGTATCTCCGGCGGGGATGTTTCTGACGACAATGGCAATCGTGCCGTTTGCATTTTATAACTTGATATTTTGGGCAAAGCCGGGATATCTGCTGAATATTTTGGCTGTTTCCGCAATCGTCGCGGGAACCTTGTATTGCAGGCTTCAGCGTGAAGGAGTTGTCACGCGATTTTGGCGCTGGGCGCTGGTATGGTCGCTTATATGGATTGTGTATTTCATTGTACCGCTGCCGGGAAAATCCGTTGATGAAATGCGGCGCGAGGTTGCGGTTGGCAGCACGGTGTACGAGACGACCGAGCGTTATCCGAGTTTGTATCAAAAAATATCCACTGCCGCCGTGAAGCTGTTTACGTACGCCTCGTCGGCGGGAATCGCCGCGTTTGACGGAGAGAATACCGCAATTCTCTCTTCGCTGCAGAAGTTGCCATCGCCGCCGGACAAACAAGTGATAATTGCGACCCAATGGGGTCAATGGGCGATGTTTTACCAACCGCACGCGACCGTGTATGATCTGAGCCTGTTTTCCGATAAACCGGCGCTTGTTTTTCGAGGTCATGAAATGGTGAAGCGCGAAGTTGCCGACAGCGTGATAACGATTCCACCGGACGCACAGGACGTCGTTATACAAATTTGGAAAGAGCATTGGGCGTTTCCCGCGATTAATGCGCAGGTGCATCTTGAACAACTGCCTACGATGAAATACGTGGATGAATGGCGGATTACGGATAGCCATTTTCGGTTTACAATCGGAGGGAAAACGTTTGTTCGATAAGCCGAATCGCCGGGGCGGTTTCGTTTATCTATTCTTCGTATTTTTGCGAGGCAAAACCCCAAAGAAATTGACAATTGCGATAGTCAAGAAAAATATATAATTGTTTGAACCAACCGCGAAAAAAATGACGATAGATGTTGTAATGCCCAAAATGGGCGAATCGGTGCAAGAAGGCAAAATAATAAAATGGCACAAGAAGCCGGGCGACCAAGTGAAGCGGGATGACGTGCTGTGCGACATTGCCACAGATAAAGTTGATACGGAAGTTCCATCGGCAGAGGAAGGAACGCTCGCCGAAATTCTCGTGAAAGAAGGTGAAACCGTTGCGGTGGATACGCCGATTGCACGGATAAGCACCGATGGAGCCGGTACACCGGCGCGTGCGCAGGAGACGCCCGCTGCAACGCAACCCGCTACGGCGCAGCCCGCACCGAAAGCAGAGACCACCTCAACAGCAAGCGTTCCACAGCCCGCGCAAGCGACTGCGCCGACAGAATCCGCTGCTTCGTCATCGGGTTCTGGGCGGGTCGAAATTGTTATGCCGAAAATGGGCGAATCGGTTCAGGAAGGGAAGATTATCAAATGGGTGAAAAAGCAGGGCGACAAAGTTGAAAAAGACGAAACACTTGTAGAAATTTCGACGGATAAGGTGGATACGGAAATTCCTTCGCCGGAAGCCGGCGTTCTTCAAGAGATAATCGCCCAAACCGGCGACGTTGTTGAAGTAGGAAAGGTGCTTGCGTATTTGGCAACGAATTCAACAACAACTGCCTCAAACGTTGCAAAAACGCAGCTTGCTCCGTCTATCCAGCCCGCCGTGAACACAAACCAGAATAATGGCGCGAAGGTTAGCGCTCCCGCAGTCGAAACACAAGCAGTAACAACTCCCGTTGCCGGTTCAACACCGCCGCAGCGGATGTCCGGCAAGAGATTTTATTCTCCGCTCGTTCGTACAATCGCCACGCAGGAAAAAGTATCGCTCGAAGAATTGGATTCAATTGCGGGCACGGGGATTGAAGGCAGGGTAACGAAGAGCGATTTGCTCGCGTATTTGAAAAATAGAACCGCGCGCCCGGCTGCAAGCCCAGCGGCTGCGCCGACACAGACGGCAAAATCCGAACCGCAAAAAACTCCGCCTGTCTTTGCACCCGGGGAAGACGTGGAAGTGGTGGAAATGGATTACGTGCGGCAATTGATTTCGGAGCACATGGTGCGGAGCAAACGTACATCCGCACACGTTACCGCGGTGCATGAATGCGACGTGACGATAATTGAAAAATTCAGGGCTGCAAAGAAAGACGCTTTCAAAGCCCGCGAAGGTGTTTCGCTTACACCGACGCCGTTTTTCATACAAGCGGTGGCGCAGGCGTTGCGCGATTTTCCGTACGTCAATGCTTCCGTTGATGGAACAAAAATTTATTTGAAGAAACACATCAATATCGGCGTTGCGACGGCGTTGCCCGATGGAAATCTTATCGTTCCTGTGCTGCGCGACGCCGACGGGATGACGATTACCGGAATTGCCCGCGCCTTAGCAGACCTTGCCAACCGCGCGCGGACGAAAAAATTGAAACCGGATGAAATTCAAGGCGGCACATTCACGATTACGAATTACGGAATTTTTGGATCGCTCTTCGGCGCACCCATCATCAACCAGCCGCAAGTTGCGATACTCGGCACGGGCGCAATTCAAAAGAGACCGGTTGTGCGCGAACTTGACGGCACGGATTATATCATTATCCGCTCAATGTGTTACCTCTCGCTCTCGCACGATCACCGTTTAGTGGATGGAATGTTAGGCGGGAAATTCATGTCCCGCATCGTGCAGTTGCTCGAATCGTTCGACCCCACAGCGGCGGGCATATAAAAGGGAAAAACGATGATTGAACTTCCTGTGTTATCATCTGCGGAAACCGTCAAGCCCGCTCATCCCATTGCGCCCATTGCACGAAGACCCGAGTGGTTGAAGGTACGTGTGCCGGGGGCGGGTGAGTATGCGCACGTTCTTGAACTTGTGCAAAGCAAATCGCTGCACACGGTGTGTGAAGAGGCGCGATGCCCGAATATGGCAGAGTGCTGGGCGGCGGGCACGGCAACGTTTATGATTTTGGGCGATACATGTACGCGTTCGTGCGGATTTTGCTCGGTGAAAACCGGGAAGCCGCTTTCCATTGATTGGGACGAACCGGTGCACGTTGCGGAAGCAATCCGCGCGATGAAAGTGAAACATGCGGTGATTACGTCCGTCAATCGCGATGAATTGCCCGACGGCGGCGCAAGCGTGTTTGCAGAGACCGTGCGGCAATCCCGGAAACTCAACCCCAACACCCGCATCGAAGTTCTTATCCCCGATTTCCGGGGCGAAACGGACGCCCTTGATATTCTTCTCGAATCTGAGCCGGACATTCTTGGACATAACACAGAGACCGTGCCGCGTTTGTATCGCACGGTTCGTCCGCAGGGCAGATATGATTGGACGCTTGAGGTATTACGACACTCCAAAGAAAAGGGGTTCCGCACGAAGACGGGTATCATGCTCGGTCTTGGTGAAACGATTGACGAAGTGGAAAGCGTCATGCGCGATTTGCGCGGCGTGCAGTGCGACATCCTGACGCTTGGACAATATTTGCAGCCCACGAAAGAGCACCTTCCCGTTTCCCGTTTTGTGCATCCCGATGAATTCGCGGCGTTGAAAGAAACCGGCATGAAGATGGGATTCAGCCACGTCGAATCCGGTCCGTTAGTGCGCAGCAGCTACCACGCAGAGCGCGCGGCGGGGGATTAGCTCCTTAATAAAAACAAATAGTTATCAGCATGTCCGCCCTTCACGGGGCGGATTTTTTTTCCAATTGCCACAGGCTCGTACCTCACTTTTAATATTAATAAATCCGCGAATATTCTCTTACTACTTAATGTATGCAAACTGACTGTTCCAAACGGCGAAGCAAAAAAATCATGTTACAAAAACGAACAAAATAGTTTCACTTTGGGAGTCCCAAATATGAGAATTTTGTTTTATGATTTGTTATAAGGATAGTATAGGCATTCTTTGATTTATCATCTTCAATTATTATTATTCTTTATTATTCTTGCGCTTGTTTCGTCCGTCAAACTTTCTTATTGTTGTATAGGGAAATCTTTACCGAACATCAATTTGCAGGGTTTTGAGTAACTATCTCGTCAGTAAAAAATAGAGTTGGGCGAGTCGTTATTTGCAGCATGATACGTTCTATTCTCATCGCATTCTTTCTTTGCGCGGCGGGCGCCGCCTGTGCGCAAATCGGCAATCCGCTTCGGTCAGCCGGTACGGAGTTTTTTGTGGCGTTTCCCACGAACGACCCATACTCCGATAATTATTACCAATACAACGAATCGCCGAATCTCTACATTTATATCACCGCCGAGAGCAATGCGACCGTGATGACGACAATGCATGAACGCATCACGCACCGCCAAAAAATTAGAGGCACCAACAGATGGGGATTTCCGCCTCCGCATGATACGGTCATTACACGAACCGACAAGGTTACGCCTTTTGCGACGCTCGTCATACCGGTTGACACCGAAAATAATTTATATGCAAGCGGCGTTGTGCTGCCGTTTTCCGTTCATATTACCGCAACGAATCCTGTGCGCGTCTTCACGCTCAGCCATAAGCCGCTTACCTCCGATGGCGTTACCGCCCTGCCGGTGAATCTTTGCGATACCGCGTATGTGATTGCCGCACAGCATAACGATCCATCCGGCTATACTGTCTATGCTTCCGAGGCGGCAATAATCGCAACGCAAGACAGCACGCTTGTTCACGTTACCGCCACTGCGAATCTGATGCCGTTTGCACCGACGCCGTTTCAGATAACGTTAAACAAAGGGCAGGTTTGGCAATTGAAAGCGGATACAGCCGTTACGACAGGCGATCTCACCGGGACGATAGTGACGAGCTCAAAGCCGGTTGTTGTTCTGGGCGGTGTAGAGCGTGCGTGGATTTACAGCCTCGACCCCGGAACACAATCGCGGGACCACATGATCGAGCAAATGCTTCCCCTTAAATATTTGGGGAAAACTTTTATTGCAACACAAACGGCGCAGGGACATGCGCCAAACCGGTTTAAAGCTGTCGCGGCGTTTGATTCCACCAGAGTGATTGTCGGCGATACAGTGTATATGCTTCAGAAACAACAATTCATTGACGTCCCGATTACATCGCCAAATCTTCTTTCCTCCACAAAGCCGATCTGCGTAATGCAAGAAGAGCCGTCGTCGAACGGCGGACTCGGTGATCCCGATATGGAAATAACTCCGCCGCTGCGCGGATACGACACCTCCTATATTGTGTATTGCCCTACGACGCAAGATACAACAGCGTACGTTGAGGATTCAGTCGCTTTTTCCGATACGACGTTTTGGAGAGACACAACCATTTCCGACGTCAATACGCATGTAGTGGATACAACGATTATCTGGGATTCTCTGTTGATACAAGGAGAATCCGAATACGACGAGCTAACGACATATTATGATACTACGTATCAGAGCGATTCTGTCTATGTACACAATATGACCGAATACCGGATTTTCGATATCGGAGGCTCGGTATTTTATGAGCATTACCTGACGGCGCTTCTTCGCACGGAAGACGTGCCGTATTTCACGATGGATAACATACGCCCACCCGCAAAATATTTCTCGCCGACGGACTTTTGCGATTATTCGGCCTTTACTATGAACATACAACCCGGTCAGCATACCGTGAGTGCTCCGCATGGGTTTTCGCTCTTATGCTATGGGTATGGCGATGCTGATTCATACGGATACACTGCGGGGCTCCGCATCGTACCCGATGATTCTCTCGCCGCACCATCACTCGCGTTTGGAAATGTTCGGATACGGAAGGCAGTAGATTCGACGGCAACTTTGACGAACGCCGGTATTGACAGCACCTATATACAAAGCGCGACAATTATTGGGCCGGATTCGGCATATTTTCAAATGCTAACCAACCCGACGCCGTCCATGCTGCAAGGCGATAGTTCGATTTCATTTGCAATTCAATTCAAACCGCTTGCAACCCGCGCATATCAGGCATTTCTTCAGATATGCACCGAAGAAGACATTACCTTGATACCTCTTTCAGGCGCTGGAATCGCCGCGCATTTGGTGCTCATACCACCTACGACGAATTGGGGCTTGCGCGTTACCAATCAACGATATGATTCCACTGTTGTCCTGCACAATATCGGTACAGACTCTGCACATATAGATAGCATCATCGTCATTGGCGACGATACGAGCGTTTTCTCAATTGTTTCTTCGTCGTTCACACTCAATGCCATGGGGCAACGCACCCTTCTTGTGGATTTTCATCCGCCCGCGGCGAACTTGTACGTTGATTCGATTGCTGTTATTTCCGATTCACCGGATAGTAGCGTGCAAGCGGCATTGATAGGAGACGCGGCGGGATTATCGCTCGTTGATGACAGCATTGCTTTCGGCACACATCTTCTCACATCGGATACGATTGGCTCCGCTTTCATAACCAACATTGGAAGCAATATCGTCCAAATAGACTCGCTTTCACTGGTGGGGTTTCAAGCGAATGAATTTTCAATACTCTCTCCGGTGTCATCGGCGTTTCCAAAGTTTCTTGCCCCGAATGAAACCCTATTCGTGCAAGTGCAATTCAGCGCATTATACACCGGGTTTGCGTTAGCATTTATCAGGGTTAACGCAATAACGCCATGTGCTCCGATACAACTTACGGGGACTGTCCGCGACACTGTCGTTCCTGCACTGGAATCGGTTTCATTGCCGTCCGTCTGCGTGGGCGAAGTTATTGATACGGTTATTGTCTTTTCAAATCTTGGAACGTCGCCGTTGGCGATAGAAGGGATACAATCATCAGATCCCGCAATTGTTGCGGTGACGAATGAAGTAGGGTATCCATACTCCGTAATGCCCGATTCAACGCTCCAAATTTCCTTGCGCGTGACGCCGCAGCGCGGTACGAATAACGTATCGGTCTCCGTTCTCTATCAACATGCGGAGGACCCGGAAGCAGCCATCGTGTCGCAATGCATTGTTACAGGGTTGTGGGATTCAGCTTCAGCTGCGGTTTTCATGGCGCCCGATTCCGTCGTCATCGGCAATACTGAAAATTATTGTATCCCCGTGCATAACAACGGCACGGAGCCAATCCTTATTGATTCGGTGGTTTTTGCGGATAACATGCATTTTGCCTTGCAAACGCTTTTGCCGGTATCCATCGCGGTCGGTGACTCTGCATGTATTCAATTCCTTTTTACACCGGCGCCAAGCGATTCGACGGCGACGGCAGTCCATATAGTGTACGTTGCGTCCTGCGAAACAGAAAGCATTCAAACGATTGCCGAAGGATGGGGAATATCACTCAATCCGCAAATAAGCGCCATTATTTTCAGTTCCGCGCTTACATGCCTGCAAAGCACGGATACCATTACGATTCACAATCCATCGGCAGTGGATGGTATGATAACGTCAATCACGTTGTCCGATACATCAGAGCCATTCGTTTTGCATGTGCCGCAGTTGCCAATGCCATTCACGGGTGATACGACGATAAAGATTCCGGTCACATTTTCGCCGTACACGCAAGGAAATTTTTCTACGAACGTGCTGCTCAATTACTCCCCGCGGGACACAATGCAGCCGGAGCCGTTCGCATCGCTATCAGGCAGTGCGCAAGAAACGTTGGATACTGCTGAAATTGGGACGACGTACAATGCAACGCCTTCATCCGACTTTATCTTCAATGTCCTCGTGTCGCCCGGTTTACCTGCATTGCTGCTGCATAGCGTCCGCGGCACTATAACGTTCGACCCTTCTATTTTTCAAGTGGTCGGATACGATACTACGGCAAAGGCTCTTTCGGGTTTTACCATTGATACGTTTGCGATTGATAACAGCGCAGGGAGCGTGGAGTTTCATGCGTATAATGATGTATCAACGATTCCCTCCAATCCCATCCTGCTTGGTATTAAGGGATATGTTTTAGCCGGCAGCGCGTCAACTACGACGGAAATCACTCCCGATATAGAGTATCCCGATTTCAATCAATCCTGTGTTTCAGTTACGAATATCGCGGGTCTATTCTCGCTCGATTCTCTATGCGGAATCGGTGCGGTTGACTTTGTTCCGCAAACACAACTATTCCAAAACACGCCAAATCCTGTTAACAGCTCTGCAAGCATTCGTTTCTCCATACCGGATAACCAATACGTGCAGATAATATTATATAATATCTACGGAGAAAAAATCGCTACGCTTACCGATGGGTATTATCCAAAAGGCGAATATTCACTGCCGATACAAAGCACCCTGTATTCCGTGGGGACATATTTCTATAGAATGGCGGCGAATAATTTCACTGCAACCCGGCAATTGACAATTATACGGTAATCGTTTGTGAATTTCACAAATTACGATTATTACAAAATATTAATTTGCTATTCATTGGCGGTTAATACATATTTATATATTTTTGCATCAATTCTTCCGGTGCATCAAGTATCGGAATCTAACTCATTCTCATTTATTTCCGGAGGTTACATACGTATGCGTAAATCAATCATCGCCATTGTGGCAGTTTTCGCTCTTGCCTTAACATCAACAGTCAGCTTCGCCCAAGACGGCAATATGAAAGGCATGAAAATGCCGGCAAAAGGTAAACCAGCGGCTGCCAAACCAGGCGCAGCAAAAACAGCAAAAGCTGGTAAGCCAGCCGCTGCAAAGCCTGCCAAAGCAGGCGCAGCAAAGACTGCCAAGACCGGCGCAGCAAAGACTGGCGCAATGAAGACGACAAAGAAAGCCGCCAAACCAGCCAAATCCATGTAATTTGACTTGGAAGTTTCTTTCACAGCGCCCCTTTTCAGGGGCGTTCGTGTTTTAAAGAGCTCATGCGGCGGTTTTCACATTCTAATGCCGCTCCCAATGGACTCGTGTAACGATGCCGCCGAAAATGAACACCATCGCCGAGAAATAAATCCATAACGCAGTTGCTGCAAGAAATGCATACGTGCCATACACGATTCCAAGCGAACTGAAGCGGGAAAGATACACGACGAACAGCGCCTTTGCGCATTCCCACACCACTGTCGCCGTTACTGCGCCGGTTATCGCCGAAGAAAGGGGAAAGGTTTGGTGTGAGAGAAAACGGTATAATAAAACGAACATAGCGAATGAGGCGCTTGCGCTGAGTATGCTCGGCGCCATACCGCTCGTCGCTCGATAAATAAATCCCGGCAGTATCTGCCCGCCATAATGGAGCGCAATCATGGAAATAGGCGCAATGCTTGCCGCAATTATCGCAAGCGTGCCAAATGCCAGAACCATAATAATATCCTTGACGCGATGGAATAGAAATGATCGGGTTTCCGGAAATCCATAAATCATATTCAACGCTTTGCGAACTGTTGCGAAGAGCGCCGAACCAGCCCATAACGTTCCGAAGATACCGATCAATCCTGTTATTTGCTTGGCGTGCAGGGTAATATCCGTTTGTTTGCGCAAGGCTCCCATTATCATATCCCTGTATGCTTGTTCAGGAAGGAAGGTTTGCAATTGAGATGATACGGCATCGAAGACGGATTTTCGCACAAGCCACAACCCCAGCCAATATAAAAGGCTGAGCATCGCGGGCACGATGCATAGCAAGACGTTGAATGCGATCCCGCTTGCCATAATATTTATCGGTTGAGCGCGGGAAAAAACGTAGATGATTTTTAATTGCCGGGCGCCGCTTCTCAATAAATGGCGGATACGAACGAAAGGTTTTGGGCGGGTTGAGCGGTTTGGCATTCGACAAATTATACGGGAATAAACGGCGATGAGGCGAGCAATTCGTTGCGTTCGCGCGTCCGCACCGCATATTCAAATCCGGTTCGCAGGCAGGCTGTTCCGTATTCACCATCGCTGCGGAGCGCAATAAACCCCGCCTGCATATCGGGCGCAGTGTCCAGTGCGCGAATGCGACGCACAGCTTCCATACATGCCGCCAACGGCTCCCAGCCCTGCCGCATCAATTCCACGATAAGAAAACTACCGCAGACTTTCATAATAAGTTCTCCCGTGCCCGTGCCGACGGCGGCTCCTGCCGTAATGTCGGCATACAAGCCCGATCCCAGAATGGGGGAATCGCCGACCCGCCCGTGCATTTTCCACGCCAAGCCGCTTGTGGTGCACGCCGCGGCAATCTTGCCGAACTGGTCGCGTGCAACCACGCCAATAGTGTCATGGTCCGCGTCACGAGACGCATCCGTTGGCTTTATCGCCCATGGTTCTTCGTTTGGCATTTCCGTTCCGATTTTGGCGTCGCCTTTATGCTCCTCAAATTTTGCGCGCGATTCCGGCGTCAAAAGATTTTCCATTGGGAAGCCTTGTGAACGTGCAAAGGCATCTGCGCCTTCGCCGGCAAGCATCACGTGGGGCGTTCGTTCCATAACGGCGCGCGCAACGGAAATGGCGTGCGTCGTAACGCGCATGAATGATACCGCCCCGGCGTTACCATTGCCGTCCATGATCGCCGCGTCAAGTGTCACGATGCCGGTCGCATCCGGCAAACCGCCGATGCCGACGCTTGTAACTGCTGTGTCCGCCTCAGCGTGGCGCGCAACCGCTTCCACTGAGTCCAATGCGCCGCCTCCGCGTTCAAACGCTTCCCATCCCGACTGATTGGCGGGATATCCGAAATGCCACGTTGAAAGAATGATTGATTGTCCCGATGTATTTTTTGATGTGTCCATTGGGTGCAAAAGTAGAAAGGTCGCACATGCAAAAAAAAGCAAAATGCCGCCCTTGCACGCATTCCGTAGTTGTTATAATTTTCGGGTGCGCGCGTGAGAGATTTTACCGGGCATAGAGATGCAAGGACATGCGCCCCTGTACGAAAATTATTTTAATGCCATGCGGATACTTGTTATAGAAGATGAAAAGAAACTTTCCGGTTTTATAAGCAAAGGATTGCTTGAGGAGCATTATGCCGTTGATATTGCTAATGACGGCGAGAAAGGGCTTGCCCTTGCGCTCGAACAGCAATACGATGCAATCGTGCTCGACCTCAATCTGCCGAAAATTGATGGATTAGACGTGTTGCGCCAAGTCCGCGAACAAAAAATAACCGTGCCTGTTCTCATTCTCACTGCGCGCGGCACTACGCCTGAGAAGGTTGCGGGGTTGGATGCCGGAGCCGACGACTACTTAACAAAACCGTTCGTATTTGAAGAGCTTGCGGCGCGGCTCCGCTCGCTGTTGCGCCGACCAACGGTCGAAAAATCCACCGTGCTTCGCGTTCGCGATCTCGTGCTCGATACGGTAACGCACACTGCAAAACGAGGAGGGAAGGTAATCGAATTCACCGCAAAGGAATACGCCCTGCTCGAATACCTTATCCGCAACAAAGGTCGCATGTTGAGCCGGAGCGTTATCGCACAACACGTGTGGTCGTATAATTTCTTTACCGAGTCCAACATCATAGACGTCTATATCAACCGCCTGAGGCATAAAATTAACGACACGCCCGGCAATTCCATCATCACGAGCATCCGGAGCGTCGGATACCGCGTTGACGACGACGGCGAAGCCAAAGAATAAACGAAACGAAAGTATTATTACAGCCGTTCTCCCCACGATTATTCACGGTTTTATTTGCTACATTTATTGAAATTGAGAAATACAACATGGCTAAACTTGTGTTCGACGTAGAAACAATAGGATATCCCTTAGAGCATTTCGACGAGGCGCAGCAGGAATACCTTCTCCGTTATGCAAAAAACGACGAAGAACGCGCGCAGCAAATCCGCAATTTGAATCTTACGCCGCTGACCGCACGCGTGGGCTGCATCGCCATGTTGAACATGGACTCGAATCAAGGCAGGGTCGTTTATCTTGCCGAGGAGCCGTCCGAATCTGCTCCGGTAGATGGCATTACCTATATTGCCGTAACCGACGAGGCGGCAATACTGCACAATTTTTGGACGGTCGTCGGAAAGCGAAAAGAAGAGCGTTCTGGAGATTTTAATTATGATAAGTTCGTTACGTTCAACGGACGGATGTTCGATTGCCCGTTCCTTATGCTTCGGAGCGCTGTTCTTGGTATTCATCCAACGCGGAATATGCTTGCGGGCGGTAAGTATAATTCGCGCCCATTTCATATTGATCTAATAGACGAACTGACGTTTTACATGAGTGCGCAATCCGGACCGACCCGGAAATTCAATTTTGATTTTTATTGCAAGGCGTTCGGCGTCCAATCATCGAAAGCCGAAGGAGTAACGGGCGCAGATGTAAACCGGCTGTTTGCGGAAAAACGATTCTTGGATATTGCCGAGTATTGCATGCGCGACGTTCGTTCGACCGCCGCACTCTACGCAAAATGGAAAGCGACATTGAGTTTTGCGAATGATTGAGCCAGAGGCAACGATATTATGCAATCGTACGTTTGCCAATGTGTAATTTGATTGATCCCCCGTGTCATACATAACCTTTCTTACGCGCCGGTACGCAAGCGGAGGCAGAAAAAGCGGCTTCGTTTCCTTCATCACGTCCGTTGCCATTATCGGCGTCATGCTCGGCACGCTGGCGTTGAATATATCACTATCCGTCATCGCCGGTTTTGAAAAACAATTGCAGGCGAACGTCGTCGCCTTGACCGCCGAAATAGAAGTTCGCGGGTTTCAGCGAAAACCCCTTACTAATTATATCGCCGCCACGAAATTCATGCACGACAGCATTCCCGGTATAAGGGCAATCGCGCCGTTTGCGATGCGCGAGGCTATTATCAAATCACGGACAAGCATCGAAGGGATAATGCTGAAAGGCATTGATTCCGCGCATGATTTGACGAACATCAACAACCACATCGTTGCCGGAGCATTCCGTTTGAATTCCGCCGCGGGCGCTCTTCCCACAATAATCATCGGCAAACGGCTTGCGGAAAAACTTCTTGTTAGCGCCGGCGATTCACTTGTGATTTTTACACTCGACGGAGTCCCTTCACCGATGAATCCCGCGCGCGTGGATAAAGCCGTCATTGCGGGCTTATACGAAACGGGATTCGGCGATTTCGACGACCTCTTCGTTTATACGGGGCTTGCGTCGGCGCAGAAAATGCTTGCGTTGCCGCCCGGGTCGGTCTCCGGTTTCAATATAATGGCGGCGCAGCCCGATTCCATTGCGTCGGTTGCGGCGAACATCGAAAGCATAATGGGCTATCCATACTATGCGCTGACGATGTACGACATGTACCCGAATATTTTTGCGTGGATTGAACTGCAAAAAAAACCTATCCCCATCGTCCTCGGATTGATTGTTATTGTCGCCGCGTTCAACATCGTGGCGACGATGTTGATGATTGTTTTGGAGAAGACCCATACTATCGGAATCTTGAAAACGCTCGGCGCGACAGCCGGCGACGTGCGCCGCCTGTTCCTCACGCAGGGAATCGTCATCAGTTCGCTCGGAGTCGCGCTTGGCGATGCGTTCGGTTGGGCGCTGTGCGCCATACAGCAAACGTATCACGTCGTTACGCTGAAAAGCGATATTTATTTTATGAGTTGGGCGCCGATAGACATGCATCTTTCCATGTTCGTGCTCGTCTCGATTATTGCGCTTGCGCTTGGCTTGGCGGCGACCTATATTCCTGCGCGCATTGCGTCGCGCTTATTGCCGTTGCAGGCGCTTCGGTTCGGTTGAGAGATGTACGAGTTTTTCATCGCCCGCCGGTATCTCCGCGCAACGCGTCAAATTCCGCTTGTTACGCTTATCAGCGTAATTGCCGCGTTGGGTGTGACGGTGGGCGTGGCGGCAATGATTTGTTCGCTTGCGGTGTTCAACGGCTTCGATGGCATTGTGCGCTCGCTGCTTATCGGATTCGATCCGCACGTGCGCGTTGAGGGAGTGAATCGCCAGCCGCTGGCGGATTATCATAAAGTGTTGCAAATCATTAACGCCTTGCCTGAAGTGAAAGCCGCTTCAGCGTTTGTGGAAGGGAGGGTGGCGGTCGTGAATCGCAATACTGTGATGGTTGTGAATCTTCGGGGAGCGGATAGCCATTTTGCGGAAGCCACCGGGCTTCCCTCGCATATCGTCGGCGGAAAATACGACGTTGGCGGAGGCATTGATATTGGTGACAATATGGATGATGCGGATAATGCTGCAACACAATTAGGTGCGGTGGATTCCGCCGCTCTCCGTGACCAACAAGAATATGATAATACAAAGAGCGAATTGCCCGGAATCGTGCTTGGTATATTGCTTGCAGATAGGCTCGGCGTTACGCTCGGCGACACGATTACGATGGTCAGTCCCGCCGGTATCGAGCAAACATTGACTCAATTTGCGCAGCCGCTCACGATGCGTTTCCGCGTAAGCGGCGTATTTACTTCCATCCCCGATTACGACTTACACACCGCGTTTTCTGCGTTGACACCTGCGCAGCGATTATGCGATGTGAGCGGCGTTGACGGTGTTGAAATTCGGCTGGGCGATATAAATAAATCGGACGAGGTAAAACACTCCCTTGAACAATCGCTGGCTGCCGCCGGCATTCACGCTCAAATAGTAACATGGTACGATCTGCATCGCGATCTTTTTTCGGTGATGGAGATTGAGCGATGGGTGGCGTATCTCATTCTCAGTTTGATTATTACGGTGGCGGCGTTTACCATATTGGGGTCGCTAACAATGACGGTTATCGAGAAGCATCGCGACATTGCTTTGTTGAAAGCCGCGGGAGCCACTGATGCGAGCGTGCAAAAGATTTTCCTGATGGCAGGCGCCCTTATCGGCGTCATCGGCGTCGTATGCGGAAGCATCATCGGGTTTGCCGCCTGCCGCGCACAGCAAATCTTCGGGATATTCACACTCGATTCGACCGTGTATCGCCTAAACGCATTGCCCGTCGAGATGCGGGTCTCTGATTTCGTCGTTGTTGGACTGGCAGGATTGATATTGTGCACGTTGGCGGCGGTGTATCCTGCCAAGCGCGCGGCGCGGGTTGTTCCAGCGGAGGCGTTGCGATGGGAGTGAGGAGAAATGCATTCTGCATTCATAATTTTGAATTTATAATTCCCCCGTATGTCTGACACATTGCTCATCCAAACCCGCGATCTGCATAAGGATTATCCGCAACCCTCCGGCGATGGAGTGTTGCAGGTATTGAAAGGCATTGACCTTTCCATCAATCGCGGGGAGATCATCGCCGTCGTCGGTCCTTCCGGCGCGGGCAAAAGCACTTTGCTGCACATGCTTGGCGTGTTGGATCGCCCCACGCGCGGCGCGGTGCTATACAACGGCGAGGATGTATTTGCGCTGCGCGATGATGAACTTGCGCATTTTCGCAACAAACGGGTGGGCTTCGTTTTCCAATTTCACCACCTTCTGCCGGAGTTTACCGCGCGCGAAAACACCGCAATACCCGCGCTTATGGCGGGTGTGAAGATGCGCGACGCGCTGGCGCGGGCGGATGAATTGCTTGCCGAGGTGGGGCTTTCCGCGCGCGCGGAGCACAAACCTTCCGAACTATCCGGCGGCGAACAGCAGCGCGTGGCGGTCGCTCGTGCGCTCGTGAACAAGCCCGACGTGATTCTTGCGGATGAGCCAACGGGAAATTTGGACAGCGCCAATGCAGATATGCTCCACGACGTTCTCTGGAATCTCAGCCGCAAGACCCAGCAGACCTTCGTTATTGTAACGCATAACGAATCCCTCGCCCGCCGCGCGGATAGAGCGCTTACGATGCGGGATGGGAGGATTGAATGAGCCGGACAAGACCCACAGTTTAGGAAACTGCGGGTCATGGGAAAGTGAGGATTGTCATTCTGAAAGAGCGAAGCGACTGAAGAATCCATGTAGGCTTAATGAAATTGAACAACTACCGGTTTGCAACAGATTCGCCGAAAATTTTCTATTTTTGCAGTTCGTTATTTTTACGCGCCGCCGTAGTTCAGTTGGTTAGAGCGCTAGATTGTGGATCTAGAGGTCACTGGTTCGAGTCCAGTCGGCGGTACAATGGCGCCGTTCATATTGAACGGCGCTTTTTCATTTTACACACACGATGCCAGAAAAAATCCGCGGGGTGATTCCCCGCAAAATCAAGGGTTTCCGCGATATTACTCCGGCGATGAACCGCCGCCGTTGGCAGGTTATTAACGCCGCCGCGCGCGTGTATAAAGCGTATGGGTTCGAGCATTGGGATACGCCGGTTATGGAATATGCGGAGTGCATCGGCAAGTACGTTCCCGATGAGGAATCCATGAACCCTTCGGAACGCGAAGGCATATACACGTTTGTAAACCCCGAACAGGAACCGGTCTTTTACAACGATTGGACGATAGCCAAGGACGGTGAAAAAACCATTATGGATCGTTTTCCGCTCGTGTTGCGCTATGATTTGACGGCGCCTCTTGCGCGGGTGTATGCGGAATCTCTTTGGACGGAAAAACTGAAAGGTGCAGTTAAAACTGAAAAGTCGCCGCTGTTTCGCCGTTATCAATATGGACCATTGTACCGGTTCGAGGCAAAACTTGACCCGGGTCGTTACCGTGAGTTCTGGCAATTGGACTTTGATTCCGTCGGCACGGCGGACATTACCGCCGACGCCGAGATTCCGATGATTCTTGCCGATGCAATGGAAGCCATCGGCATGAAGCGCGGCGCGTATGTCATCAAAGCGAACAACCGGAAGATAGTGCAGGGTTTCCTGCACGGGTTGGATATTCGCGACGAAGCGGCGGCGCAAAATATTCTTCGCATCATTGACAAACTTGATAAGATAGGACTTGACGGAGTAAGGGGAGAATTAGGTAAAGGAAGGGAGGATGAATTCTCGAAAGCATTTATACCGGGATTGAATCTGACTGCGGGTACGGTTGGGCGCATCATAGAGTTTTTTAAGTCATATACGAGCGCGGGTTTGCGCAGCGAGACGCTTGCATCGCTGCGGGCAAACGCGGGCGGTAATGAGTTGTTGCAAGCCGGGATTGACGAGTTAGCGGCGATAGACGCGATTCTTGTAGGCAGCGGTTTCGATGAAACGCGCGTTCGATTTGATCCAACATTGATCCGCGGCATGTCATATTACACCGGTCCGGTTTTCGAGGTCGCATCGCTCCAGACATATACGGATGCGAAAGGAAACGAGCGGAACATTGGCTCTATCGGCGGCGGCGGGCGTTACGATGGCTTGGTCGAGCGATTGCTTGGCATCAAGGTTCCCGCCACCGGCGCGTCAATTGGTATTGACAGGCTGTGCGAATTGCTTGAATTGCTCGAGCAAAACGATGCTCCTGCCGACGGTCCTGTTTTTATTTGCATGTTCGATTCCGCTTTGATGCGGGAATATCAGACAATCGCGGCGGAGTTGCGCAGCGCGGGGATTCCCGCGGAAGTCTATTACGGGATGCAAAAAGGGTTGAACAAGCAATTGGCGTATGCGGATAAGAAAGGATGCTCCATCGCGATTTTATTGGGAAGCGACGAAGCCGCAAAAGGAATCGTGTCAATGAAAAACCTTAAACTCGGTAGGGAGATTGCCGCGGACGTAACCGACAAAGCGGAGTGGACGAAGCGAGTGCAAAGCGAAGTGCGGAGGGAGGATGTAGTGGAAGCGGTGAGGAGAATTTTATAATAAAATACTCTTGCAGAAAGGATTGCTTTCCCACGCTTCGCTCTGGACAGGCTCTATTCGCCTGCGGCTCATTCCTCGCAATGACTCTGCCTTGTGAGTAAAAAACAGCCCGCATGTTCATCACATGCGGGCTGTTGCATTTCATTCGGTTGCGTCTCTTGTTCAGTCGAGATGCGCTTCCATCGTGATTTCCGTGTTCAATACGCGTGAAATCGGACAGCCTTTTTTGGCGTTCTCCGTAGCCGTTTGGAATTTCGCGGCGTCTGCGCCTGGAATTTTCGCATTCACGGTAAGATGAATGCCGGTTACGGTAAATCCCGCTTCCAATTTATCCATGGAAAGTTTTGCGATGGTGCGGATGTATTCCGCAGTCATGCCGGCGGCGTCGAGCTGACCGGAAAGCGCCATGGAGAAGCACGCTGCGTGTGCGGCGGCGATGAGTTCTTCGGGGTTCGTGCCGGGCGCATTTTCAAAGCGCTGGCTGAAATTATACGGCGTGTTGCTCAGGACGTTTGAACCGGTTGAAACTGTTCCGTCGCCCGTTTTCAGTCCGCCTTTCCATTCGGCGGAGGATGTGCGTTGAATCATAATTGAAGTCCCTAATAATTTGAGAAAAGAATGTTTGTTGAACTACTGGTAGATACAGTGCCCGGAACAGGAGTTGAACCTGCACGATCTTGCGATCACTCGCCCCTGAAACGAGCGCGTCTGCCAATTCCGCCATCCGGGCGCGTGCAGACTTTGAATGCTATTATTGCTTTTATTGAATGAAAACGGCGTTACTGATGCAACGCCGCCGGCTTACGCCTTTGAGTTGCGGGGTTAGGACTTGAACCTAAAACCTTCGGGTTATGAGCCCGACGCGCTACCAATTGCGCCACCCCGCGATGTAGGACTACAAAGTTACCACTATTTTAATGCGGCACAAAATCAGTTTTTAATTCCGCCGTTATTAGTAGATTAAAATATCCAAAACACAATGGCTGTCATTCAGAGCGTAGCGAAGAATCCATATAGATTATGCTGCACGCATACATGGATTCTTCAGTCGCTTCGCTCCTTCTGAATGACAGTCCAAACGGATTCATTAAATTTTATTCCGCCTTTCTGCGTAATATTGCAATTGATTTTCTCTACGCCGTGGAACAGCAAAAATACATAGCGCATCTCGATCTCGATTGCTTTTTCGTCTCCGTCGAACGTATCAAAGACCCCTTGCTGAACGGCAAGGCGGTTATCGTTGGTGGAAGCCCGACGGGGCGCGGGGTTGTGGCGTCGGCGTCGTACGAGGCGCGCGCGTTCGGGGTGCGCTCCGCCATGCCGACAGGGCGGGCGCTGCGGCTGTGCCCGCACGCAATCGTGGTGCACGGGCATTACTCGGATTATGGCAATTACTCCAACCGCCTGTACCGCCGCGTCTGCGAAATCGCCCCGCTCGTCGAACGCGCGTCCATTGATGAAATGTACATGGATTTCACCGGCTGTGAACGGCTCTACGGCGGCGACCTGCCCGCGTACATGAAAACGCTGCAACGGCTTGTTTGGGAGGAGTTCCAGCTGCCGTGCTCCATCGCGCTTGCCTCCAACAAAACCGTTGCGAAAATTGCTGTTGCAAAGGCAAAACCAAATGGTGTGATTACCGTGCCGCCCGGCACGGAGGCGGCATTTCTTGCGCCGCTACCCGTGGATGCGCTGCCCGGCGTGGGGCAAAAGACAGCGGAGGATTTGAAACGGAAGAATTTCCAGACAGTCGCCGATTTGCAGGCTGTGCCTCGCGAACGCATGGAAAAACTCTTCGGCATGTACGGCGGGTATCTTTTCGATGCGGCCCATGGCAAAGGCTCTGTCACCGTCCATACGGAGCATACACGCAAAAGCATCAGCAAGGAGCGTACGTTTTCCGATGATACGAACGATATCCGGCGATTGGAAAAGATTCTCTTCTCGCTCACCGAGGGAGTCTGCGCAATATTGCGCTCACACCATTGGAAGGCGCGCACGGTAACGGTGAAATTCCGGTACGCCGATTTTACAACATTTACACGCCGCGAGACAATCGAACCGGCAAACTACGAGCCGGACGTGTTCCGCACGGCACGGCGGCTCTTACGCGCTTCATACAATCGTGCAGTACCGCTGCGGCTGATAGGAGTGGGGCTTTCCAATTTTATTGACGAGACGCAGACCGAACTTCCGCTCTTTGCCGCGCCGTCAAAAAGGGATGCTTTGCTTATCGCAGTGGATGCGCTCAAGAAAAAGTTCGGCGCGGACGTGATACACGTTGGCGGGGTAGAATAAATATATTTGTGATACTATATTTTTACATACTACTTTTTATAACTTGACTTACATAAAAATAAATAGTAAGTTGCTTTAAAATTAAGGATACACAACATGGAATATTCAAAAGTAACAGAAAAAGGACAATTGGTGATACCAGCTGCAATACGTCGGAAATTTGGTATCAAAAAGGGAACGCGCATCGCGTTCCTCGAAAAGGATGGGAAGATTATCATCCAACCGATTGATAAGGATTATATTGCTAGCATGGCGGGAATCCTCGGTACGGGCGGCGCAATTTTGCGTGCGCTGATGGAAGATAAAAAATACGAGCGTGAATTATGAATGCCGTCGTATTGGATAGTTTCGCCTTGATAGCATTTCTCGAAGATGAACCGGGCAGAGAAATTGTCGAACACATCCTCGATAAATGCCTTGTTACAGGCGAGAATGCGTTTATCTCCGTCGTGAATTGGGGAGAAGTTTATTATACAACGTTCCGCACCAAAGGCGAAAAATCTGCCAGACTCGCACTTGATGTGATTCGGACGTTACCAATTGAAATAATAAACATTGAACAGGAATTGACGTTTCTAGCCGCACAGTATAAGGCAAAGCACAAAATGTCATTTGCAGATGCCTTTGCAGCGGCGCTGGCGAAAGCCAAACATGCGGAACTCATTACGGGAGATCCCGAATTTGCCCCGCTTGGCAAGGATATAAAAATCCGATGGCTTGCGAAACATACGGGCAAGAAATAAAGTGGCGTGAATCGTTAATAGGCATCTTGACAGTGGATTCGCTCAAGAAAAAGTTGGTGCAGACGTGATACACGTGGGCGGGGTGGAGTGAAAGCATTGAGTTCTGCTGCTTTTGATTTCCTCTCCCTGTAGAGAGAGGGCAAGGTGAAGGGGTTCTAAAATTATATTTTTGTATAATTTCATTGATCTTTTCAAATCCCTCTCCCTGTAGGGAGAGGGCAGGGTGAGGGGGTTATGAAAATAAACACTTCATTATTAATGAGACACAAATCTACGCCAAAACTTAACAACATCGCGCGAACATTGCGGACACGCTCCACGATAGCGGAACACTTTTTATGGAAACGCCTTCGCAACCGACAGCTTGACGGATTGAAATTTCGACGGCAGGAACCGGTTGGTAATTACGTTGCAGATTTTCTGTGCTCAGAAAGCCACGTCATCGTCGAATTGGACGGAGGGCAGCATGGCGCTGATGCGCACATGCAACACGACGCCGAACGAACAGCCTACTTGCGCTTGCACGGGTACACGGTATTGCGTTTCCGCAATACGGAAGTAATTCGGAACATGGAGAACGCTCTTCAATATATTCGTGATGTCTGCAAAGGGGAGCGGAAGCCGCTTGAATGATGTTTTTATTAATAAATCCCCCTCACCCTACCCTCTCCCTGCAGGGAGAGGGAAATGCGTCAAATTCGCTCAAAAAAAAGTTCGGCGCGAACGTGATACATGTGGGCGGGATGGAGTGAGGGATTAATGAATTCAGAATGTTTTGTTCTCTCCCAGAAGTTTATTAATTTGACTTCAAGAAATGGATACTATAATAGGCTCCTCAAATACGATATAGGTAAAAGTTTAATCTCATAATAAGATCAAGGAATTAATATTAATGGATAGCATCTGTGTTGCGCTGAAATCACTTCAAGATAATTCACCTCAATATATTCAATATATTTTGGCAATAATTGCATTACTTTCTGTTATTGTTGGTCCATACGTAAGCTATCGGATTGCTCTACGGACTGTTAAGTCGCAAACAGAAATCACAGAAAGGCAAATTGCAACACAAATTAATCTTGCAGAATATGAAATTAAAGCTAAAGTGCTTTCTGGAAACAGGCAAGAATGGATTAATACCCTGAGAAATACTATTTCTGAATATCAATCTATTATTCATAGTATTGCAATGATTATAATAACAGCCAATATGGAGGGTGTAAAAATCGGACAGGATTATTTTGCACAAAGCAAAGAGGCAAGTTTGCGCAAGTACAAGATAAGATTATTGATTAATTCGACGGAGGAAGATCATAAAAAAATCATTGAAATTATAGATAAAATAGACAAAGAAGTGCTATATAATCAATCGCATAATATTACGTTAATCAATAGTTTACAAATTGATTTAACCGAAATATCCCAAAAAGTATTAAAACGTGAATGGGAAAGGGTGAAGCAGGTTGAATAATAATATTATACCTACACCTTAATGTATCAACATCCACAGCGTGAAATCGAGGATGAGGATCATTGCGGAGGAGAGAACGAAGGAGCGTACCGTGGCTTGTCCCACGCCTTCGGCTCCGCCTTCTGTGCGGAAACCGATATGACAGCCGAGCAATGCCGTTGTGCCGCCAAAGACGATGGATTTTACCAGCCCGAACATGACGTCATTCACTACGAAATGCTGCTGCACCGAAGAGAAAAACGTCTGCGATGAAAGATGGAGCATGAAATTGGCGACAAAGAATGAGCCAAAAATCGCGATGATGTTTGCAAAAATTACAAGGATCGGCATCATCGTTAAGGCAGCAATGAAACGCGGCATTGCAAGGTAGCGCACGGGGCTTATCGCCAGCGTTTCGAGCGCATCAATCTGCTCTGTTACTTTCATCGTCCCAAGTTCGGCGCCAATCGAAGCGCCAACCCTGCCGGCAATGACGATTGCCGTCAACACGGGACCAAGTTCCATGAATATCGCGCCGCTGACCACTCTGCCGAGAAGCGATAATGATGCAATCCCTTGCAGTTGGTCTGCCGCCTGCCACGCGGAAACCATGCCGGTGAATAAGCCGATGATGAGGACAAGCGGCAATGAGTCTGCCCCGATATGTTCCATTTGGTCGAGTATCAGCCGCCTATCGCGCCATATTCGCGGCGTAAACCGTATAATCTCGCTTATCAGGCTGCACACTGCGCCGAACTCGACGAAGAAATTGATGATGGTTCTGCGGATGGCGATGATGATTCTGCCAATGGCGATGAATAATTTTTCCACTTTACGCATGGTGTAAAATTACGGAAAAATTGCAAGAGTTATAAGTTATGGGTTATGAGTTATAAATGTTTCTCATTCGTGTTAGTACTCGCAAAGAGTGAATGGCGTCATTGCGAGGAGCGTCAGCGACGAAGCAATCTTTTCCCCGCATGCAATGGCAAAAAGGATTGCTTTCCCACGCTTCGCTCTGGACAGGCTCTATTCGCTGTCGGCTCATTTCTCGCAATGACACAGCCTCAAGAGCTTTCTCTATCTTGATTATTGCATGCAAAACTCAAATTGACAGTTCAACTTCGTTTTTTATAAAACACCATTGCAACGTGCAGGGCGCGGTCGTCGCGGAGGGGAGTTATCACAACCGAATTTGCATTGTGTAGTAAACCGCTGGCGTACATCATCGGACTTGTGAGTATCTCCCAGCCGATTTCTTCGGGGTTCTCGCCGGAGAGAAGGATTGCGCCGAGTAGTTCAGCACTACCCGTATCGGCGCCTGTATAGTCCTTAAAGGCGGATGGAATGAATTGTTTCAACGCGCGTGCCGTGATAACGGCGTTGGTGATTTTGCGAGCGTTCCAATCCGTGAACGCATAGAGCAGCATTTGCGCCGCTTGCGCCGGTAACGAATCGCGCAGAAGCAATGAATCGCCCGTGCGGGCGCGGTCAGCATTGAGCAGCGCAAACATGCGGCTATCGGTATGCGGCAGCACCGCCGGCGCGTTGGCTTCCCTGAGCGTATCGAACGGCAGAGGAACAGGGTCGCCGGAGCAAATGAGGATGCGCGCAAGCATTTGGGTGATAGGCTTGCCTTTTATCGTCAATCGGGCGGAGAACTCCGCCATGTACCAATCCGGCTCACCCACGTTGAGTGTGAACGTGTAGGTCTTTCCGTGAATTGTGGGTGCCTGCGCCTTGTATTTATCGCTGTAATGATGCAGCCCCGCATAAAATAATTCAGGCGAGGAATAGCCGGATGCAAGTCGGAATTTAATCAGGCATCGGGGTGTATGCGGAAGATGGTTGACTTCGCGAAAATCGGCAAACGCGAACGCCGCGCTGTCAATAAACCTGCGGGGCGTGAAGAAATACAACCTCCGCCCGCCGTGAAAGCGCAACTCGCGGCTTCCCGTGGCGCGCACAAATTCGTTCGTTCCGTCGTGGTGAAAGAGCAGCGTATCGCTGTTTGCAAGCATCCATGTGGAATCCACCGGCGAGAGCGTCAATGCCGTCGTATCTGCTGTGTCTTGTGCGCGGCAGGTATTTTGAAAGAGGCAAACACCGAATAACAGGATGGATACTACCAACAAGGCATGGGGAAATCCTGAGGGATTTGCTTTGTAAAGGGAGGAACGGAAATATTTACTGAACGATATGCGCAATTTTCGATATAATTTTGCAATAATAATAAAAACTACGCATACACCGATGTATTCATTCAATCGAAGAAATTTCCTGACGATGTTTTCCACTTCCGTGGCGGGCGTTGCAGCCGGCTCATTCTTGAGCCTGCCTGCCGAAGCGCGGGAAAACGCCAACGTTCCCGCGCTGCCGCTCGGCGATTACCACGCCAAAACGATTGCCCCCGACGATGAAACGTTCTGGACGGTTGTCCGTGAGCAATTTCCTATCATCAGGACGGAGACAGACCTGAATACGGGCACGATGGGTCCCTCGCCCGCAATCGTTACGGAGACGCTTCAGCAGCGCATTGCGTACGTTGACAGCACGGCGGATTACGGCGGCGCGGAACGCGATCTACTCCGCGAGAACTGCGCGAAACTCCTGAATTGCTCCGCCGATGAAATAGGGCTTGCGCACAACGTTTCGGAATGCATCAGCATCATTGCCGCCGGTTTGAAAATGAAAGAGGGCGACGAGGTGATACTCTCTACGCACGAGCACGTCGGGAATTCGATGCCATGGATTGCACGCCGCCAACGCGACGGGATTGTGATCCGCACGTTTGTGCCGGGCAAATCGCAACAGGAAATTCTTCGCTCGGTCGAGTCGCTTATTACCCCGCGCACGCGCATTATCGCCTTGCCGCATATTTCATGTACAATCGGGCAGGTGTTCCCCGTGAAGGAATTGGCGGAACTTGCGCACGCACACAACGTTTTATTTATGGCGGATGGCGCCCACCCGCCGGGGATGATGCCGGTAGATGTGAAGCAAATAGGCTGCGATTTTTACACTACCTGCGGACACAAATGGCTGTGTGGTCCCAAAGGAACGGGTTTCTTTTTCATTAAAAAGGAACTGCTGGACCAAGTCGATCCCGTGTGGACGGGCGGCGAGTCTGCAACAAGCGGCGACCTATTTGGCGAGCCGCTCGTGTGGCTGCCATCGGCGCGTCGTTATAGTTTTGCGACGCAAAATAATGCGTTGTATTTTGCAATGAACACTGCAATAGACTTCTTTCAACGCATCGGATTGGAAAACGTTCAGGCTCGCACGCGGTATTTATCGGACTTACTGAGGGCAGAGCTTCGGAAATTTTCTTCGATTGACGTACTGACCCCGGATGACTCGCACAGCGGGCTGATAGGATTTTATACGCCCGGCGTGGATTTTCACGTCTTAGCGCAGCATCTATCGGAGAACGAAAACATCCGCATCCGCATTGTTCCGGAGGTGCGGCTGAACTCCATCCGCATATCCACCCATGTATTCAATTCACCGGAAGACGTTACGCTGCTTGTGAAAGGCTTAAAGGAAATCTGCAATTAGATGATACTGCCAATTTATTTATATGACGCACCGGTTTTGAGTTCCAAAACCGCACGACTCACGGATATTAACGACGAGGTGCTTGCGCTTGCCATGAACATGCTCGAAACGATGGGGCGCGCAAACGGCATCGGGCTTGCCGCAAACCAAGTGGGCAAAGGGATTGCGCTGACAGTCGTGGACGTCTCGAAAACAGATGGAAATGAGGAGATGAAACCGCTCGTGCTTATCAATCCCGAAATACTTGAAGACGACGGCGAAGCCGTGTTTGAAGAAGGATGCCTCAGCCTGCCGGAATTACGCGCAGACGTGGTTCGACCCTCGGACATTCTCGTCCGTTATACGGATTTGAGCATGAAGGAGCATACGCTGGAAACCGGCGGATTGCAAGCGCGCGTCATTCAGCATGAAATAGACCACCTGAACGGCATCTATTTTTTTGAGCGCCTTCCCGGTATCAAACGCACGCTTGTGAAACCGCAATTGAACCGCATCCGCAAGGGCGAGATTGAGGCAGAATACCCCATCGTCGTAACGCCGCACGCGCCGGCTCGCATGAGCCGCGCCGCAAGCCGGGGATAACGCGCCCGACGCATACGGCATGCATAAAAATTATTTCACGCTTGCCGCTCTTGCACAATATTTTTCCGCGCGCGTGGCGGGTTCGCGATTCCTCGAAGCGTATTCGCACCAGCCGGGCGAGCTAATCCTTTCTTTTTTGCCGCAGCAAAGCGGCGCCACCCCGGTGAATCTTCGCGTTGTTTCGCATCTGCAACGGGGCTGCGTTTTCATTTCTCCGTATGGCAGCCCGCCCAAACGAAACGTCGCGTATTTTTTCAACACCGAGCAAGGCGGCGCAGTGCGCGATGTTTCGATTTCACCGGGCGATAGGATAATCACGATTCAATTCGATTCATCGCCCCGACGCTCAATTCGCATTATTATGTACGGCAAGCGCGGCGGCAACGTTGCGCTCGTGAACGCCGAGCAGGTTATTGAGGAATCGTGGACAAATCCCAAGCAGTTACTCGGCACGATTTATCGCGACGATGCGCCGCCGTGGCGGGAGATAATCCGCAATGACGCAATCCGTAATTTTGCCGGCGATTCTGCGCAAACGAAAAATTGGGGAGCGATTCTTGCCGGCGCGTATCCGTTCCTCGGACCTGTCCTATCAGCGGAGGTATTGTTTCGGGCAGACGTGTTGCCCAACGAAACTCCTCGTACAGATTTAGATGAGATGCTACCGCTTATTGCGGCAAAGACCTTAGAAGTAATTGACGAATGTTCCAATGCGATTGCGCCGGCGGTGATTACGGTGAAAGGCAAACGCATTTTCGCGCTTATTCGGTTGCGGCATTTAGAAGGCTGTGTACGAATCGAATGCGCCGATGTGAACGACGGTGTGCGGCGTTGGTATGGAGAAACGGCAAAGCAGGAGTCTTCGGGAATTGCATACGCAACGGCGGAAAAGAATTTAGTCAACGCGCTTGAACGGATTGAGCGCGCAATCGAAAAAACGAAGGAGGAAATTGCTCGCGATACCGGAGCGCATTTTCGGATTGCGGGGGAAGCACTCATGGCGCACGCGCACGAGATTGAAACCGGGGCGGCGTCCGCAACGATTGAGGGCGTTGCAATTGCGCTCGATGCAAAATTGAGCGCCATCCAAAACGCCGTGCGTTATTTTGAACGCGCAAAAAAGAAGCAAGAGGCGGTAAAACGTTCCATGCAGCGGCTACACGTGTTGGAAACGCGGCGGACAAAACTCGCGGATGCGATTCAAAAATTCAGGTCATCCGCCACGGACGAGGAAAAACAAACGTTGATAAAGGAGAATGCAAAGTATATGACGCAGTCGCAAAACGACGAATCGGCGCACACGCCCGAACATCACTTCCGTTATTTTCTTCTGACGGAAGGGTGCGAAGTGTATGCGGGAAAAAATGCGGCGCAGAATGACGAGTTGACCTTGCATTTTGCGAAACAAAATGACCTTTGGTTTCACGCGCGAGGCGCGGAAGGCTCGCACGTAATACTGCGGTGGACGAAAAAAGGCGCACCAACGAAAGAATACATTTTGCGCGCGGCGGCGATTGCCGCGTTTTACAGTTCGGCAAAAAACTCCACATATACGCCGGTGGCATACACCCAGCGGAAATATGTCCATAAGCCGCGCGGCGCAAAGCCCGGCAGCGTATCTATCACGCGCGAAGAGGTGGTTATGGTAAAACCGGCGGTTCCCGCAAACCCGGACGAATTAGAAGAATAAAACGACGAATGAAAAAAACAACGAACGCACCTGTACAATATTTCGTTGGGATAGATGGAGGCGGCTCCCACACGCGGATTAGAATCGTTACCGCTGTGCGAGAAACCCGTACGATTATTGCGGAACGCACCGTTGGTTACACGGCAAAATTCTTTGTCTTGGGATTTACCGAGGCAACGAAGCGGATAACGGAACTTATCGCAACAACGGCAAAGAAAAAGAACGTGCCGTTTGAGTCAATAACCGGCATTTCCATCGGTCTTGCCGGTAATGGGAGGCAGAGGGATCAAAATACATTTCGTACATATATTAAAAAATCTCTCCATACCATTGCCATCATACCTCGGCAACTTCGTTTAGAAAGCGATGCGGTAATTGCGCTTGAAGGATTGCTGGAAGATCGCGCGGGAGTCGTGCTGATATGCGGCACGGGTGCTATTGCAATCGGCAGAACGCAAACCGGCGATATCGTTCGCACGGGCGGGTGGGGGAGGATTATCGGAGACGAGGGAAGCGGTTATTGGATTGGCATACAGGCGTTGAATGCCGTTGCGCGCGCGTTGGACGGCAGAATGCAAAACACGATGCTGACGGACGCAGTGTTTGAGGGGTTCCCGTTTATGAAAACGCGCGAACCGCGCGAATTGCGGAGCGCAATATATCTCGGCAAATTACACGTTGAACGCGCCGCACCGTTGGTGACGCAATGTGCAGCCCGCGGCGATATTGTAGCGAAAAAAATACTGACAACCGCCGCGGAAGAGTTATACAGCCAATTGAAAGCCATGCATGAGTTGCACTTTCGCGGAGAGACGAACGTGAGACTTGCTTTTCACGGGAGTATTCTTTCGCATTCGCCCGTCGGGAATATGCTGCGCATCCGTTTGGCGAAGCGCATGAAGGGAAAATATGTTATCCAAAATACCCCGGCTTCACCGCTTGACGGAGCCATTCGCCTTCTCGATTATCATAAAAAATGATTTTGATTCTCATGCGCCACGGGGATTATGAAGACGCGTCCGCAGCTCATCCCACAGGCAAAGAAATATCAACCCAAAAGGTTTTAACTGCGGCAGGACGGCGCGCATGTGCGAAAGCCGGACGCGTGCTGCATGAATTGGGAGTGCATCCTCAGCATATCGTTTCAAGCCCATTGATCCGCGCAAGACAAACCGCACAAATCGTTGCGGAGGCTCTGCAATGGCAGGGAACTCTCGCCGTCTCCGATTCGCTTGAATCCGGGGCAACACCCAACACCCCGCGAAATGAGGGAATTGTTGTTGGAATATAAAGAAGCACCACAAGTTATGTTCGTCGGTCATAATCCAAGCATCAGCGAATTTTCGTATTCATTGATTGAACACGAGAAAAACAGGCGATTCACGATGTTCGCAACGTCGGAGATGCACGGATATGAAATTGAATGCGAAACGAATCACGTGCATGGTACGGAAAAGTGGCGTATCTAAAATATTGGGAATAACATATTTGTTTGTACTAAGTCGAATTTTTCTTCATCATGTCTATCGTCGCATCCGTGAGCGCTTGATAGAGCGCCTCTATATCCGGGAATTTATTCAACGCTTCACGATGCCGCGCAATAGTATCCATGTCTCCCCGCGCCGCAGGACCGGTTAGCTTTTGTTTCATGGGTTTTGTCATATCTGTAAAAAGATTATCAAATGTCTCACTAAGCAGGGGCTGAAGCAGCATCATGGCTTCGGCGCGTGGGATATCGGCTTTCTCGCATAATCGCGCCGCATCGTCCAATAACACCCCGATAAAATTTGAGGTAATCGTGCACGCCGCATGGTAGTATATTTTATTTTTGGGGTTGAGACGGACGGGCACGCCTCCAAAAGCCGCAACAATTGTTTTTGCTTTCGTCCAATTGCGCTGTTCACATTCCACACCCCAACGGATATGTTGCAACCGCTCCGGCAATACGCTGCGTGTGGAGAAAGGAAAAGCAGGGTGGAGGGAAAGCGTCCGCGCTCCGAGCAGATGGAGCGGCGCGAGCGTTTCACGCGTTAATGCACCGGAAAGGTGCATAACGGTAAGGCGAGGGAAATCAAGGTGCTTGTATTTCGCAAGTGACTCGGCAATTTCGGGAATCATTGCGTCATTCGTTGCGATGAGTACAAAATTCGTGGTTGCGGGAATATCCCGCACCTGCCGCGAGACGACGGGCGCATGTAATTCCCTTGCAAGCGAACGCGCCGTGCGAAGTGTACGGCTTATTACACAATCGGTTGAGCAACCGGCGGAAGCGAGCAAACGCGCAACGGCGCTTCCTGCTTTGCCCGCGCCAACAATCGCGACGCGATAGGAGAGCGAAGGCTTCCGTTGCGTGGATTTCGCCATAATTTTATCTCGCGTATTTAATTGCCGATGCTTGTGGGAGGGCGGGGAAAATCCTTCCTGTCCTTGAACGGTTCGTCGCGGTTGGTAAAATCGGGAACGTAGTAATGCTGCGCCTCCAATTCCTGCACCCATCCGTTCTCAAATCCGTATGTATCCAACATCCGCAGTGTTCGCTCGCGCTCGCTTTCGCGGATGCGCCTGTTCAACAGCATGACTGCGTCGTCTTTCATCGCGCGTGCGTCGCTTATTTGATTGGTCGGATAATATTGCGCCATGATGCTTAGTGTTGTCCGCACGCTTAATTCGCGTGCAATGAAATCGAATGTCTTTTCGGTTCCGGCAATGTCGTTCGGAAGAATCAAATGCCGGATGATGAGACCGCGTTTTACCAAGCCGTCAGCACCATAGACAAGTTCATCACCGGTTTGGCGGAACATTTCTTTCAGGGCAAGGCGTGCATACGTAAAGTACCCTTCCACTTTTGAATACGTCAATCCCGTCTCGTCGTCGGAATATTTGAAATCCGGCAGATAAATATCAATAACGCCGTCGAGAAGTTGAAGCACGGAGAGTGCATCGTAGCAATTGGTGTTGTAAATAACGGGGATGCGCAGCCCGCGCCGCGCCGCGATTGCCAGCGAGCGAACGATTTGCGGCGCAAAATGCGTCGGCGAGACGAATCCGATGGCGTGGCAGCCATGCGTGTTTTGCAGTTCCAGCATAATCTCTGCAAGCCGCTCGAATGAAACCTCGTTCTTTATTTCTTCCTTCCAATGCTGGCTTATTTGGAAGTTCTGGCAATACGAACAGCGGAGATTGCAATTGCCGAAAAATATGTTTCCTACTCCGTGAACGCCGGTAAGCGCGGGCTCCTCGCCAAAATGCGGGCAATACGATGAGACAACCGGAAGATGGCGGGAATAGCACCGGGCAATTTCTCCTTCAAGGCGGTTTACATGGCAATCGAGCGGGCAGATATCGCAGGACACCAGCATGGCTTCCAAGCGTTCCACGCGTGCGTCCAACTCGCCGGAGAGAGCAAGGCGCACATAACCGGGGGTATATGTTTCGTCGGGGTGCATCTCCTGTGGTTACTCTTTCCTGTGAACAGTAAGCTTCAGAGCATTGGAACGATAGTAACGCTGTATTTGAACCTCGATGGTCAAAGGATGCGACGTTTCACCGGAATCCAAATAGCTAAACGGAATTTGCGTCGTAATCTCACGCGAGGTGGCGGAGATAGGTGGTACAATTTCCTTCACGGTATCGCGCGTAAAAATAAGGGTATTTTGAGAAAGGATGGGGCTGTATCCCTGCCCAATAAGGACGACCGTATCGCCGGGCGCATACGTATCGCGTTCGGCGTTGAAGAGAACGGGGTCGTTGCTTTCGGTGTTGAAAATAATGCTCGTATCTTTCGATATAAGAAGTTTTCGCGAGAGCGATTCGAGAACGAACCTTGCCGTCCAGTAATCCGGAGGTTTGCGTTCATCGTCCGCATTGATAACCCACACGCCGTAGCGGTCGAACGAACGGCGGAAATGCTCGCTCGTATCGCGTTTCACGCTTTTGATGGGGCTCCAGCGTTCAGCAAATTGCGCGGCGTCGCTGGGGCTGGTAAACTCATAATACCGAATTTGCACCGCGCGCCAATCGTTATTGGTGTGCGCAATCAAACGCTGTGCATATCCTTTCACGGGAACCGGAGCGGGTTGATACAGCGAAGGCAGTTTCATCGTTACCGGTATTTCACGTTCCGATGCATTTTTCGAGAGCTCCCATCCCGCAATCAAATCGTGGCTTGCAAGCATGAAATCGCGCACTGTAAGCCAATCGAATTTCTCAAATTGAATCGTTGAATCCGTCAACTTCGCATTATAGGCAAGGACGTGCGCGCCGGGATAAAAAATGATACCTTTTATATCGTGAACGATATGGTAATTGCCTTTGTGCCGTCCATCGGGAATAACAAACGAAGGATCGCCTTTTTTATTTGTCCCGATGACGCCTGCAACGGAATTGAGCGTTTCCGCAGACGAAAGAGCGGCAGCGGCAAGCAGGATAATGCACGATATTATCCAAAAGAATCCTCCGTGCGGATGTTTTAACATATTATACATTGTAGTATTCATAAAACTACTGAGAAAACGCAAGCGCGGCAATGGCAAATGGTTGAATGCTGCGGACGTTGGGGAGGCGATGCTTTTTCAGTATGTTTGCACATCATGAGCACTACAATCGCATTAGATAGAGATTTGGATATACTTGCATTCGGCGCACACCCGGACGACGTTGAATTTTCATGCGCGGGAACGATGATTCTCATGCATCGAAAAGGACATGCAACGGGCGTCGTTGATCTTACCCGCGGAGAAATGGGCACGCGCGGCTCCGCGAAAATTCGGGCGCGCGAAGCGCAAAATGCCGCGAAGGTGATGGGGCTGGCGGCGCGCCGCAACGTCGGCTTGCCCGACGGCGGCGTTGAGATTACGAAAAATAATATCAAGAAAGTCGTTGCCCTTATCCGCGAGTTCCGCCCCCGCATCATTCTTATCCCACATGCCGTTGACCGCCACCCCGACCATGAACACGCCTCGCGGCTTGTTCGTGAAGCGGCGTTTTATTCCGGTCTCATACGCCTATCCACAACAACCAACGGCGAGAAGCAAACCCCGTTCCGCCCCGAAGTAACGCTGTGTTACCGGCAGAGCAGCGACATACCCGCAACCATCATCGTAGATATTACGAGCGTATTTGAAGAGAAAATGAAAACCGTTTTCGCGTATGCCTCGCAAGTGTATAACCCGAAAGCCAAAGAGCCGGATACCGTCATATCCCGACCGGAATTCATTGACAACATCGAAGCCCGCGCACGCGCGTACGGCTCGCGCATCGGCGTGAAATACGGCGAGGCGTTCTACTCACCCAATCCGCTATGGTGCGACGACCTTATGACGGTGATTCCGCAAAAACCTCGCATGATGTAAGGGGAAATGCGGAAATAAATATCGTCGATTACCATCATTTAAGTACCAGCCTTTGAAAGCACACAGTTAATTCACACAAGCCTATCAAGAGTGTCATTCTGAGCGTCAGCGAAGAATCTCACCGTGCATAGAAGTGCTATGTTTGGGATTCTTCGGTCGCGTTGCTCCCTCAGAATGACAGATCAAACTGACCCATTACCAACAAGCCTGCAAATAACGAATTTCAGATATTCCGTTTCAGGCATGGCGGGGAGAACGGGATGATCGGGCGAAGCGCCGCGATATTCAAGAATTTGTATTTTTTGATTCGTCTGCGCCGCGCTTGCGGCAGCGATTTCGGTGAACGCATCCCGCGAAATATGATGCGAGCATGTTGCCGTTGCAAGGACGCCGCCCGGGTTCAATAACAGCATTGCAAGCGTGTTTACCGATTTATAGGCGCGCAAGGCGGCATTCACGCTTTTCTTGTTCTTTGCAAACGCAGGGGGATCGAGAATGACAACGTCGAATTTTTCTTTTGCGTCCGCATATTTGTGCAGCCGCTCTTCAACGTCCGACTCGATGAATGAACAGACGGCGGCGCCATTGAGCGCCGCGTTGCGCGTTGCCGCAGCAATAGCCTGCGCGGAGGAATCAACGCCGATAACTTCGCGCGCGCCCGCGCCCGCCGCGTGCAGTGCAAATCCGCCCGCGTTGCAATAGCAATCGAGCACGCGAGCGCCATAGGAGAACCTATCCAGCGCTTTTCGGTTTTCGCGCTGGTCGAAATAAAAGCCGGTTTTTTGCGCCGAGGATATGTCAATTTCGTATCGTATGCCCTCAACGGCGAATTCCACGGGTGCACCCTCGCCCGCAAGTATTTTCGTCTCCCTCTCCAAGCCTTCCAACGTGCGATAATGCGATTCGTTTTTGGCAATCACGCATTTCGCGGCATATTTCCGCACAAGCAGGTCAACTATTGTATCCTGATAGTTTTGCATCCCCGCGGATAGGATTTGCACCGCGTACGTATCGCCAAATCGGTCAATCGTCAATCCCGGCAGAAAATCACTTTCGCCATGGATGAGCCGGTACGCCGACGAACCGGGGAATAGCTGTTCACGCAGGCGTGAGGCGGTCTCCAGCCTGCGCGTAAAAAAATCAGCGTCAACTGTTTCATCGGCGCGCGAGAGCAGTCGCACGGCAATCAACGATGTTTTGTTATAGAACCCGATACCGAGGAAGTTTTTGGCGGCGTCCTGCACCGCAACGATTGCGCCTTGCTCCGGAGCGCCTTCGGTTTCGCCGATTTCATTGGCGAATACCCATGAATGCCCCTGAAGAACACGGCGGTGTTCATTTTTGCGCAAACGGATGACGGGAGTGTTTGATTTCATTTAGATTGAGTGAGAAAAACTGAACCGGCTGACGCCGGTGAAAATTTGACGTGGTTATTTGTTAATAGGCTTCTCCGCGCGTATTTGCGGCAGACATTGCGCGGTTATAAGGGTATATGCCAATACCGAAGAGCGGGAGACGGGACTCGAACCCGCGACGTCCAGCTTGGGAAGCTGACATTCTACCACTGAATTACTCCCGCGAGAGATTTTTTGGGTTATTGTGCGATTCAAGAATTT
>Ga0206853_1015_pt1 | contig 38362 bp, 40 predicted proteins | sample Alteio_BWOrgCont_52_FD_152859 | JGI IMG/M metagenome (GOLD analysis project Ga0206853, IMG submission 152859) | Enriched cells from forest soil in Barre Woods Harvard Forest LTER site, Petersham, Massachusetts, United States -... | ecosystem: Environmental > Terrestrial > Soil > Temperate forest >... | reverse complement strand
TACCCAAACATGAATTCAAATGATCAGTCCTTCCGTGTAGATGCAGATTTTATTGATGATCCGGGTTTGCAATTTATTAATGCCTCGGTTGAAGCCAATATTATTCTTCAAACTAAAGACAATGCCTTGGTCGTACCTCGTCAAGCCATCAGGCCGGGGGATGAAGTAACAGTAAAGACCACTACCGGCACAAAAAATGTAAAGGTCACAAAAGGCCTGATGAATATGGAGGTAGTGGAGATAGTGTCGGGAGTTTCAGAGCAAGATGATATTGTGTTGCCGAAGGAATAAGAACTGTTGAGGCATCGGCACCTCGTCACACCGTCCCTTCGTCATCTGTGCAATAAAGAATTAGAGTTAATGATAAAAGCTATAAGCAAATAACAAAAAGATGTCACTCATAGTAAATCTGGGAATAGCAAAAACGCACCTGCTCGCAAAGAAGCGGCAGACATTTGTGGCTATGATGGGCGTTACCTTTGGCATTGGCATGTACCTGCTCATGATCTCCTTTATGAGTGGCTTCAATGAATACCTGGAAGATACGCTCCTTTCATCGACTCCGGATATCCATATATACAACGATATCAAAAGCGATTACACGCACTCTATCCTCGATCAGGTTACTGATACGGCCAAAGTCATTAATATCGTTTATCACCCGAAGCCCAAGAATATTACTCCCAATATTAAAAACCCCAAACAGATTATTGAGGATATTAAAAGCTTTGACAACATCATGGCTGTTTCGCCACAACTATCTTCGCAGGTGTTTTATAATAATGGCCCTGTGCAATTGAATGGAAGTACCAACGGCGTCAATATTCTTGAAGATGCCAAACTCACTGGTCTGTACGACAAAATGAAAACAGGTAAAATTGAAGACCTGCTTAAGGTTGACAATGGCATTCTGCTCGGCCATGGTGTTGCCACCAAGCTCAATGCAAATGTGGGCGACCTTGTCACGCTGGCATCGCCTCAGGGCACATCAATGAGCTTTAGGGTGGTGGGTACCTTTCAGTTTGGCCTCGGCACACTCGATAATGTACGTAGCTATGTAAGCCTTAAAAGCGCACAGCAATTGCTTGGTAAAGACAATCAATATGTAACGGATATTGACATCAAAATGAAAGACTATACCAATGCTAAATCTCTCGCGGCTTCGTTTGGCAGTAAGTATGGCTACAAGTCCGATGACTGGGAAACTGCCAATGCCTCTGCCATGATATCGATCAATATCCGAAACGTGATGACTGTAGTGATAAGCTTTACCTTGTTAGTGGTAGCCGGTTTTGGTATCTACAATATCATGAACATGACCATTCAGAATAAACTGAAGGACATCGCCATACTCAAGGCACAGGGCTTTGCCCCGAAAGATATCATGCAGATATTCCTGTTCCAATCATTGACAATTGGTTTGCTAGGGGCCTTGCTGGGGCTATTATTGGGCTACCTTATGTCAACCGGAGTCTGGAATTTGCCTTTCCCGAAAAATGAATTTATCAGCATCACGCATTACCCTGTCACTTTCCATACCAGGCATTATGTTTTTGGTATTGTATTTGGCATGATGACGACTTTTGTGGCAGGTTTAATGCCAAGCCTGAAAGCGGGTAAAATAGACCCCGTGGCGATTTTGAGAGGATAAGAAAAGCGAAAAATGGAGACAGTATTAAAAGCGAGTAATGTAAACAAGTTCTTTTATGAACCTGAGGAGTTTCATGTTTTGAAGGACATAAACTTTGAAGTGGAGAAAGGCGAATTCCTTACACTTATTGGTAAGTCGGGCTGCGGCAAATCAACATTACTCTATTTGCTTTCTACGATGGATACCGATTATCAGGGCGAAATAGTTATTAATAATTACCGCGTTACCGGTAGGAGGCAAAATGAACTGGCGGCCTTTCGTAATGAGCATATCGGCTTTGTTTTCCAGTTCCATTTTTTATTACCTGAGTTCACGGCGCTTAAAAACGTGATGCTACCTGCTGAGAAGCTTGGCAAATATTCCCGTTCGGAAATAGAAGACCGTGCATACGAAAAATTGAAAATGCTCGACATGCAGAATTTTGCCAAAAAGCTTTCGAGCAAACTCTCCGGCGGCCAGGCACAACGTATTGCTATAGCGCGTGCACTTATCAATGACCCTACTATCATCATGGGCGATGAACCTACAGGAAACCTCGACACGGCAAATACACAAATTGTTTTTGATATTCTTAAAGACCTCTCAGGCCACAAAGGCCAAACCATTATAGCTGTGACACACGACCCGGAATTTGCACAAAAATCTGACCGGATCATCGAAATGAAAGACGGCGAAATAATCAAACAGTGATGAAACTCGACGGTTTAAAACTTAAAGGCGAAAAGCGCATACTGGCCACGGGTTCCCTGACCATTTATATTGTTTTTATGGTGGCTAAGCTTATTATGTTCCCTGACCAAACATTATTGTGGCATTTGGTTACCGGCCTCCTGGGATTTTTGGGCGTTACATTTTTTCTTGCTATGGTCTTGATGGTCGATAATTACATGGAAAAATATCTGCCTTATGAAACAAATGCATTCAAACGTGTAGGGTTGCAATTCTTACTCACCCTTGTAATATTGTTGCTGGTCCGTTTTGTGGTAGGGGTATGGATAATTAAGACTTTTCACATCAAAGTTGCTCCCGAACTACTGGTTGCAAGCATTGCCCTGAACATTTTCTTTGTGCTTAGTGTGATATTGAGCTTGTTCAGTTACCGTTTTTTTATGAGTTGGAAACGCGAAAAGATCATAGCTGCCGAATTGGAAAAAGAAAAAGCCATCGTGCAATACGATAACCTCAAAAATCAGTTGAATCCCCATTTTTTATTCAATTCGCTGACCTCGCTGAATTCACTCATTTTCGAAAATCCGCAACTGGCATCAGAGTTCCTGCAGCAGTTGTCAAGGGTATATAGGTATGTATTGGAAAACAAAGACAAGACCCTCGTTACGCTTTCTACTGAAGAGAAATTTATTTCAAATTATATCAAGCTGTTGATGTCACGGTTTGAAAGCGGATTGAAAGTAAATGTGGATGTAAAAGATGCAGATCGCGATAAACGAATATTGCCTGTTACGCTTCAGATATTAGTGGAAAATGCGATCAAGCATAATATTATTTCAAAAGAAAGCCCTTTGCAGATCGATATTTATAGTGATGCCGATTACCTTGTGGTAAAAAACAACCTGCAGGTCAAGCATATTATGGAAGACTCAAATAAACAGGGCCTTGAAAACCTCAGGAACCTTTATCATATACTGATAGAAAAGGAAATTGTGATAGAAAAAACAGCATCCTGTTTTTCCGTGAAAATACCCCTTATTTAAATGCTTGTTTTGCATTGCCTCAAAACTAAATACTCAAGATTAATTCATGAAAGTACTGATAATAGAAGATGAAGGGCTGATAGCCAAAAACATTCAGCGGCTACTCCGCGAGGCGGAACCGGGCATTGAGGTCTTGGCGGTGCTTGACAGTGTAAGTGGCGCCGTTAAATGGCTCAAGACGAATGAACACCCCGATCTGCTATTTATGGACATACAGCTTAGCGATGGTGTCAGCTTCGATATATTCTCTCAGGTGCAGATCGATAAGCCTATTATTTTTACTACGGCCTATGATGAATACGCCATCAAAGCTTTCAAACATAATAGTATAGACTACCTCTTGAAACCTATTGATAAAGCAGACCTGAAAGCCGCCCTCGATAAATTCCACCGCCTCTTTGATCGCCCCTCTGGCCGGCAATCTGAGATCGTAGAACTTGTAGCTTTATTGAATTCAAAACTGCCCATTCCTTATAAAGAGCGTTTTCTGGTACATCATAGATCAGGTTATCTGCCGGTTAAATCAGATGCGATCAGTGTTTTTTATAAAGACCAGATCATATACCTGCTCGCCATAGATGGGCAGAAATATGTGACCGATTATAACACTCTCGACGAAATAGAAGAGCTTGTCAACCCGGCAAATTTCTATCGCGCCAATCGCCAAACCCTCATAAACAAAAGCGCTGTGGAGTCTATTCAAAAACATTTCAGCGGAAAGATCGAGGTGAAAGTGAAAGGGCATGCGGATGTTGTAATAGACGTCAGCCGCGAAAAGGCCCTGGAGTTTAAGAACTGGCTGGAAAATGATTAGCTGGTTTAATCATTGGAAATCAGTATTTTTGCCTAAACAAATAACAAGAAATGTTTCCGAAAAAGATAGCTCAATGCATTGTACTGCTGCTCTTCGCTTCTTCCTGCAATATTAATGGCCAAAAGTACCAAACCCTTTCTGTGGCAGATTTCGATAAGAAGATACATGAGGGCAATGTGCAACTGGTGGATGTTCGCACGCCTGAAGAATACGCTGAAAAGCACTTGAAAGATGCTGTGAATATCAATTTTAATGGCGATGATTTTGTGGATATGATCACCAAGCTTGATAAGACAAAACCGGTTTTGGTCTATTGCCTTTCGGGCGGTCGCAGTACTAAGGCTGCCGCATTGATATCTAAGAAAGGTTATACCCAGGTTTTTAATCTTGACGGCGGCATATTGGCCTGGTCTGCAGCAGGCCAACCTGTTGAAGCCGCCGCAGGTTCAGGCGCTCCCAAAGGTTTGAACATGGATAGCTATCTTGCATTGGTTAAGTCAGATAAACTTGTGCTGGTCGATTTCAATGCCGTTTGGTGTGGCCCCTGCAAGATACTTAGGCCTACTTTGGATAAGATCGCAGCGAAGAATAAGAGCAAATTAATATTAACGCCTATTGACGTTGATCAGAATCCTCAACTTGCTGACGCGATGCATATATCAGGCATTCCGCTAATGATCATGTATAAGAATGGCAAGGAAGTTTGGCGCACTCTGGGCCTGGCAGATGAAGGCACTATAGAAGATGCCATTGCATCAAACAGCAAGTAATGACGGCCCGATTGCCTTAATTTTTCATATAAAAGGCTTCATCTGGCGGCGGAGTGCTAACTACTAATCTCTATTCGCTATATTTGACCCTGCTTGTTAAAAAATGACAAGCATTAACTATCAATATGGGTTTTTTCGAAGAACGTTTTGGTGCTCATGGATTCCTTGGCGAGCACCTCTGGCTCGGGCATCTGGGCTTTTTTCTTTTGGTGCTGAGTTTTAGCGCAGCCTTTATGTCATTCATTTCATACTGGTTTGCCGAATTCAAAAAAACAGAAGCAGATAAGGCATCATGGCAGCGTTTGGCCAGGATATCATTCAGCCTGCATGGCGCAGCTATCCTGGGCGTATTTGTGCTGCTATTCATCATGATCCTTAACCACTGGTTTGAATACCACTACGCATGGCATCATTCAAGCCGCGAGCTTCCACTTAAATATATTATTTCCAGTTTTTGGGAAGGGCAGGAGGGGAGCTTTCTGTTATGGCAGTTTTGGTTGGTTATATTGGGTTGGGTTGGTATGCGCACCCTTCGTAATTGGGAGAGCCCAGTAATGGGCATGACGGCGCTTACTCAGGTCTTCCTCGGTTCAATGGTGCTTGGTATAAATATACTGGGCCATCACATCGGCAGCAATCCATTTGTACTATTGAGAAATGAACTGGTGCAGGCGCCCATATTCCAGCGCCCCGAGTACCTCAACATGATAGCCGATGGCAACGGCCTCAATCCGTTGCTTCAAAACTATTGGATGACAATTCACCCCCCAGTATTATTCTGTGGGTTCGCATCTACATTATTCCCATTTGCATTTATCATTGCCGCACTTATCAGGAACGATTATACAGGTTGGGTGAAACCGGCGCTGCCATGGACGCTGTTTTGTGTGGCCGTGCTCGGTACCGGCATCCTGATGGGTGGCGCCTGGGCATATGAATCGCTCAGCTTCGGCGGCTTCTGGGCATGGGACCCGGTTGAGAATATGTCTTTCGTGCCTTGGTTATTTATCGTTGCAGGTTTGCACTTGCATCTTGTTTATCGATACACTAAACACGGCATATTTAGCACCTTCCTCTTTTATATACTTGGTTTTGTAATGGTGCTCTATTCTACCTTCCTTACTCGTAGCGGTATCTTAGGCGATACTTCCGTGCACGCTTTTACTGACCTCGGCATGACAGGGCAATTGGTTATCTATCTCTTTGCATTCCTCATACCATCCTTGTTTTTACTCTTTTTTAGATTTAAAAAATTGCCTTCACCACCTAAAGAAGAAGAACTTCTTTCACGCGAATTCTGGATGTTCATTGGTGCGCTTATACTTGTTTTTTCAGCCGTGCAGCAGATATTCACCACATCAATTCCTGTTTGGAATATATTAACGTTCGATTGGCTTCATCTGGATAAACTAAATCTACATATTGGCACACACGTTTTTTTTAAGGATAAGTTGGCTGAACCAGCAGATAGGATAGGGCATTATAACAGCATTCAAATATGGCTGGCTATACTTGCGGGGCTTGGCACAGGCCTCATTCAGTATTTTGCATATACCAGTGGCAGGCTGCCATCTACCATACGTTGGGCATGGTATTCATTCGGAATCGCTTTTGTTCTTAGTATAGCTATAGCTTATGGTATGCATGTAGATTTCATCATCAGCACATCTATAAAGAGCTTTCAATTTAAATTTATCTCTCCTTACTATCTCATGTTGTTTAGTGCGCTTTATGCCATTGTCGCCAATACTGCGTACCTGTTCACTGTGGTAAAGGGCAATGCCAAACTGATAGGAGGCACGGTGTCTCACTTTGGGTTTGGGGTATTCCTGTTGGGCGTGCTTCTTTCACAATATAAGAAAGAGGCCATTTCGCTTAACACTGCCGGTGTAAACTTCGGGAAAGATTTCAGCAGCAAAGACCTTGCAGAAAATATATTACTGCTTAGGGATTCTACTTATAAAATGGGCGACTATGAAGTAACATATAAAGGCTTTAAACCTGAAAAGCCTAACAGCCTCTACGAAGTGCATTATGTCAAAAGGGCTGCTGACGGATCTATTTCAGAAGAGTTTTCTCTGTTCCCTAATGCGCAGATAAACCCTAAAATGGGCATGCTGGCTAACCCCGACACCAAGCATTACCTTACTAAAGATATATTCACCCACGTTTCATCTGTGCCTGATAACACCAAGCTCAAAGATAAAACCACGCAGTATGAAGTGGGAATACGAGATACGTTTTATACCAAGAAACACTATGTGGTCTTCCGTGGCATCAATACTAAACCTGTGGTGCCGGGTGGATATGATATGAAGGGGAAAGTGGCAGTATCAGCAATTTTGGATATAAGGTCAATGACGGGAGATAGTTTCACTGCAGAGCCTATCTATGTGATCAATCTTACCGATAACAGCGTATCAACGGCTGAATATCAGAATGAGCAACAGGCAATGAACATCAATATCGGCAAGATAAATCCGGAAAGCAAGAAGTTTACTTTTGTGGTAACGGAGAAGGAACTTGCCTCTGATTTCGTGATCATGAAAGCCATCATCTTTCCATACATCAAACTGGTATGGTTAGGCGGCATCATTACATTCCTTGGCGTATTCCTGAGTATGTACAGGCGCTATACTGAGAATAAAGTTAAACCGGAATAAAGGCGCAAACGTCTCTCGTTTCTCGCCTTTCGTCCTCTTTTAATTGCTTTTCATCAACCTTGAAACATACACAAGGATACAAGCCCCGATAAAGGAAGTAACAAGCTCGCCCATATACCCCGGTATAGAAGATATCTGTAACAGGCCGAACAGAAAGCTACCCAGCCATCCGCCAACTATCCCCACAATAATATCGACTGCTACGCCAAAACCCTTTCCCTTCAATGCCTGGCCGGCCAGGAAACCTGCTAATCCACCGATGGCGAGATATATAATAAGATGCACTAAACCCATATTTTCTGTTTTAATTTATGCGACAAATTTCGCGATAAGTTTTTCAAATATAACATTAAGAAGAGTACATTTCATATTTTCGGGCAATGGCTAAGATCACGTTTATGGGTTCGGGCAAAACAGCTACGGCGCTGGGAAGGGCTATGAGCCTTGCAGGGCATGAGTTTATGCAGGTATGGAGCAGAACTGAAACAGGAGCGAATGATTTGGCAAAAAAACTTTGTGCATCGGCCACCACAGACCTTAACAAGATCAATAATGACGCAGATATTTACCTGATAGCTGTAAAGGACGATGCTATAGAAGAAGTGGCTGGCAAACTTAATATCGGCAACAAAATAATAGCACATACTTCAGGCATCAAATCGAAAGACCTGCTGAAATCAGCAAGCCCTGACTATGGCGTTTTTTACCCATTCATATCTATGACCAAAGAGGTTGCGACCGATTTTAAAACGGCTTTGGTGATGATAGAAGGCAGTAATGAAAGAACTGCCAATGCCCTGACCATATTGGCGCAAAGTATTTCCGGCAATGTAAAAATGGTGGAAGAAAAACAACGGCAGTCGCTTCATCTTGCTGCGGTCTTTGCCCATAATTTTACCAATCACATATATATCGCGGCAGAGAAGATACTCGCAGATCAGGGGCTTAATTTCAATGAACTAAGGCCGCTTATAGCAGCTCATATTGCCAATGTACAACACCTTTCACCCTCCACTTTACAAACCGGACCTGCTATTCGACACGATGAAACTACCATTGATGCGCACCTCCAACTTTTAGGTTCGAATAATGATCTCAAGCAATTATATTTGACAATGACAGAAGCCATACAGCAATGGCATAAAGAAAAGTAATGAAGAAAATTTTCGCCATACTGAAATTAGTCCGCTGGGTTAATCTGCTCATCATCATTCTGAGCATGTATGCCTTTCAATATTGTGTGATAGGCCTATACCTGCATGTTTCTAATATCGTGCCTACCATGAGTTGGGGATACTTTTCGCTCCTCGTGCTGGCCACAGTATTTATAGCGGCTGCGGGCAATGTGGCCAATGCCTATTTCGATTATGAACAGGATATGCAGTTTAAGCCCGATAAAGTAATTATTGGAAAGTATATCTCGCTGGATAATGCCTTCATATTGCAGATGGCGCTGAACGTTGCGGGCGTGTTGCTTGGTTTTTTCCTTGCCTATAGTTATGGCAATATTCGCATGGGGTATTTGTTCCTGAGTGTGGCGGCCTTGCTCTGGCTGTATTCTCAGCTATTAAAAAAATATTTCCTGATCGGGAATATTGTGGTGGCGGGTCTTTCAGCCTTGGTATTCGTGATGCCTGTACTGTTTGAATCAAACTTAGGCGTTGTTGGTTTCAGCGAAAACCTCGATCATGCACGTGTGGTAATTTTCGCAGAATTAAAATGGTATTTCCTTTTTGCCTTTGTGGTATCGCTGGTGCGCGAAATAGTGAAAGATGCAGAAGATAAAGAAGCCGACGCAGCGTATGGTATGAAAACGCTTGCAGTGGTATTGCCGCGTGTGGCAGTTAATATCATCGTAGTATTGCTTCTTCTCACAGTGATGGGCGGCCTTGCATTCCTGCAATATTACTTTTGGAAACAGGGCTTGAAACTACATTTCTGGTACATACTGTTCTTCCTCCAGTTCCAACTCATCACCAATATCTTCACAGGTGTTATTTCAAAAAACAAAGCTGATTATCGCAACCTGAGTGTGCTGCTTAAATTGTTGATGTTTTTCGGAATTGCATCAATCCCTACATTTTACTGGTTTATTAAATTGCACGACAATTCTCTATAACATACATGTACAAGAAGATCATTTTAGCGTCTAAGTCTCCGCGCCGTAGCGAGCTTATGCGCATGGCAGGTTTTGAATTTGAAATACGCTCAAAGGATGTTCCCGAAGATCATCCAGCCGATACCAGGGCAGAAGATATTCCTTTATTCCTGGCTAAGAAAAAAGCTTCAGCCTTACTGCCGGAGATAAAAGAAGATGAAGTAATAATAGGCGCAGATACGATTGTCATACTAAACGGAAAGATATATGAAAAGCCTATTGATAGGGAAGATGCTATCAACATGATCTCAGAACTTTGCGGACATACGCACACCGTAGTAACCGGCGTTTACATTGTATCCAAAGCCAAAGAACTTGGATTCTCTGAAGCCACCAAAGTCACTTTCAATTCGCTAAGCCCTAAAGAGATCGCCTATTATGTAGATAACTACAAGCCCTACGACAAAGCCGGCGCCTATGCCTGCCAGGAATGGATTGGAGCAGTTGCTATTCGCAAGTTTGAAGGCGATTATTTCAACGTGGTGGGTTTGCCTATTAATAGGGTTTATCAGGAGTTGAAGGGTTTTTGATTTTTGGCAACCAATTCATTAATTTTGATGTAATACAAGCATAGTTTATGAGAAGATTTGCAGATATAGTAGAAGATGTTAAAAACCTTTCCATTGAGGAAAAGGGGGAGTTGTCGGAAATACTGAATCACATCCGCATAGATGAAAGAAGAGAAGAGATTTTGAAAAACCATCATCTTGGTTTAGATGAATTGAAATCCGGCAAATTGAAATTTTATGATAAGGCTGAGGATGTTATTAATACTTTGAATGAAGATTAATGAAAGTTGCATTTAGTAGTAATTTCAAAAAGGCTTATAAGAAACGGATCCGATTTGACGCAGAGAAACAAATCAAAATCCTCGAATGCATAACCTTATTCATTAACGACCCTTATCACCCCAAACTTAAAACCCATAAACTTACCGGCCAACTTAGGGATCTGTGGAGTTTCAGCATAGAATATGACCTAAGGATTATATTCTATTTTTTAAATGATGAAGAAGCTGTATTTGAAGATATAGGAACACACGATGAGGTGTATTAATTGCCCAAATATAGTTCAAGTCAGGCGGCTAACTCTCATTGCATAGCGTTCAGGCTTCATTTCCCCGCCATCACCTCGAGCGCCTTATTCACCACCTTGTCATCCTGATTAAGGATATAATAGAAGCCATCGGTCTGCCATTTTTGTTTGGCGAGATAGGCTTTGAGCATTTGATTTACCTTGACTTCAAGTTTGGCGTAGCGTTTTTCATCAAGCCCCAGTTTCTGCTCTCTCAGCGTTTGTTTGAACTGTTCTGCCATAGCCGGAGATACCCTGAAGCCTGCCCCGAAATCAGACAATGATTTAAAGCCGTCGAGCATGCTCGGTTGCGCGGAATATTGTTTGTAGATAAACTCCGGAATGAATATCCTGACCTTATATAGGTAGTCGAAGTCTTCAGTTGTATCAAGTGGCACGAATATATCGGGCCTGATGCCGCCGCCGCCATATACTATGCGGCCATTGGCTGTTTTATACACAGTAGTATCACGTATCATAGTGCTATCCTCGTGCATGAACTCGCCCTTTTTGTAACGGTCGCTTACTTCATTGTAATACTCTTCGGTCCCATTAGCATAAGACCGCTGAATGCACCTGCCCGAAGGCGTATAATAACGCGCCACAGTAAGTCTTAGGGCTGAGCCGTCAGGCAACTCATACTGCTCTTGTACCAGGCCTTTGCCGAAAGAGGTGCGACCTATAATTGTACCCCTATCCCAATCCTGCACTGCGCCGGAAAGGATCTCTGCCGCCGATGCGGAGCCCTGATCTATCAATATGCTTAGCTTGCCATTCTCAAATTCGCCGGGAATATTGGCCTTGTATTCAGCCTTGTTGACTGATTTGCCTTTAGTAAATACGATCAGTTTATTGTCATCCAATAGTTCATCCGCTATTTCGGTAGCAGCATCCAGATAACCTCCCGGATTCTGGCGCAGGTCTATTATCAGGCTTTTCATGCCTTGGTCTTTCAGTTCTTTTAGTTTATGCTTAAACTCCTTATGCGTAGTCGCACTAAAACGGTTTATCTTGATATAACCGGTCTTTGCATCCACCATATACCCCGCATCAATACTGAATAAAGGTATTTTGCCACGGGTAATAGCATAATCTTTCAGGCCCGACACACCACTACGCAAAATACTAACATGCGCTATCGTGCCACCTATGCCGCGCAGTTTGTGCGTTACGTCCTCGTTCTTTATTTTTTTGCCTGCCACTAATGTATCTTCTATCTTAATGATCCTGTCGCCTGCATGAATACCCACCAGTTCTGAAGGACCGCCGGCTATGGCAGAGACCACGGTGATAGTATCCTGCACGATATAAAACTCTATACCTATGCCTTCGAAATTGCCATCGAGCGACTCATTGGTCTGTTCCAGGTCTTTCTTGGGGATGTACATAGAGTGCGGGTCGAGGGTAGTAAGCATTTTCTCGATCGTGTTCTCCGTTAGCTGGTCGCTATTTACCGTATCTACATATTTGAGTTTGATAAAACTCATCACGTCTTCGATCTTGTCATACTTGCCGTGTGCGAGCGGGCCTTTCTTATCTGCGGTAACGTACGAAAGGGTCATACCAAGCAAAATACCCAATGCTACCAGCATAGAGTATATAAGTGGCATGTATGGTGAAGCAGCCGGCTTGTTCTGGCCGGGCCTGTAGTCCGAATAATCTTTATTGTCTTCCATGTACTGTTTTAGGAGCGGCAAAAATAGAATACATTTTCTTTAAGCCGCAAAAAAGAAAAGGTTTTGTGGATTTCTTGAAAAATAGCATCCTCAATAATAAACGGGGTAAGGAGGGCTAAAAGTTTTTGCTTAACTAAAATTATCAATTATGAACGCTTTGAAGATTATGGCAATTATTTCCTTAGCCCTTATTATTACTGGTTTTTGCTTGCCGTGGCTTGATTTTTATGTCCCCCAATCCGGCATTGATGCAGTACATACGGGTATTATCTTTATTTCCGGTTCTCATAGGTTCTCAATATTAAGCATGATGGTGCTTTTTGTTTTGATACCCGTTCTTAGTGCGTTAGCCACTTGGCGTATTATTTTTGCCCATAAATACGGGGCAGCCCTTATTTATATTGCGTTAGTAAACATGATAATGCTTTTTGCAGTATGGATCGTATTAGGTTTTACATTACTAAGGGGAATATATCCCGGCTTTTATATCATGTTGGCCGGCATTGTACTTCTCAATTGCCTTACCATAAGTGGGTACGTAAGAAGGAGAAAGCTATAACGCCTATTCCTCCGCCCTATCCACCAATCCTTGCGGCAATTGCTTGCTTGCTTTAACGCCCAGCTTCTTCATGTTTTCCGCCCTTCTTACCAAATTGCCTTTGCCTTCATGTAGTTTGTTCATGGCCTCAGAATAGGTCCTTTTGCTATCTTCCATTAGTTTGCCAACCTTTATCATATCCTCCACAAAGGCTACGAACTTATCATACATATCTGCGCCTTGCTTGGCTATTTCCATAGCGTTCTGGCTTTGGTATTCCTGCTTCCACACATTAGCTATGGTTCGCAAGGTGGCCAGCAGGGTAGTGGGGCTTACCAGCACTACATTCTTATCAAATGCATCGTTGTATAGCTCATTATCACTGCTAATCGATAAAATAAATGCCGGTTCTATGGGGATAAACAGCAAAACAAAATCGGGCGAACCGATGCCATAAAGGTTGTGGTAACTTTTCCCGCTAAGGCCTCTTATGTGGTTGCGTATGGAGAGTATATGGTCTTTCAGATAAGCTTCCTGCGCGGCCTTGTCGTCGTCATCGCTCGCTATATAACGTTCGTAGGCCACCAGACTTACTTTGGAATCGACTATCAGGTTTTTATTTTCAGGCAAGCGAATGATCACATCGGGCTGCAGGCGCGAACCATCTTCCAGCGTAAAACTTTGCTGCACATCGTACTCGCGCCCCTTGGTAAGGCCCGATTTCTCCAATACTTTTTCCAGTATCAATTCACCCCAGTTTCCTTGCTTTTTGCTGTCACCTTTTAATGCCTTGGTGAGGTTCAGCGCTTCTTCACTCATGCGCTTATTCATGTCAGACATGATGCGCAATTGTTCTTTCAGTGCGCTACGCTCAATGGCAGATTCGTTGTGGGTTTCATTTACGCGTTTTTCAAAATCACGTATACGGTCCTTTAACGGGTCGAGGATATTCTTAAGTTGGGCCTCGTTCTGCTCGGTAAATTTCTTGCTTTTATCATCCAGTATCCTGTTGGCAAGGTTTTCAAACTCTTTGGCAAACTGCGCCTGCAGGTCTTCCAGTTGAGTTTTTTGTTCCGCCAGTTTTTGGATCAGGTTATTGTTCTCTGATTGCAGGCTGGCTTTTTCTATTTGCAGCGATTCGCTTTTATTGCGCTCCTGTGCCAGTTCAAGTTTAGATGTTTGGATATCTTGCCTAAGGCCTACTGCAATTGCTTCGGCAGCTTTTACCTTTTCATCTGAGATCAACTGTGTCGAGTCGTCTTTCTTTTTACTAAAAGCGAAAAAGCCAATGGCAAGCCCAAGTCCAACGCCTATTACCAGAAATATAATTTGTACTATCATTTTTGTCTCCCGCAGATTTCGCGAAGTGGGCAAAATTAACCGTAAATCTGAACTATTTTAAAAACATTGCTTAACTGTTTTTAGGGGAAAAAGATTAATCTTTGCCCCATGATTTCAATTGATAAAGATGTATTCGAAAATACAGAAATAGCATTTGCCCACAAAACGGACAAGGAACTTCAAAAAGCGAAATGGCTTTTTTCTCTAATTGGCAATAACAAGTTGGTAAGCATAGGTACGAGCCTTGCAGATTTTGCCCTGAAACTTCATTTTCCCCTTTCACCATTTTTCCGTTATACTGTTTATGAGCATTTCTGCGGCGGTGAAACATTTGATGAATGCAAAACGACCATTGCCAAATTAAATAAGAGTCATGTATATGCTATGCTCAATTATGGTGTGGAGCTGAAAGAGCGCGAAGAAGACTTTGACAAGACAATAGAGAAGAATATAGAAGCGCTTGAATTTGGCGGCAAGAATAAAGATGTAAAAGTGCTCTGCATTAAAATAACCGGCTTTGGAAGGTTTGGTTTGTTTGAAAAGATGCAGGAGGGAAAGACTTTGACAGAGGCTGAATCACAAGAACTGGAGCGGGTAAAAGACCGTCTTGATAAACTGTGCCTATCGGCGGAGAAGAATAATGTATCTATATATGTAGATGCGGAGGAATCGTGGATACAGGATGCGCTGGATGGTATGGTAGAAGAAGCTATGGCGAAATACAACCACAAAAAAGCGGTGGTTTTTAATACCCTCCAAATGTACCGTTGGGATAGGCTGGATTATCTGCACAAAGAGCTAAGAGCAGCTAAGGCCAAAGGCTATATTCTTGGCGCAAAGCTGGTGCGCGGCGCCTATATGGAAAAGGAACGCGAACGTGCGCAGAAGATGGGCTATAAATCTCCGATTAGTATAGATAAGGAGGCTGTAGACAAAGACTTTGACACTGCCATGAATTATTGCCTCGACCATCTCGATCACGTATCTGTATGTATTGCCTCGCAAAGCGAAGAGTCTAATATGCTTGCTATCAAACATATTGATGCGAAACACATAGACCGCAAACATCCGCATATACTTTTTTCACAGCTATACGGCATGGGCGATAATATTACTTTCAACCTTGCCCGCCTTGGTTTCAATGCTTCCAAGTATCTGCCTTACGGCCCGGTGAAAGATGTGATACCATACCTTATACGCCGCGCTCAGGAGAATACGTCTGTGGCAGGACAAATGGGCAGGGAGTTGAGGTTGTTGACTGCCGAAATACAGAGGAGGAAAGCGGTCGAATAAAACACGGATGACCGCCTGTTTGTTTGTCCAACAGATCTAAAAAACAACGTCATTGCGAAGTTTTTTTCCAATAAAAAAGTAGATGATAAAAATTGTGGCAATCTGGAATGATAGCAATAGAATCTCACAGAACCGTAGTGGAGACCTATCCCTCTTTTAGATCCAGATGGCCACGTCGGAGACCTCCTCGCCATGACGTCGTGTTTGGGTTTTAGATTTATACTAGCGCTAATCGCTAAATTTTCTTAATAGTTCAGAGTCAAATCTAAAACTGTAATTCACTCAACTTGATCGAATGTATGATCCGTTCTTTGGCCTGCCAGTCGAAACCCCTTACCAGTATAGTAGGATCTGCTTGTTTCCAGTCTATATCAAGCATACCGAAGTTACGCGTATTGATTGTTCTGTCTATGCGGTATTGATTATGGGCAGCTTTTAGTTCTACCTGTGTAATGCCGCTGGAGGTCATATCATAAATAGGGTAGAGGCCATCTTTTTTCTGCATAGATAGTTCTGCGTAGTGTACATCGCCGCTAATGAATATCACACCTGCCGCCCTCGTTTCTTTTATCATGTCAAACATTTTCTGCTGCTGCATGGGGAAATTCGCCCATGCCTCCCAGCCGTTGTGTTCGGTAGCAAACTGAATGCTGCTGCCAATAATGCGTATACGCGCCGGTTTTAATAACTCAGCATGTAGCCATGCCCATTCTGTCGAATCCATAATTGCTGCATTGGGGTCATTGTTTGGAATATAGTGGTCTTCTTTGCCCAGCATAGCCGTGCGGAATGTACGCAGGTCAAGTAAAATGATCTGCACCCTTTGGGCCGAGTCACCATAATAGTAGGATGTATAAACCCCTTCATGCTTATAGCGGTCTGAGTTTTTAGGTTCATTCCAAAACTCAAGGAACATTTCCTTCGATTCTTTTTTCATGGGGTATTCTGCGCCTGCGTCATCTCTTCCATAGTCGTGATCGTCCCAGGTGGCAATAACATGGGTAGCATCCAGCAATTGGCGGAATTCTTTTTTGCAGCTAAGCATACCGTATTTTTCGCGCATCACACGCATGTTTTTGGTGTCGGCGTATATATTATCGCCAAGGTATACCATCAGGTCAGGCTTCAGTTTGGCAATATCTGCCAGCAGGTATTCCTGTTTTTTCTGATGGGCGCAAGAGCCGAAGCAGATGCGCTGCAACACCGGTATCTCTGATGTTTTGAAGGGGCGGTTGCACCATAATATCTGGTCGTTAGAGAAACCGGCCAACACGAGACATAGCAATGCAAGCACCGGTATTATTAAAAAGAAGGAAAACGTTTTTTTGATATACATACAAGCAAAGATAAAATATTGGACAAGGTGAACTAAAGAACTTTGAAAAAATGACGCTTGAGCTTGCAGATGTTGTCTTATTGATGAAATTAATAATGTATATATATTAATATATTTATCATTTCTACTGAAAATCTGTAATTTATTTTAACCTTTTTTATTTTCGTCGCTTAAATCTAAAACGGCTTATGAGAACACACCTACTCGTCATTGCTATTGCTTTGTTTTCCGGCACCACTTCTGCCCAGTTCGAAACCAACTATACCCCCATTCAAAGCAAAGGCCAATTGCCCAACGATTTTACCACCCTGTCTTCAGATAAGTATGAGGCGGAAAAGGGAAGCCTGAAACATGAGAAAGGCGGTGCCAAAAAAGCCAAAGACCAGTTTCTGCTCGAAAGTAATTTTGAAATAGATGATCTCTTGCTGAGCGGCAGGGTGGTGTTTAACGACCCAATGAGCGACTATGTAAACAAGGTAGCCGACAAGGTTTTGGCGAGCGACCCTGACACAAGAAAAAAACTTCGCTTCTATATTCTCAAATCACCTTATGTAAATGCAGCGGCTACCAATCAGGGAATAGTATTTGTAAATATGGGCCTGCTGGCGCAGTTAGAGAACGAGGCGCAACTGGCTTTTATCCTGAGCCATGAGATAGTCCATTACAAAAAGAAGCACTCGATAAACCATGCGGTAGAAGCTGATAAGATAGACAAGGGCAAAGGCTCTTATCGCAGCTTCTCGCGCGATGAAAAACTGATCGCCAACAGGACTTTTTCTAAAGAGCAGGAAACAGAGGCCGATGAAGAAGGCTTTGAGATCTTCAAAAAGACCGGATATAGCACTGCCGATCTGATAGGTGTATATGATGTGTTGAAGTATGCCTATTTGCCATTCGATGACGTGGCTTTTGATAAATCTTTTTTAGAAAACAATAGTTACAAAATACCGGCAGATTTTATCCTAAAGGAGACGGCTCCCATAAATACCAAAGACCAAAGTGAGAACCCTAAAAGTACTCACCCCAGCATCAAGGCCCGCCGCGAAATGATAGAAGCGAAAATAGCCAAGGCCGACAACACCGGTAAGAGCGACTACCTGGTGAGCAAAGAGCAGTTTGATCTAATGCGCACCACGGCCCGTTTTGAACTGAGCAGGTTGTATCTTTTTAATCGCGATTATGAAGAGGGATTGTACAATTCATATATGTTGTTGAAGAAGTATCCGGACAATTTGTACCTGAAAAAAAATGTGCTTGAGTGCCTCGTGAACCTTGCAGCTTATTCAGAATCGAGTGATTTTGATAAAGGGCATGTGGCCTATACGGATATAGAAGGCAAGATGCAGGCGGTCAATTTCCTCTTTGCTAAAATGGATTCGGCAAAAGCTATTGATGTGGTAATACTTGCTTTGGCATATGCCGCAAAGCTGAAGCATGAATACCCTAAGGATAGGGATATTGATGAGCATACTAAGTTTTTGGTGCAGCTTATGGTAAATAATGAATTTGAGTTAAATTATTTCAGTGATTCAGCACCCATAGAGGCGGTGGCAGAACCTAAAAAGGACTCTTTAGCATTGCCTGCCGCAGATTCCATCAAAGCTAAAAGCGACGGCGAGCCCAAGGCAGCATCGACCGATGATAAAGAAGAAAACAGCAAGTATGCCAAAATTAAAAGTCAGCAAGTAGAAAAGATCGCAGAAGTAAAGGCGGGCAAAGGGTATTATTCCCAATATGCATTGGTCGATTATTATGATGAGCCCTGGGTTAATAAATATTTTAAGGAGGCGCAAAACGAGAAGAGTAAGAACAACAAATCAGAAGACATTGTGATAGGTAGAAGGAGTACGGTTAGCTCCAAGGTATATAGCCTTGGGCTGGAGAAGGTACTGATCGTAAATCCCTATTACGCGCGGCTGAATGCGAACAATAAAAAGAAATTCAAATACCTGGTCTCAGAAGACGGCCACATTGACTTTGTAAACAGGCTTAAACTAAATGGCCGCAAGTCTAAACTGGATGTGGATGTGCTTGACTCAAGGTCTCTGGCCAGCAACGAAGTAGACAAACTGAATGATATAGCGCTGTTAGAAGAATATGTAGTGGACAGATTAGGCCACGATGAGGTGCCCGCCCTATTCCCTGAGCGGGAGAAGATAATGAACATGGCTAAAAAATATAATACTGATTACTTCATGTGGTCAGGAGTGATCTCTTATACGGAGAACCAAAGGAAAAAAAGAGGCATTGCAGTGCTGAGTGCTTTCTGCCCTTATCTTCTGCCATTTACTTTGTCGTATCTTATCAATGGCGGCCATTATACTTATTACTTCAATATGATGTATGATGTGAAAACTGACAAGGTAAAAATGGTCAACTTCCGCGAAATAGACAGCCGGACTGGCCCCAGCATATTGAACTCGCATATATATGACACCTTCCTTCAATTGCACACGGCCCCTAAGACCGCGAGCAAAGACAACAGCGATTCTGAAAACCTTAAGAAACACGGGAAATGAAAAAAACTATACTCTTAATACTTGCAGCTTTTTTGCTGATATATCATTCCAATGCCCAGGATAAACCAGTGGTGCCGGGCTATATGGGCCTCAAATTCTCCATCCAGTATCAGGGTGGCATCAGTCCGCAGTGGAATAACTTGTCAGAATCATTCCTGCCTTATCTAAGTCATAACATTCAGGTAGGCTACGTTGTTTCAAGGAAGTATGAAGTGGGCTTGCAATATACCAGGATCGATTATTCATCTGCTATGGGCTTGTATCGGGAAGATGAAAATACCAGTACCGCTATAAGCGCCGACTATCGCTATTTTACAGGCAATAACCTCATGGCATACATTAAATTTTTCAGGGAAAGAAAAGGTTTTATAGCGCCCCTGGGAAGATACTTCCTGTTGGGCTTGAGCTATGAAAATAGCAAGGACAAATATCACGTTACGGCAGACCCGACCAGTACAGTAGGCGCACCAAATTATACAACAGTGCGGTCGAGTGACCTGGCCCTTACCGCAGGTGTAGGCAGGAATATTATTATAGCCAACCGCATGCTGCTTACCATAGAGGGAGATGTGAATATCCCCATCACCGCGGGTATACGCTCTGCTGTCAGCGGGGCCTTTTCCCCGGGCTCGTATAACAGTGCTAATCCCGTCAGTCCTATGAACAGTTACAAGGTTTTTAATGCCAACGATGTGATGCTGGTAAACCTTATTCAGATCAAGATCGGCCTTGGGGCATTAATTTTTTAATCAATGACATTGAAGAATATGAAAAAAGTAATCTACACGATAATAATTGTAAGCTTATTAAGCGGCTGCGCCAAGGTGACACAAGAAGGTGCACCTTGCATTGGCGCCCGCCCGGTTTTATATGTAGCTGATGTTGTAATTGCGCCACAAAACTATTACGGCACAGCAACTGCCAATATTGTTGTCACTTATGATTATCTGATCCATTGGACAGGGCCAAATGGTTTTAGCAGTATAGTCAACAACAATAATCAACTTAGCCTCGATTTCTCGAATTCATCTAATTATGGCATGTATACAGCCACACTGGTGGCAAATGGATGTGCCAGTGCTATCGATACTTTCTATGTGCGGTCAAATTTAACTGTACCCTGCACTATTACCAGCACCAATACAATAACGACAAGCAACGGCATCAGCGACCAATTTGGTTATTCAGAAAGTTTTAATCCTGGTTTCTTTAATTCTCAGGACGCTTATATTTATAATAATTCTGCTGGTAATAACGACCCGATAATATTTTATTATAACAACTCATATTCCGGACCCACTGCCGGCAGCAGCTTTTCGCTGGATTCTACCGGTAGCTTCGCAAGCGGGCAGATATATGGAACGTTTACTTCAGGCGGAGTACAATATTATTCTGTGAGCGGAACGGTCTATTGTGTTCAAAACGGTTATTCTTCAGGATTTGTACAGTTGTGTAGTGCCAGGTATAAAAGTGCAGCGGGCAGATATATCACTATTACTGGCAGTGTGATCTGCTCTTTTTAAGAGCGAGAGATAAACCTTTCGCTCTGCTTCAGTTTTGCTATTTTCGCCATCGTGAATCCCAATTTAGATCCAGATAAAGAGAATTTTTCTTCAGAAGATGCAGAGGTAGAAAAAGCCCTGCGCCCCAGAAGTATTGACGACTTCAAGGGCCAACCTCAGATCATCGAGAACCTCTTTGTATTTATAGAGGCCGCCAAACGTCGTGGCGAGGCGCTTGACCATGTGCTGCTGCATGGCCCTCCGGGGCTTGGCAAGACCACACTTTCGCATATTGTAGCCAATGAGATGGGCGTGAATATGCGCATCACCTCAGGCCCTGTGCTTGAAAAGCCGGGCGACCTCGCAGGCCTGCTCACCAACCTCGAACCCAATGATGTACTCTTTATAGATGAGATACACCGCCTCTCGCCGGTGATAGAGGAATACCTCTACAGCGCCATGGAGGACTATAAGATCGATATCATGATCGATACAGGCCCTAATGCCCGCAGTATACAGATCGGGCTGAATCCATTTACGCTGGTGGGTGCTACTACGCGTTCCGGTTTGCTTACTGCCCCGCTGCGTTCGCGCTTTGGTATTACTTGCAGACTGGAATATTATGGTCCTGAGGTGCTGGCTAATATCATCGTCCGCTCTGCGGGTATTTTAGAAGTGGAGATACATGAGCAGGCTGCTTTTGAAATAGCCCGACGCAGCCGTGGTACTCCGCGTATTGCCAACCTGCTGCTGCGCCGTGTGCGTGACTTTGCACAAATAAAAGGCGATGGAACTATCACCCTCGAAATAGCCAAATATTCCCTCGAAGCATTGAATGTAGACGCCCTCGGCCTTGACGATATGGACAATCGCATCATCACTACCATTATAGAAAAATTCAAAGGTGGCCCCGTTGGTATCAATACCATTGCCACAGCAGTGGGAGAGGAGAGCGGCACGCTGGAGGAAGTTTATGAACCTTATCTCATCATGCTCGGTTTCCTGAAACGCACCCCACGTGGCCGCGAGGCTACAGAACTCGCCTACAGGCATATTGGCAAGGTGCCGCCGGGGAGTATCAATAGTTTGTTTTGAGGATAGTTAATGAGACGGCCAAGCACTTCGTAATATATTAACAAGAGCAAGAATTATTTCTTTCCATAATGGTTTTCTATCCTCACCAGTTGCGACTATTGAAGTCAATCTATAATATTCAAGTTTCTTTATTCCATTAATTATAAATCTAGCATCTAATAAAATAAGTCCTATAAATAGAAAACAATCGAAAAAATACTGTGTAGGTCTGGGTACTATTCTGGAGGGGTAAATCTTTATCAAGAGACCATTACTTGATTTACATATTGCAGTATCATTTCCCCATAAATTATTCAATTTAATGTGATTGCGTGTGTACAGCTTTCTTAAACTATCAATCTGATTACGCATGGTGTCATATATGTGATTAAAAGTGTAAATTCTTTGTCCCATACTATCCCTATGAGTTACTGGTAGAATTACAGTTTTATCAGGATTCTCAATATGGGTAGTTACATATGGTGGCGATAAAAACTCAGACTGAATAAAAGAAAAAAGTAGTGATGAACAGAAAAGAAACCCAAGTATATTGGTTAGGATACTACTCGCATTTTTATATTTTATAGAATCGACAATCTTGACTTTACCCGCATCACTTATGCGATGGCTAAATATTATATCCTTCCCTAGTCTAAACTGTGTATTTGTTTCAACCAGTGCTTCAAAATAGAAGAATTCATTTCTCTTAAATAAGCCCTGTGTAAAGATTATTACCCTACGGAGTGGGTCAATTTCTGATGTAATAAGCAAATTAGCGGAGTGTTTGACTATTGTTATATTATGCCATAAGCTATTTTCCGAAAGTTGAATGCTTAATTTTTCTTCTATCATATCAGGGGTGATATCCTTGGTACCTGTATGAATGATATATCCTTTAATCAGAATTATATTTTCCTTGATAGGCTTGTCTAAATAGAATATTTTCAAATCGCTAATATTTTTAACGACTCGATCATAAAGAGATATTGATTCATCAAGTAGAAACGTAATTTCTACTTGATATCGATGCCGGATTACAACCCATATTCTGGTTAAGCCAAAAATTATGGCAACGACAATGCTTATTAACTTTAAGGTATCGGATAGATTCATATTCGAAGATTACAATAAACTAGAAGTTGATCCCTTAAAGGTATATTTTAATTTGATATTGATGGGGTGGGTACAAATCTCTCATTTCACTCCACCTTCCTCACACTCCATGCCTCAGCCTTAGCAGCAAATAGCTTCTTCGTTAAAGACCAGGTAGATTGAAATAATTCTGAAGAACGGTATTTCTCCAAGGCCTCCACATCATCCCAAGCGGAATAGGTGAAGAAGATATTCTTATCATTCAGCAGTTCCAGTTTGGAGCAGCCCGGGAAGGAGGCAATGCGCTCTTTCCTTTCTTCAAATATGTGGCGGAAGGTTTCAACATCTTCTTCTTTGAAGGTCATTTTTACAATGCGGATGAGGGACATGAATTAGGTATTTAGAAAATTGAAAATACGATTATTACAGAAAGATCGTGCGAAGCAATACTCGTGCGCGATGGAAAACTTATTAATTTAGTGAGAGAAAAGTAATACGATGTCTGCAAAATTAAAATACGGAATTGCGGAAATGCAAAGACTGGCGCAAGAAAAAGGTGGCAGATGTTTGTCGGATAACTATATAAATAATGCAACAAAACTCCGATGGGAGTGTGCTGAAGAGCACGTATGGGAAGCAACACCTGCTGGTATTATAAGTGGGAAATGGTGTCTTAAATGCTCTGGAAGAGAAAAATTAACGATAGAACAAATGCAGGAAGCAGCACAGGCAAGAGGTGGTAAATGCCTGTCTGATATTTATGTGAACGCCAGGAAAAAACTTGAATGGCAATGTGCAAAAGGGCATAAATGGTTTACAATTCCTGATAATGTTATAAATAAAAATTCCTGGTGTCCTAAATGTGCGGGTTTGGCAAACAGAAAGTGGACAATTGAGCAAATGCAAGAACTAGCTACACATAGAGGCGGGAAATGCCTATCTGCCGAGTATAAAGGTTGGGAGACAAAGCTTAAATGGGAATGTGCCAAAGGGCATATTTGGTTAGCGCGGCCAGGTAATATTAAGACCAATAATGCATGGTGTTTAAAATGTTCAGGAAAGAAAAAGCCAACGATTGAAGAAATGCAAATGGTTGCGAAAGCAAAAGGAGGCAAATGTCTATCAGCTAAATACATGGGCAGAGCAACAAAACTTAAATGGGAGTGCAGTAAGGGCCATCGTTGGTGGGCTATGCCGGCGGGCATTAAAATTGAGGGCAACTGGTGTCCTGAATGTGCTGTTTTAAACCGTACAGGAACTATCGAAGAAATGGAGGAACTGGCAAAAACAAAAGGCGGCAAATGCCTTTCTACAGTCTATATTTCTGCAATGCATGAACTTTATTGGGAATGTACCAACGGGCACATTTGGCAGGCAACTCCGGAGAGGGTAAAAAGACGTGGTTACTGGTGCATCGAATGTACCAATGCTGCAAAAGGAAAACGGCAATGGAAGAAGTCCGGAAGTTTGCATTGGCGAAAGGTGGTAAATGTTTGTCAGAGGAATATAAGGATGGAGAAACGAAACTTGAATGGCAGTGTGCCAAAGGCCATAGATGGAAGGCAACTCCAAGGCACGTTATACATGATTCCAGTTGGTGCCCTTTATGCGCCAGGCGTATAAAAACCATTGAAGATATGCATACGCTTGCGGCATCGAAAGGCGGTAAATGTATATCTACCGTATATATAGATAATAGGACCCCGCTTAAGTGGAAGTGCAATAATGGACACACATGGAAAGACACCTATCCCCATATCATGAGGAATCAAAATTTCTGCCAGTACTGCAAAAAAGAAGAGCAATTAGCCATAAAAAAGAGAAAGCACAGGCAAAAAAAGAGCAGGCCTTTCAAAATGAGGGGTGGCCTTATTGATGAATAGGACTCAGCTTTGACAACTTTTTAAATTTGTAAAAGCTTAAATATTCACGCAAAATTGTCCTACTTTTAAAATATGAAAAGATGGCTACTAATTCTTTCATCAATAATACTTTATCTGTCGACCTGTGCTCAATGTACATCTAACCGCTATACGGGTCCCGTTTTCCCGAACGTAACCATTACATCGGGCATTCAATTCGGTACGGCCACGCCTTATGCATCGCTTATTCCTCAGGACCTTTACCTCGATCTTTATGAACCAACCGGCGATACACTTTCTCAGCGGCCTTTGATCGTTTATGCTTTTGGTGGCGGTTTCCTTATCGGCACGCGCATAGATCCGCCTATTCCTACTTATTGTTCTTATTACGCTCAGTGCGGTTATATAGTTGCCTCTATAGATTATCGCATTGGTTTCAATATAGTAGACAGCCAGAGTGCGGAGCGTGCCGTTTATCGCGGTGTGCAGGACCTTCGCGGTGCGGTCAGGTTCCTTTGCCAGCATTATCCTCAATACCGTATTGATACTACGGCTATCTTCCTTACGGGCTCCAGTGCAGGTTGTTTTTCGGGCCTGCATTCTACTTTTTTAGAGCAGGGCGATTGGCCCCCATGCATTCACGGCACCCTGCTTGAACCTACTGATCTTGGCTGTATGGACTGCGATGACAACACCGACAACAATAGCCGAATGCCACTCATAAAAGGTATTGTAAGCCATTGGGGTGCCATTTTTGACACTACTTACATACGGACCACGGCTAAAGACAATGTACCCACCATCTGCCTGCAAGGCGATCAGGACGCGATAGTGCCTTACAATGTGGGGCCGCCTTTTGGTGTGCCTATTTTCCCGAATGTGTATGGCTCGCTGCCTATCACAAAGAGGATGGCTGATATTGGTATCAAAACTGAGCTGCACGATTTTGTGGGCTATAACCATGAACCCTGGCTGCTTGCACCCCAGTTGATCGACACCTGCTATGTGTATGAAGTACCATTCCTGTATTCCATTTTGCAACCCAAACCGCTGGTGGTTACCGGCGATTCAACCGTTTGCCTGAATGGCATCGGGCACTATAGTGTGCCAAACACTGCCGGTAGCAATTACTGCTGGAATGCCACGGGCGGCGCTATTTTGACCAATACAAACAATGCCGTAACGGTAGAATGGGTAACACTTGGCACTCACATCCTCACCGTGCGTGAACTTGACCACGACCAGGTAAACGGGCCGCTTGATTCATTTGTAGTGCATGTGATCAGCCATCCGGTGGCGGCCTTTGGCGATTCTGTGTTACACACGCAGGTTTCATTTACTGATAGCTCTGTAGGCGCTACCTCATGGTCGTATAACTTTGGTGATAACACGAGCGCGCAGACGCCTGATCCTACACATGGTTACCATGCACAGGCCATATACACCGTGCGTCTTATAGTGAGCAATGGTTATTGTGCAGATACAAGCTATCATACATTAGTTACTGATACATGTCCCGCTTCGCAAACATTTACTTATGCTACATCGGGTGATACCGTTTATTTTACCGCTAGCCAAACCGGTGCACTTCAATACACCTGGCATTTTGGCGATGGCGACTCTGCCATTGGCAACAGCGTTTCGCATGTTTATAATCATTCTCAAAATCATCTTGTTTCGGTGTCGGGCATTACTGCAAATGATTGTCCGGTATTTGGCTCTGCCATCATTCCCTTTACACTTATAAAAACAGGAATAAATAATGTAGAAAGCGAAGAGGTAAAGATCTATCCCAACCCTACTGATGATGTAGTCCATATTTTAGGGCTTATTAGTACCGCCGACCTAATAATATATGATCTGGAAGGAAAGAAGATGTTCGAAAAACACGTTGCAGATGGAATGGATGCAAGCCTGGATATCAGCAGTATATCTGCCGGCATTTACATTCTTAAAATATGTTCAGAAAACCTGAACCTGAACCAAAAGGTGATAAAGCGATAAGGCATGGAATGCAAATTTGATGTTCCATGGCTTGTTTCTACAATTTATTTAACACTTAATTTCAACGAACAGAACTTCTTTATGTATTACGTATAGGAGTTTTATTTATTTTCGCTATATGTTGAGCTATTGGGAAAAGCAGAGTTTCCTTCAATATGATTATATTATCATAGGGTCGGGAATAGTGGGCCTGTCGACGGCCTTGAGCATCAGAGAACGTAATCCGCACGCCTCTATACTGGTGATGGAGCGCGGCATTTTGCCTACGGGTGCCAGCACCAAGAATGCCGGTTTCGCCTGCGTGGGCAGCCTGACCGAGATATTGGATGACCTCAAAACAATGAGCGAGCATGACGTTTTGCGCCTGGTAGAAATGCGCATGAACGGTCTCACCAAGCTTCGCAAAAGGCTTGGCGACACTATAATTGGCTATGCCGAAAATGGCAGCTACGAATTAATTTCAGAACATGAACTCATTGCCCTCGACCAGTTCTACAAGATCAACGACATGTTGCGCCCGCTCTTTAACCGCGATGCCTTTAGCCATGCAGATCACAAAATAGAAGCGTTCGGTTTCAACAAGGGGATGGTGAAGCATATGTTGCAAAATAACTGCGGGGGAGAACTGGATGCAGGTAAAATGATGCGAGCCCTGCTGAAGCTATGCACAGAATCGGGCATTGAGATCAAGACAGGAGCAGAGGTGGTGCGCGTGCTTGATGAAGGAGCAGATGTGAAAGTTTTTATTGAGCATAAACACCTTGCGCAGCATATTACGCTTTCGTGCAGGCAACTGGCTATCTGCACCAATGCTTTTACGAGTCAGCTTATCGGCGGCCTGGATATTAATCCGGGCAGGGGGCAGGTGCTTATTACCCAACCCATTCCGGGCCTGAAGATAAAGGGCATTTTCCATTTCGATAAAGGCTTTTATTATTTCCGCGAGGTAGACGGGCGCATCCTTTTTGGCGGTGGCCGTAATATGGATTTTGAGGGTGAAAGGACACAGAGTTTATCGTATAATGAATTGATCCTTGCCGATCTATTAGAGAAACTGGACACCCTCATATTGCCCGATACTCATTATGAAATAGACTACGCCTGGACCGGCATCATGGCCTTCGGCAGCGATAAATTCCCCATAGTAAAGGCGCATAGCCGCAATATTTTCCTGGGTGTGCGCCTTGGTGGGATGGGTGTGGCTATGGGCAGCGAAGTAGGGGAGCGGCTGGCAGAAATAATGATGGAATAAAGTCAACAATCATATGTCAACTACAGTCTGTTGACCGTTGACTGTCGACCGCCCTCGGCCACTTTGCATACAATATTCCTTCTGTACCTTCGTCTGAAATAAAGTCGGAGTTTAAGCGTTTTTACCCACGCATGTTTAAACTTCGTTCAATCCGGTTTGTAGAGTAATACGTATTTTTGCAATGTGAGACTAAGGGGTACATATCTTTTGTTATTGGCATTAACGCTGATGTCGTTTACCTGGAAGTTTCAGGTTGATGATTGGCTGCTGGAACGCGAAAAGAAAGGTATAAAGGTCTTCACAAAAAAAAGCAGGTGGGGCAGGCTTCGCGACTCTAAAGCCGAAATGCTTTTGCCCAATGCCAAAATAGACGAACTCGTCAAATTTATCTCAGATTTTGATAACTACTCTCACTGGGTGCCGCGCTGTCGAGAAGCCAAAGTACTTGCGCGCGTAAGCGACAGCGAATTTATAGCCTACATGATCTTCAAATCGCCCTGGCCGGTGGCTGACCGCGACTGTGTGGTGAGGGTTAAAATTATCCGCGATGCTGCCACAGGCGCAGTTACCATCCACGAAACTTCTGAGCCGAAATATATCAACAAGCGCTCGGATGTGGTGCGCATAGAGCAGATGTTCTCTAACTGGCGCATAGTGCCGCAGGCAGGCGGCCTGATGGTAACCAATGAATATTCTACCAACCCCGGCGGCAGCATTCCCGACTGGCTTACCAACACGCAATCGGTAGATAATCCTTTCGATATTTTTACCACTATTCAAAATACCATACCTTCGGCGAGTAAAGGAAAAAGCAATAATAAATAGACGAGAGACTTGAGATAAGAGACTTAAGACGATAGACATTAGACAATACACGAGGCGGCATTAGCCCCTCTCCTTGGGAGAGGGGTTGGGGTGAGGGAAAGAGAAATTTTAATAAAACTATGGCACAAACAATTTACGACTACACAGCTAAAGACCTTTCGGGCAAAGACGTTAATCTGTCAGACTACAAAGGCAAAGTACTCCTCATCGTCAATATCGCTTCTGCCTGTGGGTTTACACCACAGCTTGGCGGACTGGAGCAGATCTATGAGAAATACAAAGACCGTGGCTTTGAGGTACTTGGTTTCCCCAGCAATCAGTTTGGCGGGCAGGAGCCTTTGGAAAAGGAGCAGATCTCTGATTTCTGCCAGGTAAACTATGGGGTTTCGTTCAAAATAATGGAGAAAACCCTGGTGCGGGGCTCTGATAAAAACCCGGTTTTCAAATTCCTCACTACCAAGAAGCTAAATGGCAAGGTGGGCACTTCGCCCCTCTGGAATTTCTTCAAATATTTAATAGACCGCGATGGTAAGGTAGTAGATTATTATTCGTCTATGACTACGCCGACGGATGCCAAATTAATTAAACAGATAGAGGCGGCTTTGGATAAAGATTGTTAACATGTAGATAATCGTCCCCGCTTATCCGTCTACACAATGGTATTTTTGGTTTACATTTTTAAAACACAACAATAAATAGTTAAAACAATGGCAGCTACATTCACAGATGCAACATTCGATACAGACGTCATCAAGTCTGATAAATTAACCGTAGTAGATTTTTGGGCAGAGTGGTGCGGCCCCTGCAAGGCCCTCGGCCCGATCATCGAGCAGCTTTCTACAGAATATGCCGGCAAGGTAAACGTGGGTAAACTCGACGTAGATTCAAATCCTGATGTGTCTACTAAATACGGTATCCGCAGCATACCTACCATCCTGTTTGTAAAGGGCGGCCAGGTAGTAGATAAAGTAGTAGGTGCAGTGCCAAAAGGCCAGTTGCAATCTACTATTGAAAAACACATATAATAGAATTCAATGGCAGCTACATTCACAGACGCGACTTTTGATGCCGACGTTATTAAGTCGGACAAATTAACTGTAATAGATTTCTGGGCAGAATGGTGCCCGCCATGCAAGGCCCTCGGGCCGGTCATCGACCAGCTTTCGGCAGAGTATGCAGGCAAGGTAAACATCGGCAAGATTGATGTGGATTCTAACCCTGCGGTTTCGGTTAAATATGGCATACGCAATATACCGGTTATCCTCTTCGTTAAAGGCGGGCAGGTGGTAGACAAAGTAGTAGGAGCGGTGCCTAAGTCGCAACTTCAATCTACTATACAGAAACATTTATAAAAAGCATAGGACTTTTATATAATTTAGACGTCCCGGTTGCTAAAAGCCGGGACGTTTTATTTTTAAGCAATAGTTAAACACAAAGTGTAAATTTACCCGAAAGGAAAATTGTAGTAAGATGAAGATTGATAGTATAGCTATAAATAACTTTAGAATATTTGAAGATAAAAAGATCGAGTTTAATTCCAGTTTTAATGTTATTATCGGAGATAACGGAGTCGGTAAAACGAGTCTGCTGGAAGCTATAACTGTATCACTGAATCCTTTCCTGAAAGTAGTGACAGGAAAGAACCTCCGCCCCATTAAAACTGAAGATATAAGAAGAACGTCCTACTCTAAACATTCTGAAGAAAAGCTATTTTGTTCTATAAAAGCAGTTGGAGATATGCCTATTGTAAATACCCACTGGCAGATTGTGCGGGAAAGATTGAACTGGGGGTATATGAGAACTGACACAGCATCAGTAAGCGATGCTACCAAAGACTTAGTTCGCCGTGTGGTTGATGGGGATATTTCCGCAGAATTACCATTAGTCAAGTACTATGGCACTGTTAGGTTTCAACGGGATATTGTAGGGGGGCTAAAAGACGAGTTCAAGGGTAAATCATCAAGATTAGATGTTTATCCTCAGGCCTTAAATTCATTTTCAAGTATTACTCAGTTCACAGAGTGGTTTAAACGAATGGAACTGGCTTCATTGCAAGGTAAAGAGGAATCGAGAAAATTGGCATCAATGGTAAAAACGGCAGTTGCAAAATGTGTGCCCGGATGGGAAGAACTGCGGTATGATATCGATGATGGCTCATTACAGGCGCTTATTGGCAATAATAAGGAATGGATGCCGGTCAGACAACTCAGCGATGGTCAAAAAACGGTGATGGCGATGGTGGCAGACCTTGTATACCGTTGCATCATATTAAATCCAAAATTTGAAATTGATGCAGCAAAAGAAACCAGGGGTATTGTTTTAATTGATGAATTGGATATTCACTTACACCCCAATTGGCAGAGGCAGATCGTGAGTATGTTAAAAGAGATTTTCCCTAAAATACAATTTATAACTACCACGCATTCTCCATTTATTGTTCAAAGTTTAAAAAATGAAGAGCTAATCGACCTTCAGGGCAAGGATTATGATTCTGATTATATTAACAAAGGTATAGAAGAAATAGCCGAAAATGAGATGGATGTTACTATGCCCGAGAAAAGTGTGAAATATAAAGAAATGGAGGATAAAGCTGAGGAGTATCTAAAGCTTGTAGATAAACTTAATGAGACTACAGATAAATCAAAAATTGAGACTATTGAAAAAGAATTGAAGGATATTGAAGATAATTACAGACCCTTTAATCCGGCATATTCTGCATTGTTGAAATCGGAAAGAAAAGCAAAACTGAGGAATGCTATATGAGGCCGGTTCTTAAATGGAAGATTGGAGAGAATGGCGTAACTAAAACATATGAGCCATATCAAAATGCCAAGCCAATACTTAAAAATAATTTTGGTGGGGAAGGCTTTTATTATTGTAATTATTGCGATAGAAAAGTAGCAGGGGTTGACTTAAATGTTGAGCATATATTACCCAAAGAACAAAATCCCCATCTTGAGTTTAGTTGGGATAATTTTCTGATGGCTTGTACAAATTGCAATAATGCAAAGTACACAACAGATTTTTTGTTGGATGATGTGGTACTTCCGCACATTCAAAATACGGTGGATTGTTTTTCGTTTCAGGATGATGGCACTATGACTTTAAATGGGATAGCGCCAAACACTCACCATCACCGGATCTTAAGAACTATCGAATTATTGGGTTTACATATGGGCAAAGATCATGAGGAAAGAAAACCACAAGATGACAGATACAAAGAAAGAGGAGAGGTATTGAGGATCGCCCGCAGGAAATTGTCTCAGTTCAAATCAGGGAAACAAGGTGTACAAGATATTATAGATTGTGCAACGACCTCAGGGTACTGGTTGGTTTGGGCTCAGGTTTTTCATCAACAGGCAGATGTAAAAGATGCCCTGATCGCTAATTTTAAAGGCACATATACTCATTGCTTCACCACAAACATTGATAGAGTATAAACAACAAGCATGGAGAAGATACAGGAAATACATGAGTTTGATAACCTTGAACTGCTGGCCAATCAGGTGGTGGAAGGTTTTATTATTGGCCTGCATAAATCTCCTTATCACGGTTTTTCGGTAGAGTTTGCAGAGCATCGCATTTACAACCCCGGCGAGCCGAGGAAGAATGTGGACTGGAAGGTATTTGCGCGTACAGACCGGATGTATGCCAAGCGCTATGAGGAAGAAACCAACCTGCGCTGCCAGATCGTTATCGATGCGTCTTCGTCTATGTACTTCCCCGAAGATGCCAAAGCTGGCATGAATAAGATGAAGTTTTCCGTTTACAGTGCTGCTGCGCTCATCAACCTGCTTAAGAGGCAGCGCGATGCGGCAGGGCTTAGTGTTTTTACAGATCAGGTTACGGTTAATACAGGCGCACGCAGTTCTGTGGTGCATCAGCAAATGCTATATGCGCAACTGGACAGGCTGCTGAAAGACAAGCCCGTTAATGTGCGCACAGATGCCGTTAAATGTCTGAACGAAATAGCAGAGACCGTGCACAAACGCAGCATGGTCATTATATTCAGCGATATGCTGGAAGATATGAATCCTGACCGCCTAAGTGAACTATTCTCCGCGCTTCAGCACTTGAAGTTCAATAAGCATGAGGTGATCCTGTTTCATGTGGTGGATAAAGAGAAAGAACTTGATTTCAATTTCGAGAACCGCCCTTATGTGTTCGTTGATATGGAAACAGGGGAGAAGGTGAAGCTACAGGCGGCGCAGGTTAAAGATTACTACGTATCGCAAATGGCCAAGTTCGAAAATGAACTGAAACTCCGCTGCGGCCAATATAAAATAGAATTTGTGGAGGCAGATATAAACAAGGGCTACAAACAAGTGCTGCTGCCGTTTCTAACTAAGCGCGCCAAGATGTTCTGATTTCCACTTATCCCTTTATTGAGGAATAGTATTTATTTGGCCTGTTCTTTGTTGTATATTGCAATAAAACAAATATTATGAAACCATTCTACTTTTGTTTCCTTGCCATAATTGTTTTTCCACTTGCCTCCTTCGCCCAATACTTTACTATTGATACTGCGCGTGGCGATAGCCCTTATAATGGCGATATATCTTTTATCTTTCCCCAATTGAGGAATTCCGTTAATCAGGCCGTAGCCGATTCGATCAACAAAGTGCTGATACGCGATGTGCTGAAGATAGAACCCGGCACCCAGAAGTATAGCATTTTCGAAAATATATGGGGCACAAAGCCGCTCGATGTGGCGAGGGTTGGCGACATTTCTTTTAAAGTGATAAATAACGATGAAGGTTTTATAAGCATTGCTATATCAGCCACCGAATGCGAAACGAATTGCGAAAGTTGGACAAGGCATTATAACCGCGATAGCAAGACGGGCCAGCCTATACTTATAAGCGATCTTTTTACAGGCGAAGGCCTGCAACGCATTTCAGATTCGATAAAAGTGATGAACAATAGTAGAATGAAAGATTATACGGACACGCTCAGGTTTGCCGTTAAAAACAAACCGCTCTCAGACGATGATAAGCGCGATTATACCAAGGCTGCCGATCAGTACGACAAATGCATGAAGAGTAGCTGGCAGTATGGTGCCGATTATTCTTTCGACAGGGCGCAGTTGACCATATACGCCGGTCATTGTCTTCCTTATGAGCTCACTTTTCTCGATAAGATCGATCATGCCTTCCAATTTTCTATGGATGATATTAAAGGCTACCTGACTGATTACGGAAAGTCTATCTTGAAGTAACATTTTTAACCCGCCAATTATGAAGTTAAAGTTTACCTGCCTTTGGGTCCTTTCTACCCTTCTTATATCCAGCCACGCTTATGGCCAATTCTTTGCTATAGATACCATCAAAGCCATTAGCCCATATAACCCTGCCCTTCGGTATATTTTTCCCCATCTGAAATCAAACACAAACCAGATGGCAGCGCAGCAGATAAATCTGATCATGACCACCGATATTTTGAATGTAGAGCATGACATGGATTCTGCGGGAGATTATAAGAACGCTTTTGTAAATGTATGGGGCACGGCAGATAACACCAACCCAACGGTGAGCGATATTTCTTTTAAAGTAATTAATAATGATAGCAAGTTCTTTTGCATCGGTATCTCGGCAGAGGGCTGCGGCGCTTACTGCGAACATTGGACGAGGTATTATACCCGCGAGAGCAGAACAGGGAATAATGTGGGCCTGAAAGATATTTTCACTGAAGGTGGATTACAGAGCCTCTCAGATTCAGTCAGGCTAATGAAAAATAAACGTATTCGCGCCAATATCAATAATATGAACCTGTCGCTAAAGAAACTGGTGTTTGCAGGTAAAGATGATGAGGAAAGTTATAAGGCGGCGATATCCCTGTATGGGGAATGCATAGATTCATCTAATGCGATCTATGACGAGACGAACTATTCTTTAAGCAAAAGCAAATTGACCATTTACCTTGATCCCTGCCTTCCGCATGCAATGCGCGCCGAAGATAATATGGATTATACTTTTACTTTTGACATCAGGCGATGGAGAAATTATTTGTCGGCCTACGGTAAATCAATATTGCAGGAATGAATCTTAATTTCAAATCTACGGGTTCAGGATTTCCCCTTATCATCCTGCATGGCTTGCTGGGCTCGCTTGATAACTGGCAGAGCATAGCCAAACACTTCGGCGCACATTTCCAGGTATTCATTATTGACCAGCGCAATCACGGGCGTTCGCCGCATACGGCAGAGTTCAGTTATGAGCTCTTGGTGAATGACCTGATAGAATTTATGCAGCAGCAAAAGATAGAGCAGGCAAACTTTATAGGCCATTCTATGGGTGGAAAAGTGGTGATGCATCTGGCCCTTGAGCATCCTGACAAAGTAGCGAAACTGGTGGTAGCAGATGTGGCCCCGGTGGAGTACGAAGACAGGCATAGTACGGTTTTTAAAGCGCTCTTTGCTGTTGATCTGAAAACTATAGAAAGCCGACAGCAGGCAGAAGCCATCCTGCGGAATTACCTAGGCAATGATGAATCGACCGTGCAGTTTTTGATGAAGGGCCTCTATCGCGATGATGAGAATAAATTCCAATGGCGGTTCAATGTTCAATCTTTGTACGATGCCTATGATGAAATATCATCGGGCATTACTTCTGCTAAGCCCTTTGAAGGCGATACGCTATTTATAAAAGGAGAGAAGTCGGACTATATCAATGCCGCCAACTTTTCTGAGATCATGGACCTTTTTCCCAATAATCAACTGGTCGAAATACCCGGCGCAGGCCATTGGGTGCATGCCGATAAGCCAGCGGAATTTATTGAAGCGGTGGATAGGTTTCTGTTGAAATGATTCTATGTAGAGACGCAAAATCTTGCGTCTCGCGAGCGAATTGGGTGAAATAGATTTGTGCAGGGCAACTGCAAGGGATTGCCCCTGCGAATACACGTTCTTCCGAGAGACGCAAAATCTTGCGTCTCTACATAGAAATTCGCATTCCTAAATTCTCAAAAAAGCGCAACAGGTATCCATCGGCGTCTTGTACCAGGAATTGTTTGTGGCCTGTTTCTTTATCTTTTACCCGATACCATTTTTCTTCCATTTCATGGAATATCGGATGCTTGTTAGCTTTAAGTTTTGCATATATAGCTTCTATATCGTCCACTTCTATTTGAAAATGCATGCCACGTCCAAATGGCTTCTCTAAATTGTCTGTTAACCATGAACGGTTGGTAGCGCAGAGTTCTTCGATCATTATTTGTGCGCCGTTTAAATTAAGCATGGCGAAGCCTTCTTCCTGTCTGTCGTACATTACCTCAAAGCCTATCAGCGTGTAAAACTCAAGGCTCTTCTTGAATTCTGTAACTTTCAGCTCCGGGATCAGTTTTGCTTTCATGCCCTATTTTTTATCAAACCAAACAGGTTTCTGGTCATCAGGGTCGTGATTGTAATTTACTGTCAGTTCTTCGCCTGCGGCAATATCCTTTATGGCTATGAAATGGATCACTTCATCATCGTAGTAGGTTTCATATTTACAGTTGGGGGAATAGCTGTGGTTATAGAGCGAGCCATAGCCAAGGCAGACGGCATAGTTCTTATGTTTATCCCCCCAAAGGAAATAGTAGTTGTAGAGAAATGATTTGTCGATCAGTTCGCAGTCTTTTTCGGGCAGCACTATTACAGGCGCTATTTCGATCAGGGTGCCGGCTTCAATGGCTTCGGTGGTGAAGATGCCTTTGCCTTTACTGGGGCTTTGTTTGATGATGAGCGTGCCTAATAGCATAGTTGCTGCGTTTTTAGAAGTCGGGGTTATGTTGTAACGATGAGACTTTAGCCGAATTTGATGCTTAAATTTCGCAAAGATGCAAAGGCGCAAAGTAAATTAATCTCTCGCAAAAACGCGAAAACGCAAAAGAATGCTGAGTCAATTTCGTCCACTAACAGTCGTTAGTTTCTTCATTGGCAATTGTCCCTTGTAAATTAATACAAGTCTCCTTTATAAGCCCTGCGGTTGGCCTTCTTTTCAGATGTTTTTATTTTATGCACTTTGATCTTTTCCTTAACTGCTTTGGGGATCTTTGTGGGCTTGCGTTTCTTGGGCTTGATGAGGGCTTTCTCTATGGTATCATAGAATTTATCCAAAACATTTTCCCTATTAGTGGCCTGCGAGCGCGATGAACTGTCGCTTATTTTCAGGTAGCCATCCTCATTTATTTTAGAAGCCAGTTTCTCTGAAATGATCAGCTTTTCATCTTCCGTAAGTAGTTCCGAATGGCTGACATGAAATGCCAACTCTACCTTGGTAGCTACTTTGTTAACGTTTTGCCCGCCGGGCCCGCTGCTGCGCACTGCTGTGAAGGTACATTCCCGTTCCAGGCCCCTCTCTCTTATATCTGACATGGTGCAAAAATACAATTAAGCTATCAATAGCGGAATAAAAAGGGATTGCATTATCTTTAAGCATGAAATATTTGACGCGTACCATATGGTTGCTATCGCTGTTGAGCCTCTTTACCGATATATCGAGCGAGATGCTTTATCCGGTCATGCCTTTATTCCTTCAGTCTATTGGTTTCACGGCGGTAATGATAGGCTTGCTGGAAGGTTTGGCAGAGGCCACTGCGGGTATCAGTAAAGGCTATTTCGGCGCTATGTCTGATGCTAAGGGGAAGAGGCTGCCTTTTGTGCAACTGGGTTATTTCCTTAGTGGCATTGCGAAGCCGATGATGGCTGTTTGGAGTTTCCCTGTATGGATATTCGCGGCGCGCACGAGCGACCGGCTTGGCAAAGGCATCCGCACTGCTGCCCGCGATGCTATGCTGTCTGACGAATGCAGCCCGGAGAATAAGGGCAAGGTGTTTGGGTTTCATCGCGGCATGGATACGCTTGGTGCGGCCATTGGGCCGCTGCTGGCTTTGCTGCTGTTGTATTTCTTTCCGGCAAAATACCGCATGCTCTTTCTTATCGCTTTTATTCCGGCCATGCTTGGGCTGGCGCTAACATTGCTGATGAAAGATAGCCCTGCTGCGCCTCAGCCTGGTAAGCGCTATAGTTTCCTGTCCATATTTACTTACTTCAAAAATGCGAGTCCTGTATTTAAAAAACTCACCTTAGGCATACTACTGTTTTCGCTGTTCAATAGCTCTGACCTGTTTTTGCTGATGAAAATAAAATCAACGGTGCATAATGATACTTACGTGATAGGTGCATATGTTTTTTATAACATCGTTTTTGCGCTGGCGTCTTTTCCGCT
>Ga0206853_1014_pt1 | contig 39593 bp, 30 predicted proteins | sample Alteio_BWOrgCont_52_FD_152859 | JGI IMG/M metagenome (GOLD analysis project Ga0206853, IMG submission 152859) | Enriched cells from forest soil in Barre Woods Harvard Forest LTER site, Petersham, Massachusetts, United States -... | ecosystem: Environmental > Terrestrial > Soil > Temperate forest >... | reverse complement strand
GCAGAAACCGGAGATCCAGATGGTCGGAGATGGGGAAGCGGTACGTTGCTTTCAGCGTCGCCGTTCGCGTACCGCCGAGCGCATAATATTGGTATCCCATCATCCCGGGCAACCCGCCGATGTAGGAATCGAAGAGGGCGTGCGCCCGTGAATCCATCGCCCCGATACCCCCGCCAGTCATGATATCGGAGTGCAGGGAAAGCGTCAGCGTATGCGTCCAAAAGGGCAGGGGAATGTGTTCGTGCCACGTGAGCGACGTTGTAACGAACGAAGCAATAGAAGAAAATGAGGGCGCAACCATCGGAAATCTACTGAATTTATTTTAAAAACTACCCAAAAACGGCTTTATTAGCCCCTTCCACTATTAAAACTCACTTGCTTTTTCCGAAATTTTCTCTTAATATTACATAAGATTTTCAGCCCCCAAGAGGCGATAAATACAATTTTTTGTTTTTTCGTGCGAGTGCGGTAGAAAAAGGCGAACAATGGAATTTTCTGATTCATATAACGAGCAATTGTACCGCGAACCTTCCGAAGAATACCTTGATGGGTTGCGAACAACACTTAGCAAGGCAGACCCCGATGTCATTCGAAGCGCCGCGAGTATTGAAACGCTGGAAGATTTGATTCAACATTGCTTAGATACGAACAAAAACGCAGAAGCTCTCCGTTTTGCGGATGCGCTTGCCGCGTTTATTCCGTATAGCGGCGAAGTGTGGCAACGGCGCGGCGCCGCTTTGCACGCATTGGAGCGCGAAGAAGAAGCGAAGGAATCGTTTGCCCGCGCACTTGCACTCAGCCCCGCCGACGAGGAGCTTCTTGTGCAAGTCGCCGAAACGTATTGCGACTGCGGTGACTTTGAAACCGCGCATATCTATCTTGACAGAGCGCTTGCACTTAATCCCGCAAACGAGGACGCCCTCTGGAACAAGGCGCTGATGCTGGAACGTGGCGGCAGCACCGATGAAGCCGCGTCTCTCTTCAGAACGTTTGAACAATCCGAACGATATGGCGCTCTCGCACTTTCAGAGTTAGCGGGATGTAGCAATTCCGTTGAAGATTTTGAACGCGCAGTAACGTGCTACGAGCAAAATATTTCCGACGACCCTTTTAATGCCGAAATTTGGCACAGTTTGGGGCTTCTCTATACGCGTCGCAAAATGTACCAAAAAGCGATAGAGCAATTCGATATGGCGCTTGCCATTAAAGATGATTTTGCCACAGCATGGTTCAACCGCGGGAATGCGCTTGCCTTGATTGATAAATTGAGCGACGCAATCGAAAGCTATAAGAGCGGACTCATCCACGAACCGCATGATATCCCCGCGTTGCACAACATGGGCAATACGTATTTAGAGATGGGAAGAACCCGCGACGCAATGCGCTACTTCTCGCTCGCGCTCAAATTCCAACCGGAAAACGTGGAGTCGCTTTATGGACGCGGTTGCTGTTATGATGAACTCGGGCAATATGAAAAGGCGCTTAATGATTTTGACCAAGCGCTTTCGCTCGATAACAGCGACGCCGAAATTTGGTACGCAAAAGCCGACGTGGAATACAATCTGGGGCGCATCAAATCGTCGTTGCTCAGTTACCACATAGCGACCGAGAAAAACCCAGAGGACGTTGAATGCGCATTCGATTATGCAGAAACCCTTTGCGAGGACGGCGGTTTTGCCCAAGCCCTTCCCCTTTTTGAGCGCTGCTGCACCTTTGATCCGAATTGGTCCGAGGCGCATTTGGGGCGTGCAAAAGCATTGCTCGGCATGAACAAAATTGAAGAGTCTATTGCAATATTGAAGGACGCATTCACTACCAACCCGAGTCTGAAACAACAATTCAAGACTGAATACCCTGATTTCTTGGCGTACAAGCAAATACGGGCAATGTTCAACGAGTGAACTCTCGCGGAATTCATTTGAATCCCACGATGTCGCCGAGACCACCGCGCAGGGCGATCCAAATAAACTTGAAAAAAGCATCGTCCGGTTTTTTTGTCGCTTTCACCATCCCGATTTTCAACATTCCGTTTTTGTCCGGCTCATTTGAACCTCGGATTTTGAACATATTGGCGAGAAAAGACACAAACCTCTGAAAGAGACCTTCTTCATGCAGGTTTTCATCGAGCGCAGCGAGCGCCAGTCCGTCGTATTGCGCCTTCACTGATCCAGCTGCCTTGCCATTGATAACATTGATATGAAAAACGGCGGATTGTAATACCCCCGATTTGATACGTTTATATTCCGCCGGTTCAAGCCAAAGATTGATATGGCTTAAATCCATTCTGTCGCAGGAACCGGAGTATTGGAAGGTAAATGCCGGGGTTGAAAGGGGAAATTCAAACCGCAATTTCATTATGCAGGCATCCATAAATCTGCCCTGCGCACGAAACACCATTGATTCGCCGCTGTCTCCACGATTGGAAATGCACGCAGCCGTCATTTGCACGCTATCCGCCCTCAATTCGGCGGGTTGAGCATCTAATTTAAACCGCTCAAAATATCTGAGTTTTCCGTCAATAATATTGAAGCTGTCAATCCGCAAAGGAACGGCAATGGAGCGGAGCAGTTCCTCCGGCGTCAACGGATTCGAGGCATGGGGATTCGCGGGCTTCTCTTTGTCCATCATCACGTTAAACATTGCCCTTTGGAATTCTATATACCGTATATCCCACCGACTATTGCGGAGCATGCCCTGAAAATCTATCCCCCGGATAATACAACCGGGAATGACCGCGAGGAAGCGCGTTTTGCGAAAACTGCTTGTGGCGAAGAAATGCGCATCGTTCGTTTCGGGCTGAATAGCAGCCGTATCGGCGACAATCGTGGAATCCGCAATGGACAGCCGTGCTTCCGAACACCGAATTTTATATTGCGATTTCGGAAAATCCACGGTGATTCCTTTTATGTCTATTTCGGAGCGGGCAAAGACATCGAACGTATTTTGGTGGTTGAAAAAGAGCGCGACACGATCGATTCCGTTCAATGAAATGTAGTCGATATTGTATGATGAGGGATCGCCCGGTTTTTCAATCGAAAGAGAATCACATTCAAGGACATTTGCGGAAATCTTGTAATGCGTACGCGCTATTTTCAGGGAATACTGCGGATATGCCGACTGAAAGGCTTTGGTGATGTTACTCTTTAGTATGCCGTCGTAGAATGAATCCGGCAGGGTATACAGTACGGTTGCACCGGCTATAATGACTATCCCCAACGCAATAGACACGTAAATCACTATCCGCGGTAAAAGGCGTTTTTTCCCACTGGTTTTCTGGGTGGCTTCGCGAACACTCTCCATTCAATATCTTTATACTGCGGGTTTGAATTTCATCGTATAATTCAACAAATGCGTGTTCAGATGATTCTCCTGCCGCGAATGATTCTAATCAAAACGACGACAATGGCAATCACCAAAAGGACGTGAATGAACCCATACATCGTGTACGAGGTAATCATCCCCAGCAGCCAAAGGATAATGAGTACGAATGCAATGAAAAACAACATGGTTAGATTCCTTCCAAATCTTTGATCGTATCAAAACAACAGCAAATATGGATTTTTTGTTCCTGTATTAGACATTTGACTATACTATTAATCCATCCCCCAATTTCCTCCCTTCCACTCCTCAAGAGTTTTCGTATTTTTCTTAATGATTACACCTGAAAATACGCGCGGAACAGAAATGTTGTCAATTGGATTACAGGAAGAATTCGATGCACTGCAGCGCATCATCGCCGAAATGGGGCGGGTGGTCATCGGTTTTTCCGGCGGCGTGGACTCCACGCTGCTATTGAAGGTGTGCGTCGAAACGCTTGGCAGCGGGAACGTGTTTGCCGTCATCGGGCGTTCGGATACGTATCCCGAACGTGAATATGCGGAAGCCCAGCGCATTGCGACTGAAATAGGAGCGGCAATTACCGAAGTAGAGACAAAAGAAACTGACGTCTTGAAATTCAAAGAAAATCCGCCCGACAGGTGTTATTTCTGCAAGACAGAACTTTTTTCGGAGTTGCAGGCAATTGCGGATTCGCATCACATCGAGTGGATTCTCGACGGCACACATGCGGACGATACAGGCGATTTCCGCCCCGGTATGCGCGCCGTGCGCGAGCGCGGCGTCCGGTCGCCGCTTTTGGAAAGCGGTCTGGGAAAATCAGGGATCCGTGCGCTTTCACGGTATTTCGGGCTTTCCACCGCGGAGAAGCCGTCATTCGCGTGCCTTTCATCGAGATTCCCTTATGGCATGGAAATAGATAAAGAGCGGTTGCGGGCGATTGATGAAGCGGAAAATTTTTTGTACGACTACGGCTTCCGCGCGGTGCGCGTGCGTCATCACGATAAACAAACCGCTCGCATCGAAGTCGGGCAAAATGACATCGCAAAACTCATGGATACGGAATTACGGATTGCCATCGTTCAAAAAATGCACACACTGGGATTCACATATATAACGCTCGATCTTGAAGGATTCCGGAGCGGGAGTATGAACGCAGTTCTCAGCATTGAAGTAAAAAAATCATATATGGATGACGCCGCTGAATGAACGAACCGCCGGTGCGGAGTCACATAGCCCTTCTGCGATGGTGTTTGCCGGCTGCCTTTATGTTCACAATCGCCCTTGCGGTGCAGGCGCAGCCGGCAGATACGCCACACACCGCATATACGTCGGCGAGTGTTGAGACGCGCACGCTTGCCGATTATCTTCACGAAAATCTTCTACCGAACGTGCCAAAGGTCGGGCTTGTTCTTACTGGCGGCGGCGCGCGCGGGTTTGCGCAAATCGGCGTCCTGAAGGCGCTTGAGCGCGCGCATATTCCCGTCCACTTCATCGTGGGCACAAGCATGGGCGCACTCGTCGGCGGTCTTTACGCGTCGGGATATTCAGCGGATGATTTGGATTCCATTGCGCGCACGACAAATTGGGACGCGATTCTCGCGCTCGGCGATGAAAATTACCGGCGAGAACTGTATTTCGATCAAAAATTGGAATCCGACCGCACGATAATATCCCTTCAATTGGAAGGTCCATCATTTCCACTACAACCAAGCATTCCCGATGCGATTTCCGAAGGAAAGCGGCTTTCCGCATATATCAATTCATTAGTATGGAATGCCCTGTATCACTCGCCGGATTCATTCGACAATTTAAAATATCCGTTTCGTGCGGCTGCGACAGATATTGTAACCGGCAATCTTATTGTATATAACCGCGGAAATCTTGCGGAGATCTTACGCGCCAGCGCATCTGAGCCGCTCCGCTTCGCACCCGTGACGCACGATTCGCTCGTTTTGATGGATGGCGGTCTTGTGGATAATATCCCCGTCGAAATTGCAAAACAGGCGGGGTGCGATGTCATCATTGTCGTCAATTCCACAAGCCCTTTGAATGCACGCGCCGATCTTACGACGCCGTGGAACGTTGCCGATCAAGTCGTGACGTTGATGATGCGGCGCCAATATGACGGAGCACTGGCAAAAGCCAACATCGTGATAACCCCGGATATTGGCGCTCATAAAGCATCAGATTTTACGGGCATTGATTCTCTCATTGCCGCCGGTTATACGTCGGCGCAACCGTGTATTCCCGAAATCCGCGATACGATGAACTCGCGCCCGCACCCGCCTGCAATAACGGATTTACCGGTTCACCCCGGAAAGATTACCAGTGTTCGCATCGAAGGAATGAAGTTTATAGATTCGCAGGTTGTTCACGCAACCCTGCTGAATCTTATCGGCAAACAACACGACGCAAGGGATTGCCTGCCGGTGTTTGAGGAAGTATTGCGGCGATTCCGACATCAGGGTTATACATTCGCAACAATTGAAAAAACGGCGTTTTACCCATCCACCGGCGAATTGGCTGTTATCATAAACGAAGGAATACTCGCCTCGGTACATATTCAGGGAAATACGTACACGAACGACGCGGTTATATTGCGCGAATTCGCATTGCGTATGAACGAGCCTTTTTCCACACGCGATGCAGACCAAACGCTTACCAATTTGAACAGCACCGAGTTGTTCCGCCAAATGTCTTTTGAGGCGCTCCCTACAACAGACGGCATCGAGGCAAATATTCAGGTTGTTGAACAGCCCTCGCCCTGGGTGGCGCGATTGAGCGGAAAAATTGACAACGAGCGGAATACGCAACTTGGCGTGGAACTCGCCGACGATAATCTCGACGGAAGAGGAGTTGAGGCAAGTGGTATGATTTTCGGCGGATTGCGCAACCGGACAATAGAATTGACGCTCTCGTCGAGAAGATTTCTTTCGTCGTATTTATCGTATGACTTTACCGCATACAGCCGTCAGCGCAATATCTACGTGTATGCCGATTCCCAAGTATCGGCAAACTTCGTGAATGTCAATACGACAGGCGAATACTCGCAAGTGCAAAACGGAGGTGAGTTTTCATTAGGGGAAAACGTGCCACGGTTTGGCGATATTTCCGTTTTCGCACGATATGAATGGCAATTTTTATCAAGCCTATCCGGTGCGGGCTTGAACGGCATTGATAAAGTCGCGTCGCTTGGCGGGCAGCTTCGGTTGGATACGCAGGATAAATTCCCATTCCCACAGGATGGCACGCTTGCGAGCGCATTATACGAATCGGCATTTAAGACTCTTGGCGCAAATACTGCTTTTACGAAATTTCAAATTTCGTATGAAACGTATGTTTCCTACAACGACGTCAGTACGCTCCACCCCAAAATCCGTTTTGAGCAAGAGGATCAAACAACACCCACAGCCGATCAGTTCAGACTTGGCGGACAGTATAGTTTTTTAGGAATGCGAGAGGACGAATACTTGGGTAATCAAGCCGTTGCCGCAGGTTTGGAGTATCGCTACCGCCTGCCGTTCAAACTGTATTTCGATTCGTACTTGAAAGGCGAGTATGATATCGGCGCGGTATGGCCCAAAATCTCAACTATACATTTCGGCGATCTGCGCCACGGCGCCGGCGTCAGTCTTGCATTGGATACGCCCGTCGGCATTGTGGATGTTGCGGTAGCGAAGAGCTTCATTATCGCAAATCCCATTCAAGCGCACCCGTTTGCGGAGTTCTTCCCCACGTTTTTCTATTTTACGATTGGCAGGGGGTTGTAAAAAAATCCGCTTACCCATTTATCCAATGAGTAAGCAGATTGTCCAGACACCGTGAATAGAACTTAAAAGAAACGATACGAAAAATTCACCAATACCTGCGTCGTATTGATGCTGGATGCCGTTTGCGACGTTGAATCGTAGTTAGATTGGAACGTATGAAAATTGCCGCTGACGAACGCCACATCAATCGCGCCTTGTTTGGCAACGATGAATGAAAGACCGCCGGTGAGGAGCAATTGATTATAATTCGAGGGATCGTTTGTATATGGCGATGGCAAGTACGCTACTCCGGCACGGATACCCATGCCAAAAGGTAATTTCAATTCCGCACCGCCCCGTAGATTCACAACGGCATGTAATGAATCCTGAATTGTCTGATTGAGATCAGTCAAATATGACGGGGCATTTGAAAACTGTAATTGGGTATAATCGATAAAATCTGCATCCGCGCTTATTGTCAATTGTGGTATTGGATGAACAGCTGCGCCTAAACTAAATATGAATGGCGTCGTTACATCAAAAGACGACCCGCCTTGTTGGTATGCAAAGGGCGAAACTGTATTGTCCCAAAAAGACGCTTGTGCCGCGTAATTATCCGATTCGGTTACGCTGAAAACTGTCGGCGTTGTAATCGTGACGCCGATAGATGCTGTATTTGGAATGGCATATAAGAATCCGATTATCGCCCCGAAACCGCCTATATCCTGCGAATATTGATCCTGTTCATAATATTGGTACATGTTCATAGACGTCCAATTTGTTGTATCAACCGCCGCATTTTTATTCAGTCCATTCACGTCCGTTTCCGTGTAAGTGCGGTTATAATTATAAGTACCAGAATAAAAATTCAGCGTAGCCCCGGCAAATAGGTTCGGCGATAGTTCCGCACCAAACCCGGCGCTGAATGTATGCATCATACCGGATTCTTGTAAATTCCCAACTTGTTGTAAATCACCCTTTATTGGTGTAGTTGCAACACCGCTTGAGTTATACCCTGCAACACCTGTATTGAATGGCAAAACAGTGAGAAATCCGGTGGGATCTGTCGTTTCATAATTTACAAGAGAGCTATTAGGGTTATATCCGCTGAACTGCGTCGTTGTTGTATAATTTGCAGTAGTATTGAAACCCAATGCAAATGTAAAACCCATCGTCCCAACGCGCGCAGGCATTACAACCCCTAATTGCGTTAATGGATACGACGAAGCCGAGCCAGCCTGTGTATTACCGAAAAAACTCGCAGAGTTATCATAATTATTATACGCCAACCCTCCGGACACCTCGTAAAATTTCAATTGCCCCAATCCGGCGGGATTCCAAAAAATTGCCGAATAGTCATCGGCGACCGGCATGAATGCAGATCCCATTCCGATTGCTCGTGCTCCGATACCCATTGTCGGTTCAGCAAGCCGAACCGCATCCGGTATGCCTTGTGCAAACATTCTCGTGGAGAATGTTAAGATTATGAATAAGAATAAAGGGAAGTATTTCCGAAGCATTGTTTGATGCGATTAATTTATGGAGAAATCGAGGGAAGCACGATGAAGTGCTTCCCTCCACAATTCTTTGGCGTTGAGTTGATTAGCGGGCTCTTCCGCCACCACCGCCGCCGCCCATCCGTGCTCCGCCGCCACCGCCACGGAAGCCACCACCACCCATGCGTGCTCCGCCGCCGCCGCGATAGCTGCCCATCCGTCCGCCGCCGCCTCGGTAACCACCCCGTGCAACGTTGCGTCCGCGGTTGCCTCGCGCTATATTATTACTCCGTTGACCGTTATTGGGGCGAACAGAGGCTTGTTGGCTGCCTGTTGACGGTCTCCCAGCTGCAGCTTGTGCGGAAGTTGCTCTCGAACTGTTTGGAAGAGCTGCGCCATTACCGGGCGTTTGGGCGCCACGGTTAGCTCCCATTGTACGAACTCCCGTCGCAGCGGCTATTGCTGCACCGCCATGGGGCAGCGCCGCACCGGAGCGATAAATGGTTCCGGCTGTATATCCCGCTCCTCCGCCGTAATACCCTCCACGAACTCCCATAGTCCTATATCCGCCGTAACCGTAACCATATCCACGACCTCCGCCATACCAGCCTCGGTATCCATAATAACCGGGGTAACCATACCCCCAGCCCCAACCAATACCGATTCCCCAACCCCAGCCCCAACCAATGCCTACATTATAATCCCACCACGGATAATAGGTGTATCCGGGAGCATAACCGTAATAATAGCTATCGGCATATCCGTCCCCGTTATCTCCCGTTGAATCATACGGTTGTGAAGTATCGGAGTACATTGCCGATTGGGTCTGCGGCTGCTGGGCAGGTTGCTCCTGCGAATATCCATAAAAATCCTGCGCGCGCGCAACACTATGAAATCCCAGCGTTGCAAAGATGGCAACAACCGCCGCGCAACTGATTGATTTAATCGTTTTCATTGAGATTACCTTTCGTGAGATTCCTGTAACCGAATTACAGAATAAAAATCGTACTTTAATACGTTGAAAATTGTTCCCGACAAGTCTTTTTGATGCAATCGGCATACGCGAATTGTATCATCTCTTTATCTGCTTCCATAATATTCAGACACTTATGCAAACGCTTTGGTTTATCGTAAAATTCCCGCGGAATTCGCTCTATTAACGCATACGCATTCTTGAGACAGGCGGGGATGATTCATGCACAGGTGCTGGGGGAATATACCGTTGCACTGGCGCAGGGTTTCTCTGCGGAGGCGGAGAATAATTTCTTACCGGTTGAGGCGCAGCAGCCTTCGGTGGAAGCGCCGCCCCATTTGTTTGCCCTCTATATCCTCCCATTGTGCGCGTTACAACTCCGTTTGAACTCGTTTTTGGCGCCGATACTGCCCCTCCGCCGCCTTGCGTAGGCGGCGTTTGCGCGCCATTACCACTCGATCGTGCATATCCCCTATTCACTCCCATTGTTCGCGCTCCATTCATTGCAACGTGCGATTCAACATCGCCTTGACCGCCCCCATTATAGACGGGCGCCGGATAATCGCCGGGATAGTATCCCCCGTAATACCAAATGCCACCGTATCCGCTGGCGCCATAATCATACGTATTATTTTGCGTGTACGGCACATAGGAGTATCCGCTATCTGAATAGCCATTGTCATCATTCCACCCGTCGGTGCTGTCATAATTTTGTTGAGCCCAGCCCGAATCGTATCCGACGTTGCTATCTGGCGGAGCGTATTGCGGGGGCGGAGGAACAGCGGGAGTATCAGGGGTATTGGAATATCCGTAAAAATCCTGCGCAACGGCTTTTTCGCTCATTTCCGCAAGGCATCCCAAAATGAGCATCGCTACCAATATAATGCTGACGTTTTTCATTATTTTCTCATTATTTGGTTTGATTTACACACGTTCATCAAACCAATATATTGTATGTATTCACCTGTCTCTTTGTTCCGTATTGAACTCTATACATATTTGAGAATGCCGGGAAAGCATTAGTTTAAGGGTTTCGCTTTCCGGTATTCGCCAATTTCATCCGAGAATATGAAATACTTGTGTTTTGCTGATAGGAGACGGTCACCGTGATGTAATTATAACCCATCGCCAAACTACTGGACAGGGTGTCACGAGTAACGAGCGTGCTGTCGGTATTGGGCTGCACCAATACCCGCGCGTACGCGCCATTATACGTCCGCATATTGTACACTAATCCCCTTCCCCCCAAAGTCGTTTTCCAATAATTTTTATCACCGAGCAGTGCCGGTTGCGATTGCCACCCGTTCGTATCAACAACGCTATCCCCGAGAGCGTAGTCATTCAGCGTAAATGCGGGAATGCCGGTTGACGATTGAAAATATGTATGGCGCGTCGAGCCTTTGAAGTTTGCGGGAAGCAATGAATACACACCGCCGCTATCAGAAAAAAGCAAATCAACGGAATCCGGTTCAGTATAAGTCGCCACTCCCGTTACACCGCTGTCCAAGGAAAACGATAGCCCCGTTTGAACGGGAATACCGACTATGACGGAATCGCTATACAGTTGTATAAAAGAGAATTGGCGAGCAGGCGCCCAATGGATGCTGTCCGAGGGAGGTCCTTCGGTGCCGTCAAGAGCGGCGATACTCCGGATGATAAAGGTATAGGTAGAATCGTCCGACAAATTTGGAATTTCATACGAAGTATCGGTTCGGTTCGGATCCGCCGGAATGCCTGAAATGGTGTCATTGGCTAAGTTAGGATATTCCCTGATTACGATGAATGCATATCCCCCAAATCCTGTGCTGTCCCATGAGGGCGAACGATTCCAGTCAAGCCAAATTGCTCCATCGGCAGAAGATGCACGTATTGCCGTCGGCGGCGGATACATTATTCCGCCATACCTTACCGGGTTGGTATCAACCCGCGTGGTGCACGATGCGGCTATCATTGCAACCGCTATCAATGAAATCCGCACCGAATATCCTATTATACCCCGGCTACACATCTAAAATATTATGATTGTGCTATTATCCGAATTTACACGTAAAAACCATCGGTTCAAAATTGCACGAATAAAGTTCGAGGAAAAACGGCTTAAATCGGTAGCAAAAGCCAACATCCGCTACGCAATAATCCTATCGCATAAGTTCGAGAATACCGGTATTCGCAGTATGCCCCGCATTCATTCGATAAAAATATATTCCGTCTTGCAGCCCGGCGCCGGAAAAAACAGCGGTGTGAGTTCCTACATCCTCCATGCCATTCACAATCGTTGCGCATCGTTTGCCCAACGCATTGAAAATATCGATGGAAACCATTTCCCTCGTGTGCACCGTAAATCTTAAGGAAATGACATCCATGAAAGGATTTGGGAATGCCTGCACTATTGCGTCCCGCATAGGAAGAGAGCTTTGCAATTCGGGCGCCGATGTAACCAATTCCGAAAGCGGGCGTCGCCAAACGCCTCGTGTTGCCGTTCCCGCCAAAATATCGTTTCCCAGCACGGTGATTGAATACACCGTGGAATCGGCAAGTCCATTGCTCACATCGCTCCAACTGCCCCCGGCGTTCGTAGAGAGGAATACACCACCGGTTGTGCCCGCGAACAAATTTCCCCCGCTCGAATACAACGCAAAAACATTTTTACAGGTTAATCCGAGAGTATCCACCAGCCACGTCGCTCCCCTATTCGTCGAACGATAGATTCCAGTTCCGTCAAGTCCCGCGAATAAGAATGTATCCGCTCCTTCAAGCACGGCGAGCGATTGAACGGAAGATTGCGGCAGCCCAATGTTGCAAAGACTCCAACGGTCGCCATTATTCGTTGTACACCAGACGCCGTAATTTGAATCCGTAGAATTGAATATGCCTGCAAAGCATTGATTACCAATTGTGGCAAGCGCATACACATAGGTATTAACCGGAAAGCCGGCGGACTCGGAAGTCCAATCAACACCGAAATCCGAGGAGAAGGAAATGCCGTTCTCCGTCCCCGCATAGACATTGCTATCGTTAGCGGCAAATGAAAAAACATTGAGATCCGATAACGTGTTCGCTGTGGTATCCCACGCCGCCCCAAGATCGCTTGTGCGAATTATCCCTTGATTGCCTGCAAATTTATTCACACCGATTAACATAGTATCTTCCGATACAAGAAGAGCATTAACTTCAATATCTGTTCCTATATAAAATGGGGACCATGTTGCACCGGTATCGGATGAGAGATAAACACCGCCGTCATTGAATTCCCCTTGAATGCCCGCAAACACTCTGCCGCTGCCAGCCGCCAATGCATACACGGGGCTTTGCGTTGAAAGCGGCGTTTGCTTCCATTGCGAGTAAGCGGTATTCAGGCACATGGAGAGAACGACCATATTCACCGCGGCATACACGCGGAAAAATCTGGCGAACATGGAACAATGAATCATAATGCCGGAAAATTACAGAAAAATATAACCTACAAAAATACATACACTGTGCGGCGGCACGCACTGAATCTTGACCAAATTGCGATGATGAGAATATACTCACATGAGGAGACTCTCATCGGAGAATACCCAATCGAAAGATAGATTTGTATTTAATCAGCATTCAATCGGCTGTATGCCGATGAGCGAATTAATTTATTCATAATTCTTTTTTATTATAACATCTAAATATACAATATGAAATTTCCTCGGATACAAATCCGCAATGCTTTGTTCTGCCTTACAATCACGGTTGTTATGATGCTGTTGAATACTGACGCACACGCGCAAACACCCACGGACGATATCATGATGCCATCCGGGCAAGTATGCGCGGCCGTCATGTATTCACACGCCTCATGGGATCAATATTGGCAGGGCACAACGAAATTAACCAATGGCAATGTAGGCACTCTCACGACACAATCTGTGTCCCCAATGGCGGCAATCGGCATCTTCAATTGGCTGAATGCGTATGTGGGAATCAATTACATCAGCGCCCAACCCAGCGCCGGTACGCTTGCGGGCACCTATGGCTGGCAGGACGCAGGCATTTGGCTCAAGTATGAACCTCTTAACCGCTCATTCGGTCCCGGCTCCATACATGGAGAAGCCGTATTCGGTTTTACCGGGCCTGTTGGCAATTATGCTCCGGAGTATCCTTATAGTCTCGGATTGGGGTGTACGAACACCTCTCTTGGAGGCATCCTCGAATACGAGCATGAAAGCGGAGCATACGTGCGCGGGGAGGCGGCGTATAATGAACGCGGCACAACAACGATAAGCGAAGATTATTACTATACGACTCAGCAATATTACTCCAATCAAGTGGCTATTCCCGAAGCTGTGAATTACACGGCAACCGCGGGTTACCGCATACCCAGCGGCGAGTGGTACGCGGAAGGATTCTTTTCGGGACAGCATACCAATGGCGGATTTGATATCCGGCAGTGGCAAGCCCCGTTCCCATCGAATCAAATGGATTTTACGCTCGTTGGCGCCGATGCGCATTATTATCCGCCAATGTTGAAAGGATTCGGAACGCTGGGTATCATCGTTGAGGGTTCGTACGTCCTAACGGGGCGAAATGTTGGACAAACAACAAACCTCGCAGCCGGCTTAACATACCAATTCAACGTATGGGGGCATCGGGATTAATTCACCATTTCCTGAAATCATATAATCAAAATCGTACCAAAATTTTATCAATACCAATGAAAAAACACTTGTGCATTTCAGCATCCGCATGTATCGCTATTTTCATCGTCTCGTCACTATTCATACAATCATGCAAAAAGCCGGATATTCCTACGCAGGTAACCGTCCCTGAATATTCATTTTCGTCTCTCGATTCCAACGGCGGCAATTGGAAGCCCCTTCTGTTGACAAGCAACAGCCAAATTGCGGTTTCCGCGCCTGACTCTATTAATTCCACAGCCTATCAGCAGGAATTGGCTTCGATGAAAAGTATGGCTTCGTCTTTATCCTCATACCAAAGCAATTCTATCCAATATTGGGGAACGAATCCCTTGATTGTGTGGGAAGAGATTGCGCAAAATCTTACTGCGAAATATAACTTGCCGCCGCAGCCCGACGCAACACCCGATGCAAACGGCAATTATTACGGCGTTCCAAGCTCTGCAACGCCAACGGCATACCCGCCGTTTCCATTTGCGCACCCGCCATATTCCGTGCGTATGTCGGCTTATTGGAGTGCTGCGGAGTTCGACGCATTGATTGCCGCGTGGCATTATAAATATTTATATAACCGTCCCGCGCCGTATAAAACCGATAAAACTGTCCCGACAGCGCTCCCGCAGACAAACCTTCCCTCCTATCCATCGGAAAACGCGGTGATTGCCGCAGTCGCGGCGGTCATACTCGACAATATGTTCCCGCTCGATTCCGTCTATATTGACAGCAAAGCGACTGAATTAGAAAACGTATCCCTTTGGTCCGGGATGAATGTTCAGAGCGACGTTTCAGCCGGAGACGCATTAGGGCGCGCCGTTGCGGCGGTGTATATCGCTCGCTCGAAAACAGACGGCATGAAGAACGCCCAGCCCGCGCGATTGAATGGTCCGCACGTGCAGGATTCCATTAATACTGTCGCGCAGAACTCATTCGGCTGGCAATGGAAAAATCTGGAAACGCCGCAACGCCCTATCGGAATTGCGCCATTATACGGTTCTGTAAAGCCGTGGTTTATCCCCAGCATAGCGGCAATTCGCCCCGGTCCTCCGCCTGCTGTCGGGAGCCCCGCATTCAATACCGCTGTTGCGGAGTTACAGGGTTACGCAAACAGTTTAACGGACGGCCAGCGTTCGATTGCATTGGAGTGGAACGATGGCGGCGGAAGCTACACCCCGCCGGAGCACTGGAACCGCATTGCGTTCACCAGTATAATCAATAATCAATTGAACCCGCTTCGTACTGCGCGCGTTTTCGCCTACCTCAATACAGGAATGATGGACGCCGCCATCAGCTGCTGGGATACGAAATATTTTTACGATTATCCCCGCCCCTCTGACGCAGCCGGAATAAAAACGGACATCGGTCTTCCGAACTTCCCTTCATATTCGTCTGGTCATGCGTCGTTTTCATGGGCGGCGGCGACTGTGCTTTCCGCGTTGTTCCCCGGCGACGCCGCAACATTTAGCAGCGACGCAACCGACGCCGCCAATTCGCGGGTGTATGCGCGCATTCACTACCGTTTCGATTGCGACGCGGGTACGCAAACCGGACAAACCTGCGGCAACGCCGCAGTGGCGGTTATGAAAGCCGACGGCGCGAATTAAAATAAAGGGGCGGCGAGTACGCTGATATAATTATACAATTAATTCTTTTACCTCATTCAAAAGGGGCGGCATTGCCGCCCCTTTTTCTATTTTGAAATAAAACAATTCCGCCGTAATTTGATGTGAACATTCGGGATTAATGATGATGTTTATTCGCATTCAGACACTCTGTATTGTACTTGCTTTAGCGGGAATTTTTATTGCAACGCCGACATCCGCCCAATTTGTGACGCCATTGAACGATACCGGGCAAACGTATTGGAATCTCCAGTACCCGCCCGTAGATTTTTCCGCAGCGGAAAAGATGTACGCGGTGACTGATTCGGTGTTATATATCCTTAGCGCGGGATTTCTCCTACGAAGCAGCGACGGCGGGGTAACGTGGAAGACTCTCCCTCTGCCGGGAGGATTTACAGTGTATGGCGCCTCGTTTTGGGGCGATTCGCTGTGCTGGCTTGCTGGAGACGAGGCAGTCATTTACAAGTCCACCGACGGAGGCGTAACGTGGGTTTTGCATATTGCTTCGGGATTGGATGCGATAAATTTAAATACAGTGCAATTTCTCTCCCCGACAAAAGGCTGGGCAAGCGGGACCTACGGTTTTGTATTTTATACAAACGACGGCGGCGAATCGTGGACGCCGGTGAATTACATGGGATTTTATCTCGGCGGGGCAAATTCGTACGTCAGGGCGATTTCCGATTCGGTTATTTGGGTAGTGAGGGCTTGGCTTGATCCATACGTTCCCGGTAATACAGGTTGGGTATATGTTTTCCGAACAACGGCTGGCGACACATCCTGGTATGGCACGGGGTGGGAAATGGTGAAAGATGGACCTGCGTTTTACGATTGGCCCATGAACATAAGCATTGAAGAAACGAACCGCGATCCGGATGCATACTTAAATTTTTCACTCGTGAACATTTGCTCGGCAGAGAACGCTGAATTTCAATTTCTCCCGAGTTCTGCTTATGATACACCCGGGTATGATTTTATTACATCCAACAGTGGTGCGACCTGGGATTCCTCGATTGTCCCGGACTCAGCGATTAAAGATTACATTCGGACGTTCACTTGCGCACAGGGATGGTACGCAAATATACAACCGTATGCCTACCCGCGGACAGGCCTCAATGATAATATTGACGAAGACACACTCACTAATTTATATCGCAGCAGTGGTGGCGGTTCCGTTAAGTGGCTAAAGCGCAACACACCCGCAACGCCGCACGTCTTCCCCTGCATGTACGACTTTATAGATACGACGACCGGCTGGTGCTTTACAAGAAACGACAACGATTCAATTTCCTTTTATGAAACGACAGATGGCGCCAAAACATGGCAACTGAAATCGTCATGGCCCGTCAATTCGGGTTCGCTCAAAAGTGTTTTCTTTCTGAACTCCAAAACGGGATGGTGCACAGGGCAAAATACTATTAACGGCACTGTGTCAGGCGGCATTGTTATGCACACGAGCGATCAGGGGAATCATTGGGCGGTACTCAACGCCGCAATTCCGGATACGGGCTTGAAGCAAATTCAGTTTATGGATACTCTTACCGGTTGGGCGCTGGGCGATTCGCTTTATAAAACGACAGATGGAGGTTATCATTGGCAGATTGACGCGAATTTTCCAACGGATACTCTTCGGCCCAATGTGAATTATGTGCGCGTTCAATTCGTTGACCCGCTCGACGGCTGGTTGGTGCGCAGCGACTGGATGACTTACCGCACGACGGACGGCGGCATATCATGGAATGTCGCGCATGGGGCAGATACCACAGTGAATCTCACCATCGCTATTGCAATCAGCCCCGATTCGCTCATCGCCTTCGGGACGCTCTCGGACAGCGCGTATGAATTCCGCATACTTGAGGGCGGGGCAAGTTTTCAGGAATTCGCTATTGTTGCCGATACGACCGGTAACGGCGATTTCCCGACAAAGCCTTCGTCCGTCGTCTTTTACAATTCCCAACACGGCTGGTTATTCGATACAAATGGCAGTGAATATTTTACGAGCGACGGAGGGCTGACGTGGTCGTTTATCCTCTCCGGCTCTGGCTGGTATCCCGTTCTATGCACTGATTTTCCTGATTCTACAAACGGTTGGATGCTCAAAGGAAATACGTGGGATATGAATGGCAACTTGGTTAGCCCCGCGGAAATAATCCGATTAACGCAGAACGGACTTTCCACGGCAGTCGAACCCGCTATACTCCATCAATTATATTCCGTTACTTTTGTTGGCGATACAATGGGTTGGGCGGTCGGCGATAATCTTTCCATTTACCATTATTATCTGCCATTTGGCGTACGCGAGAAGTTTCTGCCGCGCATAGTCGTCAGCCCGCCTGTTTTGAGTTTCGATTCCGTGAATGTAGGAACACCCAAAACAATGGCGGTGAACATTTCAAATCCCGGTGGCGATACACTGTTCATTACCAATGCAACGATTCCTGCAACCTACGGACAAACATTTAGAGTTGCAACACTGATCCCACAGGAAGACAGCGGCATTGCAATACCGCCCGGGCAGAGGGATTCATTCTATGTATCGTTCACTCCACCCGTGCAGAATACATATTACGACACGTTATTTTTATACAGCAATGCCGACACGAGCTTTATTTTGCTCTATGGCGTGGGAAGATCGCCGGAGTTTATCGTTGAACCATACACGATAGCGACAACTCAACTCTCCAACTATCCGAATCCATTCACAACGTCAACGAACATTATCTTTACGTCAGTGGAAGAAGACGTGAACCGCGTGAGTGTTGTTGATATGCTCGGCAGAGAAATTGCCGTGTTACAAGACGGCTTGACGGGAAATACACAAAATATCGTCTGGTCGCCGGATGAGACGGTGCCGGCGGGGATGTATTTTCTCATCGCGCGCGGCAAAAGCGGCGAAGTGAGCAAACCGGTGATGCTGCTGCGTTGAGCGGCGGTTATTGATTCGGGTTGAACATGGCTACGCCGCCGCCATTGGTGGCAACCCACAAATTCCCTTGCTTATCGAAGGCAAGCCCATAGATGAAGTTATTGAGCAATCCGTTATTCGTGTTGTAGGTCGTCCAATTCACGCCGTCAAACTTGGAGACGCCGTTATAGGTTCCGAACCATTTAACATCATGCGAATCGAACGCGATTGACGTGACCGTATAATCCGCCAAGCCGCTCCCACTGTTTGGCTTATCATATTGCGTGAACGTGGTATCGTTGTATTGCCACACGCCGCCTGCCAATGTTCCGCACCATTTCACGTTTTGGGAATCTATTGCAAGGGAGCGCACCCAGTACGTCCCGAGATTTTGCACCCAAATTGTATCGTTGATGCGCTCGAAGATACCTTCGTTGTTGGAGCCAAACCATTCGTGTCCGCGCTTATCAATGGCGATGCATAAGATGTTATTACTGGGATTACACGTTGCCGTATCGGCTTGCCCGTAGCGCCATTTTATGGAGTCGTTGTATTGATACGTTTTCCAGCCTGCGCCGTTTGACCTGACGATTCCGCCTTCCGTGCCGATCCACACGTTGCCCGTATCATCGAACGCGATTGCATTGACGATATTATTCGGAAGTACGTTTGGAGACGAATATATTGTCCAATTAGAGCCGTTAAATTTTGCGGCACCGGCATCCGTCCCTATCCAAATATTCCCCGCATTATCGGGCGAAATGCAATAAATATTATTGCTCGGCAATCCGTTCTTCGTTGTGTACGTTGTCCAAATGGTTCCGTCGAATCGCGACAACCCCTTGTCGGTGCCAAACCATTTAATGTTTTGTCCGTCTATTGCAAGGCAATAGACAATGCTGTCCGCCAATCCCGATTGCAGCAAAAAACGGGGCCATTGCACGTTCAAATAGTATTCGTTACTTGTTGCACCATTTACCCTGACGACAACATCCCCGGCTACAGCAGTAAGCGGCACGGTTGTTTTGATTTGCGTTGCACTCCATAATACACACGCGGATGAGGGAACTGTGATACCCGAACTAAAGAGAATTGTGCCTCCATCACTTTGGCTCCCAAAATCACTGCCGTTAATGATTATCGTATCGCCCACCTGCGGCGTGGAAGAAACGACGGAAGAAATTGAAAGAGAGGGACCAGTCGGGCTGTTTTTTGAGCAGGAGAAAAATATCAATCCCGTTAATAAAACGGTACAGAGAAGAAGAAAGTATCCCCGGTGCATTACAAAATGTTTGGAAATGAAATATTCCATCATAAACAATAACACTAATTAAAATAGTTTAGTTCGCCAAGTCCCGAAAGACCAATCCCGATAGAAGTTTTGGGTAAAAATAGGTTGATTTCTGCGGCAATACAACGCCTGAATCCGCGGTTTGACGTAACTGCTCCATCGTTGTGGGTTTAAGAACGGCGGCAGCCTGAAAATGCCCGCCGAAAAGCGATTCCTGCACCTCCGTGACCGTATGCACATACTCGATGTTCGTTTTCTTCCGAAGCATTTCATCACTCATGCCAAGCATGTTTCTCAAAACCAGCGTGTGCAAAATCTCAACGCTCACACTCCGCAAAACCTGCGGAACATCTGCCCCAAAAAGCGCATCAACATCTTGTCCATTCCGGAGTGTCGCAAGCATCACCTCCGTAGTATCAGGGTACACAAAAAGTATTGATTCGCTTCCCGCACTGCCCAATGCCGCATGTCCTTCTTCAATTGAATGATACGACTGCAATTGAAAAATTTGCGCTAAATTTTCCTCGAAGTGCGTGCGTGTAAATCCCGGCAACGAGTGCAAAAGCCTGTGTGTCGGTTGTATCTCAAGGGCTTCGCAATTCATATCGCAAAGGAATGTGAGAATATAATTCCACGGGGCGTCCGGCGGCGCATCGGGGTGCTCACGGCGCATTTCATCGCGATATGCAAGCGCCGTCTCATATCGGTGGTGACCATCGGCTATATAGATTTTTGCCCCGCTGAGTTGCGCGCATGTTGTTTGCACCAAATCGCTATTGTTGCAGACGAAAAGCACATTGCGCTCATTACGCTCGTTATAAATATCAACGAGTGAAGCACCGGAATACAGGCGCAAATGTTCGGCAAGCATCGGTTTCGCGCCTGAATAAATTCCAAATACGGGGCTGAGATTGGCTTGAACCGCACGGAGAATTTTCAGGCGGTCTTCCTTGGGCGCAGAGAGTGTCCGCTCATGCGGGAGAATATTGCCGCGAGAAAATTCTTCGAGCGCGAGCGCACAGAAGAAGCCGGAGCGTGTTTTGTCATTCCCATCAATCCCTCTGTACGTTTGCTCATATACATACAACGACGGCGAATGTTCGCGCAGCAATATCCCTTGTTCCTGCCATTGGCGAAACCTCTGAGCCGCGAGAACGTACCCGTTTTCTTCTTTGGGCAATTCGAGCCGGACGGCATTGAATGAATGACGGCGATACAGTTCGTTTTGCAAGTCGGGTGAAATAACGTCGTATGGAAGACATATGATATGAGACATATCGAACGCTCCTGCATCGAATCGCACAGCGCGAAAAGGTTTGATTTCCGGCATATCAGAGGTTATTGATATCTATTATTGATAACCGAACTGCTGAAGCAGTGATTTATTTTTCCGCCACTCTTTTTTGACGATAACAGTAAGCGTAAGATAAACGGGGTGGGACAAATACTCTTCAATGCTAATCCGGGCGCGTTCGCCGATAGTTTTCAGCATGCTTCCCTTACTGCCAATGACAATTCCTTTTTGGGAATCGCGCTCAACGATAATTTGTGCGGCGATGTGCCATTTTCCACGCTCGCGTTCGGCGTATTCTTCTATTTGTACTTCCGTTGCATACGGCAACTCCTGCCGCAGCAACTGGAACACTTTCTCACGGATAATTTCGGACACAAAGAACCTGTCCTGCATATCGCTAAGAGAATCAGTAGGGAAAAACGGCTCGTGTGCCGGCAAAAATGAAACAAGGGATTTTTTCAAATCATCCACATTCATGCCCTCTTTTGCGGATATAGGTACGATATGTTTAAAATATCCGCTGGCATTGTATTTTTCAATTTGCGGCAGCAGCTCATTGCGATTTGCCAGCAAATCAATTTTATTGATAACCAAGATTGCCGGTTTTGTCTTAAACATTTCCACGGGAACGCGGGCGGGATCAATTACCGGCGCATCCGGCGAAAACTTCGTTGCGTCTTTCATAACGCAGAGAATATCCGCCTCATCTATAGCAGACCCGACGGAGCGCATCATCGCCTCATGCAATGCGTATTCCGGCGCAAGCATGCCGGGGGTATCAAGAAAGACGATTTGAAATTCGCCTTCTGAAAGGATCCCCACGATGCGTCGGCGCGTTGTTTGGGGTTTTCGCGAGACAATCGAAAGCCGTTCGCCTATCAACGCGTTCATCAACGTTGATTTCCCGACGTTGGGCTCCCCTAAAATTGCGACATATCCTGCTCTAAACATGATTACAATACCGCCTTTTTTACTAAATCCAATGAGAACGGCAACGCTGCCAACGAACAGCTGTTTCCGTGAATGTGCCCTTATTAGCACCTTTTTTTGATAACCTAACCAATACATTATTACAAGTAAACGACATGGGATATTTGCATAGAGAAGTTTTCCCGACATCTGCGGAATTCACCGGAGAGAATACTGGGCATATATCATGGCATAACGATAGGTTTTACTCCGGCAGCGAAATATTCGCAAAACTAAGCCGATATTATCGACAGTAGAATGCCGTGAAAAATACCCTAACACTCAGGCGACAGCTTCAGCCTAAATAAAAATCCGTCTCCATTAGGGCAAATAAATGCAGTTAGCCCAAAAGACAAAGATCGCCACGAGTAAGAATAAACTCCGCAACCGTTAGTACCCACTTTTTGCAATTGAATCCGGTATTTGCGGGCGAGACCAATCCATTTTTAATACAGTCATTGTGTCCCATCCGCAAATCACATTGTTCTTCGCGATGACGTTAAACGAATCAACGACAGGCAATTGGGAAGACCATCCGGGGTACCACGTTTCATAGATTATTACGTAATCCGGCTTGCGCTCTAATTTCAAATATTCAAGCAAATGTTTTTTTACAATAGTGGCATTTTTGTATTTTTTAAAAAAACGAGTAACGTCATTTGAAACGAGCCCGCATAGATCTACGAGTCGCCTATGCGATAAATAACCAATCGCGCCGACATCATTGACGGCAACTGTTGTTTGTGGCGGAAGCGTCGCGTCAATCCACCGTCCAATGGAAGCTTGCTGTTCGTTGATATTATGGATGCTCCATGCGGTGTATTCCGCACCGCTCCAAGCCTTTCCATCCGCATAATTTAACGGATAAATTCCAAACGCGTTTGATATAACCGAAAACCCAAATATTGCCGCAATTGTAACGGCAACATATATTCGTTTCAGATTAGTATGAGCAATCCTCTCATATATCGCGCCCATTCCGACCATAGCGGATGGTAGCAGAATAGGAAGAAAAAAAGTAAAATATCGGCGAAATTGGATGTAAGCGCTTGCAAATGAACAGATGAATGGGAATATCACAAAAAAAGCAATGAATAATTTCTTCCGGTGAATTTTTGAATTCCGGGCAGCTGTGTAAACGCCTACGCACGCAAGAATAAAGAGTACCGGATTCGCACTAAACAAAGTAAAATAAAAATGTGTGATGTAACTCAAATGCACACCTCCATCCTTGGAGTAATATGTATTTGGGAACAATTGCCGCGTAGTTAATAAACAAAACACCATATATGGCGACGCCAGAAGGAAAAACGCGAGTATAGTCCGCCACTGGGCAACCAACATAGAGAAAGACTTTACGATCCAGCGAGGAAAATTGTCTAATGGTTGTTTTGATTCCACGACATCGAACAACGCAAAGGCGTAAAGCAACGTAATTTCCGGTCGTGCCAGCGACGCCAATCCGAACAATGCTCCTGTCCGCATCGAAAGATGTTTTTCATCGCACAAATATGACCAAAACGCGGCAATGGTTATAAGGGCGCATAAAGCCGTTTCCATACCGGCACTGCTTGTCCATATCATATCGGCTGTGCTTAAAACGCTGATTCCAGCCAGTATGCCATAGAGCCTACTTCTCGTCGCTTTGTATACGGCAGAGGATGTCATCATTCCCGCAAGAAGATAGGCAGCAATGCTTGCACAGCGAATTTCTAAAACAGGATGGGGCTCTCCAAATATTTTGAAAACGATTGCAATAAGAACCGCCCATAGTGGTGAGGTTTCTCCGGGCGTTTGTTCAGTTCCAGAATAGGATAACCCATTCCCCGCTGCAAGGTTATGCGCGAATTGCGCATGAATCCATGAATCGTCCAATGGAAAGCCGCTAAATATAGCGCCGTTTATGGTGTATTCTACCAAGAGATAAAAGCCCACGCATAGAACACCAAAGAGAGCAACCCAATAATAATCAGCTCTTTTCATTGAGGGCAAAATATACAAAGGGTGAACTCCTCCACCGCAAGGAGAAGGGACGTAGTGATGCTCTTCCGTTGCGCATTGCTCCAATTGACGTCCTGTGTAAAACGATGTTGTTGCCGGGGCATTGTCTCACCTTCAATGCCATATATACGAATTTATTAAACCGCACGGCAAATGTGTTCAAAGTCGCTTTTGTGGTATTGAATCACATGAAACATTTTGCCGCTCTACAATCGGCGGATTATGCGACCAATCCATTTTCATTACCGTCATCGTATCGTTGCCGCAAACAACGTTGTTATGGGCAATGACCTCGAACGTATCCGTCGCAGGCAATTGACGCGCCCAATCCGGGAACCATTCTTCATACATGACGACATAATCAGGTTTAACGGTTGCCTTTAAATATTCAAGTATATGAGGCTTTGCGTCATCGAATTGTGCGTATTTCTTAATCACATCCGTAACATCATTCGAGACCAGCCCGCAAACATCTATGACCCTGCAATGCGATAAAAAGCCAATCGCTCCTACGTCATTGGCGGCTACGACGGCGCCCGGAGAAGCGTGCGTATTCAACCAATTTGCAATCCGTACCTGTTGTTCATTAATATTATGCACACCCCACGCAAAATATTCAGCTTCGTCCCACACTTTCCCGTTAAAATAATGAAGCGGATAAACGCCTATTGTCATCATTATTATCGAATACAGAACCATTGTTACTGTTGCAACGATTTGGATCCGTCTTTTTACCAGTCCGTTCGACGCCATATTCATAATAGTATCTATCCCCGTCATTGCAACGGGAACTATCAGCGGAAGAAATGTAAAGAACAAACGGCGTGTAAGCACAGTGGTGCTCGCGACTGTACCTATAATGGGAAACAAGAAGAAAAAGTAAAGACAATATTTCTTTGGGTATTTCGCCGAATTCTTTAGCATTCCATAAATACCTACGCACACCAGCAGGAACATCACGGGGTTCGCACTGAGGAATACAGAATAAAAATATACGATATACGTATATATAGGCGAAATCAAGTGAAACCCTCCCCCTTTGGAATAATACGTATTCGGGAACATTCGCCCCGTCGTTTTCCAACAAAAGATGGTGAAGGGTATAGAAATGGCAAGAAATACCAAAATTGCTTGCCATTGTCCGATTGTTCTTTTAACCGCAGCTTTCCCCCATGCAATAAAACCTCCTCCTACTCGCTCTTCCAAAACTGCATCCAGTATCGCAAACACAAAAAGGAGTATCCCTTCCGGACGCGTCAAGGATGTTAAAGCAAAAAGGATTGACGTCCGTATTGGTATTCGGCTTTTATCGTTTAGATGAGACCAATAGGCGGCAATCAGCATCATGGAAAAAAAAGATGTTTCCATTCCCGCACTACCAGCCCAAACCATATCGCTTATTGTGACGACAATTATTCCAGCAAGCACACCCAAATACCGCTTGCCAGTTGTCTTATATGTCACAGCGGCGGTTATAATACCCGTTACGAGATACGCGACGCCGCTTAATAAGCGGATTTCCAGAACCGCATGTGATTCCCCGAATATTTTAAATATTCCCGCAATAAGAACAACCCAAAGTGGCGATGTATCTCCGGGAGTTTGGATATTATCGGAGTATGACATTCCATTCCCGACCGCAAGATTATGAGCAAATTGCGCGTGAATCCACGAATCATCAAGGGGGAAACCACAAAATATAGAACCATTTATGGCATTTTCAGCAAATAGAAATGCACCGAGGCAGACGATACCCGCAAGCAGAATCCAGCAATAATCCGTTCGTTTCATTCAATCAATTCTGCAATCCCACACTGGGGATAGAAGAACGTGCGGCGGAAATAATCTGCTCCAATTGTTGCGGCGTATGAGCGGTGGAAATAAACATTGCTTCATATTGGGAAGGAGGTAAATAGACTCCATGCGCCAACATTTTATGGAAATACGCTGCGTAGCTTTTCGTATCCGAGGTGGTTGCGGATTCGTAATCGGTAACGGGAATATCGGTAAAAAATACGGTAAGCAATGAGCCAACGCGATTAATACGGGCGGGGATGCCGTTCAGTGTAATGATTTCGTTCAACGAATCTTCGAGGAAGGTTCCATTTTCTTCCAAACTTGAATAGGGGTTCTCATCGTGCAGGATTTTAAGCGTTTGGATACCGGCGGCTACAGCAAGCGGATTCCCCGAAAGTGTTCCAGCCTGATAAACGGGTCCATCCGGTGCAAGGAGTTGCATTATTTCTTTTTTTCCGCCAAACGCGCCGACAGGCAGCCCGCCGCCGATTATTTTACCAAGTGTGGTGAGATCGGGCATTACGTTATATAATTCTTGCGCGCCACCGAGCGCCGCGCGAAACCCGCTAATCACCTCGTCGAAAATGAGCACGACGTTTTCGGCGTAGCAGAGATCCCTTAGCCCGGTAAGAAATCCCTCTGCCGGGGGCACAACCCCCATGTTACCCGCAATAGGTTCCACAATAATCGCGGCAATTACGCCGGAATTATTGTGCAACAGGGATTTTACCGAATCAAGATCGTTGTACCGGGCAGTCAATGTATCTTGTGCTGTTCCTGCGGTTACCCCTTGCGAACTGGGGACGCCCATCGTCAACATGCCGGAACCGGCGTTGATGAGAAATGAATCCCCGTGACCATGATAACAGCCGGAAAATTTTATGATTTTTTCGCGCTTTGTATAAGCACGTGCAAGACGAACAGCGCTCATTGTCGCTTCCGTGCCGCTATTCACCATCCGAACCAATTCAATGGAAGGAACGAGATTGCAGATGAGTTCTGCAATCTCAATTTCCAATTCCGTCGGCGCACCGAAACTCGTCGCAATTCCGGCTTGCGTGCGAATAGCCTCAATAATGCGCGGATGGGAATGTCCAAGAATATGAGGTCCCCATGAACCGATACAATCCACGTAATCGTTTCCATCGGCATCCGTTATTGTAGCCCCTTTTCCGCGCGTAAAAAACAGCGGGGTTCCACCGACGCCGCGAAATGCGCGTACCGGTGAATTCACGCCTCCGGGGATCGCCCGAAGTGCGCGTTGATACAGCTTTTCCGAATTATGGGTTTTCACTGAGACGCTGGAAAAGACAGAGATCGCACTTATGTGGATTTTTTCACCAGTTCAAGCAGCACGACGGCGTTATTGTGCTCTTCGTCTTTGGCGCTGTACACGAGGGTAATGGTTTCTTTTTTTGCGCGTTCACGCAGCGATTCCAATATTTTGCGCGGTTCCTCTTTATTCAATTCTATCGTGAACCGCTTGCGGAACTCGTTGAATTTCTCCGCTTTATGTCCGTACCATTTGCGCAATTGGTCGGAGGGAGCGATTTCCTTTCGCCATTCGTTAACTTCCGCCGCCTCCTGCGTTATACCCCGGGGCCATAACCGGTCAACCAGGATGCGGGTTCCATCGGTTTTTGATACAGGTTCGTAGACTCGTTTTATTTTAATCATCGAAAAACGAATTAATTAAGAGACAAGAGAAGCCGCTTCAAGAGCGAAATAAGTAACAATCATATCAGCCCCCGCACGCTTGATGGCAATCAGCGATTCCATCATGACGCGTTCTTCTTCAAGCCAGCCGTTGCGCGCAGCCGCTTTTATCATCGAATATTCTCCGCTCACCTGATAGGCGGCGGTGGGGACGCCAAACGACTCCTTCACCCTATGCAGCACGTCCAAATACGCAAGGGCGGGCTTTACCATAACAATATCGGCGCCTTCCGCAATATCCATCGCCACTTCGCGTAACGCTTCATCGGAGTTGCCCGGGTCCATTTGATGCGTGCGGCGATCGCCGAATTTCGGCGTGCTTTCCGCCGCTTCACGGAAAGGTCCATAAAACCCTGACGCGTACTTGGCGGCATACGAAAGAATCGGCGTTTGAGAAAATCCTTTTGCATCGAGCGCCGCCCGTATCGCGCCAACTCTGCCGTCCATCATATCGCTGGGCGCAACGATATCCGCCCCCGCTTCCGCATGGCTCACAGCCTCTCGCGCAAGAACTTCAATCGTCGGATCGTTGAGAATCGTTTCGCCCTCCAGAATACCGCAATGCCCATGCGACGTATATTCACACAAACAAACGTCTGTAATCACGCATAATGACGGGATTTCCCGTTTCAGAGCGCGAACGGCTTGCTGCACAATTCCATGTTCGGAATACGATTCCGTCCCCAATTCATCTTTCGCTTCGGGAATACCGAACAACAATATTGCCGGAATGCCCGCTCTCGCGACCCGTTCGCACTCCCGAACAAGCGTATCCACGCTAAACTGATGCACACCCGGCATGGATGAAATTTCACGTCGCGTTCCGGTGCCCGGGCGAACGAACATAGGAAGAATCAAATCATGCTTTCCCAGCGTCGTTTCGCGTACAAGGCGGCGCAATGTCTCCGTGGAGCGCAATCGCCGCATCCGCGTCACGGGATAACTCCCGATATAATTCATCGGCGTCGGAATACCGTAATGGCGCTATCTGCCATAGACATACCTTTCAAACGGCGGCAATCCGGCAAGCCGGTAATCGCCAAATCCATCTTGGTCAATGAACACAAACTGCTTGCCATACCTATCGTACGTCCATATTGTATATGGCCCGCTGTACGCGCCATACGTCATGTAATCGTTCTGATGCACGTCAATATTCGTTGGCATCCCAAAAATAATGTATATCATTCCCTGGTCGCTCACCCAGCCTTCGGAAAACGATTTGAAATGCTCGTCGGCATATTGCACCCGCGCATAGTATTCTTCCATGGCTTCATTTCGTTCCGCACCGGGAAAAGGATTGCGCCGTTCCCAAAATCTGTGGAACATTTTGCGCTGCTCTTGCGGGTTCGTCATTGACGTCAGCGAATCAAGCTCGGACGCCGTTGCAACCCACCGCAATTCTTCAATCGCCTTTCCGATGTCCTCCAACATCCGCGGCATTCCCACGCCCCAATCAATGGTCAGCACGTGAGACGCCGACGCGAGCGCATTATTGAAATCAACCGGAGCGTTCGGATCCGCCGTATGCGGAAACAAGCCGAGCGTTACGGTATACCGCATTTGCGAAAGCGAATCCACCGGCAATGCCGTGTAACATTGCATCACCGGCTCGGAAGCGACGTACATCGTCCGCTTGCCGGCAATTGCCAAATCGCCGTTCGGTTTTTCCACCTTATAGACGGCGTCAACGGAGTCTCCCGCTTTCTTATCGTACAATTCAAAAAAAATCCATGCCCCGCCGCCGTGTAGATTGCCGGAGTTATGCAAAATATAGGGCGTAATACTTTTTTTCCCATGCGCGCCTTCGGCATCTTCGATCTTGCTCGCCAATAAGATGCCGCTCAAGCCGACCGGAATATGGGCATAATCCGGTATATGCACCTTTTGATACAGCGGGCTTATCGTCCGCGCGTTTTCATCCGATAATGTGAGAGAAGCTGTATAATCCCCTATTGGTAGAGCAAATACCCTTTGCACAAAAACAAATTTTTTCGATTTGGCGCCTGTATTTTCAAACGATTTTTCTTCGATGGTTTCCGGATACGACTTCTCGGAAACGATGCTGTCCGCTCGTGAACGGAATTGCACGATAACCGAATATTTCGCCGTGTATTTATCGAATGCGCGCACAAATACCAATGACGAGTAAGGTATCTGAATATATATGTCCACTCTCCCGGTCGTATCGTTGAGTCGGAATGGAATTATATCAAACGAGAACGCCGCTTTCTGTGAACTGAGTGAATCCATTGGCGCTTGTGCAAGCACTAATGGTGCGACGCAAAGCACTGCTACAGCACCCCATACCCACCGGTTCATACTAATGCATTACCCACGAGATCATATTCGCGGGCGTCAACAATATTTACAGGCACAAAAGAACCGACAATAAGCGGTTTCTGCGAATGAACGATAACATTATTATCCACCTCAGGCGCATCGCGCTCCGTTCTGCCAATATACATGCCGTCATCGCTTTCGTCAATCAACACGTTCTCAATCTTCCCTATTCGCGTCGCGTTCTTACGAAGGGAAATCTCACGTTGCAATTCCATAACTGCATCTCGGCGGGATTCCTTTTCGATCTCAGGAATCGGATCGCCAAGCGGATACCCTGTTGTATCCTCTTCCGGCGAGTATGTAAAGACGCCAAGCCGGTCAAATTCCACCTCTTTGACAAAATCGAGCAATTCTAAAAAATCTTTTTCCGATTCCGCCGGATATCCGGCGATAAGGGAAGTCCGCAACGCTATGCCCGGAACCCGGCGGCGGATGACATCCAGTAATTCATTCGTCTTCCGTTTCGTAATCCCGCGCCGCATACTTTTGAGAACATTATCGGCGATATGCTGAATCGGAATATCGAGATAGTTGCAAATGTTTTGTTTATCGGCAATAACATCGAGCACGTCCTCGGGGAATTTCGCCGGATACGCATACATCAGGCGAATCCACGCCAGCCCGGAAATTTCAGAAACCCGTTCAAGCAAGGCTGCCAATGTGCGCCCGCCATAAATGTCAATTCCATAGCTTGTCGAATCTTGGGCAACGAGAACTATTTCCTTTACACCCTGCTGCACAAGCATTCTTATCTCGTCTTCAATTTCTTCCATTGTGCGCGAAACGTGTTTTCCCCGCATCAAAGGAATCGCGCAAAACGAGCATGGGTTGTCGCACCCTTCCGAAATTTTCAGATACGCATAATGCGCCGGCGTCATGCGAACCCGTTCGCCGAGAATTTCGTACTTGTAGTCCGGCTTCAATGCGCGGAGAACATTCTCAAAATCCGTCACGCCAAAGAACGCGTCCACCTCCGGCAATTCTTTTTTCAAATCATCACGGTACCGTTCGCTTAAACATCCCGTAACAAACAATGTTTTGTGCTTCCCGCGGCGCTTCAGCTTGCCGGCGGCAATAATCGCATTGACCGATTCTTCTTTGGCGCCTGCGATAAAACCGCACGTGTTGACAATCACGACGTCGGCAAGTTCCGCGCTGTCCGAAATAATGAAATCATTGGCGCGCAAATACCCCGCCATCCGCTCCGAATCAACAGTATTTTTCGTGCACCCCAGCGTGACGATTGCAGCCCTGCGCGCAGAAGGGATTTTTCCCTTTGCTTTCGCGGCTGTAATCGTTTTGGGTTTAGAAGCACCTGCGATTGCTGTATTCATAGGGTTAGACTGTACGCGGATAAAAGCCCTGCGGAGAAGGCGCGGTTCAGCTGCTCATCGAGCGGAGGAACTCTTTATTCGATTTTGTTCCCCGCAGTTTATTGAGCAGGAATTCCATGGACTCAACTGGGTTCATGTCCGCAAGAACTTTCCGCAAAATCCAAACGCGCGCCAAGTCCGATTCATCCATTAAAAGCTCTTCTTTGCGGGTGCCGCTCTTATTCACGTCGATTGCCGGGAAGATTCTTCTATCGCTCAATTTGCGGTCGAGAACCATTTCCATGTTTCCCGTTCCTTTGAACTCTTCAAATATAACTTCGTCCATGCGGCTGCCGGTTTCGATGAGCGCCGTTGCAATGATCGTCAAGCTTCCGCCTTCTTCGATATTCCTCGCTGCGCCGAAAAACCGCTTGGGGCGGTGCAGCGCGTTCGCATCCACGCCGCCGGAGAGAATTTTGCCGGAGTGCGGCACAACAGTATTATGCGCGCGTGCAAGCCGCGTGATGGAATCCAGCAATATCACGACGTCATTTTTCGTTTCTACAAGGCGCTTTGCTTTTTCAAGAACCATATCGGCAACCTGCACGTGGCGTTCGGGTGGTTCATCAAACGTTGAACTGATGACTTCCGCCTGCACGCTTCGTTCCATATCGGTAACTTCTTCGGGGCGTTCATCAATCAAAAGCACGATCAGTTTAATTTCAGGATAATTGCGCGCGATACTGTTTGCAATTTGTTGAAGGATGATTGTTTTTCCGCTTTTCGGCGGGGAAACGATCAAACCGCGCTGCCCCATGCCGATAGGGCTTAACATATCCATGATGCGCACGGTATATTCTCCGGGGGCGGTCTCCATCTTTATCCGCTGATTCGGATACAACGGCGTGAGATTGTCAAATAGAATGCGGTCCCGGACTTTGTCGGGGGTCGCAAAATTGACTTCTTCAACTTTGAGAAGTGCGAAAAATCTTTCCCCTTCCTTCGGAGGGCGAACCTGTCCGGTTACCGTATCACCGGTGCGGAGAGAAAATTTCTTGATTTGCGATGGTGATACATAAATATCGTCCGGCGACGGCAGATAATTATAATCCGCCGACCGCAGGAAACCGTAGCCGTCCTGCAAAACTTCAAGAACGCCGCGCGAGAAATCAATCCCCCGTTCTTCCACCTGCCCGTTGCCTTGCTTGCTTGTCGCCTCAAGAATCTTGAAAATCAATTCCTGTTTGCGCATATCGCCGGCGCCGGCAATCTTTAATGCACGCGCAATTTCGGTTAGCTCGGAAATTTTCTTGGACTTTAATTCCGTTATGTCCATTGTTTCTGAATTGTTTATTGGAATATTAAAATAAATGAAAGGAAGGCTTCGTTGCACCGGTACCGCAACCGCAAAGCCGGAAATGAAGCTAATGATTACAGAATTGAATTGTGCTCCCAAACACCTGCCGCTCCGTGGAAGACTTTCCATCTTTTCCTGCGGGGAACCTGCATGAAGATCGCTGTCGTGCAAATACTCTTATGGAGGCGCATCATAAATTTCCCTGTGTATCCGCTTTTATTTGCAAATATAGCCTTTTCACAAGTAAAAATCAAGAAGATTTTTTGGGCTACGGACTTCAGCGAGAAATTGCAGGCTTGGCAAAGCGAGAAATTTAGCTGATCTCCATTCCCTGAAACTCGCTCCCATATCGAACCTGCAATGTGTTATTGAACATATTGAGCATGTTGATGAACCCCGTCAGGAACGTCAGTTCGACAATATCCGCGTCGGTGAATGCCTCGCGAAGCCGTGTAAACAACGCATCGGGAACACGGTTTGAGTCGCGTTTTATCGCTTCTGCGTATTCAATGGCAAGCCGCTCGCGGGGCGTATGCGCCTCAGCGGCGATATCAGCCTGCGGAGCCATTCCCAAGCCCTTCATAATATCAACGTGCGAATTCACGCAAAACTGGCATTCGTTTATCTGGGAAACGCGCAGTATCACTTTCTCTAATATGCCGCGTTCAAGATTTCCGTGCGGGTATATGACGTCGAATCCCGCAAACGCTTGCAACACGTTTTTATTCGTCGCGAATGCCTGAATCATTTCGGCAACCGGCAGTCCGCGTGCGAAAAGCTGTGCGCTTTCGCTGAGCGACGGATTATCCTTGAAAGCGGCAAAGTTTTGATTGGCGGTATCGGGATTTATTGGGATTCGCATGTGTTCTTTTGGAAAAAGATAGATGAAAATGTATAGAGATCGGATAAACTCGTATGAGTATTAACAAATAAATAAGGGCACGGAATGTTGTTAGGCAGCATGTACCAGCGTACCGTCGTGCAGAGAAACTCTCCGCGCTGTGGGAATCAAATCCATGAGTTCATAATCGTGCGTCGTCATCACCACGGCGGCGCCATGGTGATTGATTGCTTGCAGCAGCAGGACAATATCCTTCGCGGTTTTCGGGTCCAAATTACCCGTCGGTTCATCGGCAAGCAAGACGAACGGCTCATTCGCAATCGCCCGCGCTATCGCCACGCGCTGCTGCTCACCCGAAGATAACTGCCCCGGCATCTTACTCTTCATCCCGATTACACCGGCTTCTTCCAATGCTTCCAGCGTTCGCGCATGGATTTTTTTCTTCGGGGTGTTGGAGACGTATAACGCAACGGCGACGTTTTCAAACACGTTCCTGTCGTATAATAATTTAAAATCCTGAAACACGACGCCGAGATGCCGGCGCGCCTGCGGCAGCCGCCGCGGCGACATTGTGGAAGAAGAAAATTCCCGCATCCTGACTTCGCCATCCTTCGGCAGCACGTCAAAGTAGAGAAGACGAAGCAGCGTGGTCTTGCCAGCCCCGGACGCACCCGTGACGAAAATGAACTCCCCCGGCTTCACGTCCAGCGAAATATCACGAAGAACGGTATTGTCGCCAAGCGAAACAGTAACGTGCGATAAGGAAATCATTTTATCCGTTCTGTGTTACTTCGCGACCGGGGCGTCCAATTTACGGTGGAGAACGTCGTTCACGATTTTGGGATTCGCTTTCCCTTGCGTTGCTTTCAATACCTGCCCGACAAAAAAACCGAAGAGCGAGTTCTTCCCGCCCTTGTATTTTTCCACTTCCCCCGTATGCGCCGCAATAATTTCGTCAATGGTCTTTTCAATCGCCGATTCGTCCGAAACCTGCAACAACCCTTTTCGCTCAACGATTGCGCGCGGGGATTCATCCGCTGCGAGCAATTCGGGGAAAATATCTTTTGCAATCTTACCCGAAATAGCGCCGGAAGAAATCAACGCCACAAGCTCCGCCAAACGCGTAGGTGTAAGCGCAAACTCCTGAATCGTTTGTTTGTGCTCCCCAAGAATTCGCAGCACTTCGGTGATAATCCAATTACTGACTAATGTGTATGCACCGGCGGGGGCGTCTTTCGATTTATTCAATGCCGCGCTTGCTTGTTCAAAATAATCCGCAAGCTCTTTTTCTTCCGTCAATATTGCCGCATTGTACGCGGGAATCGCGTATTGCTCCACAAGCCGCCATTTGCGTGAAAGCGGAAGTTCGGGAATCGCCTGCTGCACGCGCACCAGCCACTCGTCGCTTACGACGACCGGCACAAGGTCTGGTTCGGGAAAATAGCGGTAGTCGTGCGCCTCTTCTTTCGATCGAGAGGTGCGAACTTCGCCGGACGCCACGTCGAATCTGCCCGTTGCACTTGCAGAACGCACAACGGTTTCCCCGGCATTTTCGGAATCTGCGAGCGCATCGTACATGTCACATTGGCGGACAATCTCATATTCAATTGCGCTTTCAACACTTTTGAATGAATTGAGATTTTTAATTTCCGTGCGCGGATTCAAAATCGTCTCGCCTTTTTTTCGCACCGATACGTTCACGTCGCACCGCAGCGCCCCTTCCTCCATATTACCGTTGCATATTCCGAGAGCCATAACGATTTTTCTCAGCTCTTTTACGTATTGCACGGCTTCCTTCGCGCTGCGAATATCCGGCTCGCTGACGATCTCGATAAGCGGCACCCCGCTCCGGTTCAAATCAACCAGAGTATCAATGCCGATATCATGGATGGATTTCCCTGCGTCTTCCTCCATGTGAATGCGCGTGACGCCGATGCGTTTGAAATTTCCCGAGGAGCGTTTCTCATTCGTTTCCGAATCTGCGACGGAATCTTCAATTTCAATGTATCCGTGGTAGCAAATCGGATCGTTGTGCTGGGATATCTGATATCCCTTGGGAAGGTCGGGGTAGAAATAATTTTTCCGGACGAACGTTGACTGGGAACGGATGGAACAATGTGTTGCCGCGCCCATCCGAAGAATATACTCGACCAAATTCTTATTAAGCGAGGGCAGTGCGCCGGGGAGTCCGAGGCACACGGGGCAGGTATTCGTATTCGGGGAAAGTCCGTATTCGGTGGCGCATGTACAAAACGCCTTCGACTTCGTCAACAGCTGCGCATGAACTTCCAAACCGATTACGGCTTCATAGTCATTGACCATAATTCATTCTTTCTATCTCTTTGTATCTCAATGGCTTAATGATTTTTTTGCCACCCTGTGTATTCGGGCAGCAGCGAATGCGCGCTTCCGGTATCTTCCGCAACTTCCGTCGAAAGCGTAAGGTCATGCGCGGTATTCTTCCAAAACATAACGGGCATGTGGGAACCGCCGAATTTCCCATTGGAGTTCATATATTTCTCATTAATCATATCGAGATATTGCATTACCGGGCTTTGTGCATCGTACCGATAGAGAAGCGCCTGCGTGAGATGGGAGAATGTGAACGAAACTTCGCCGTTCAGTTTGCCGCTGCTTTCGTACAGCCGCTTGTGAATGTCGGAAACATCCGGGTACAAGCTGTCCACTTTAACGCCGCCAACATAATCGTTCACCAATTCCGCAAAATCTTTCGCGACAGTCGCAGAATCGTCGCCATTTGAAAAAATATTGACGAACGTTACGGTCCCTTTGCCGCTCTCGCCGTCGGCATTCAGTTGATAGTAATATTCCTTCCGTTCAACGGAAAGGCATCCGCATGCAATACACGCAAGCACAATGCAATTGAGTACGACACAGGCGGTTTTCATGTGAAGGGGTGTAAAACGTAATCTTCAAGGATGGGAAACAACACGAATAGTAAACGCACGATAAATGTGAAAGCCCCGGAAAGGCGGGGCTTTCGCGCAATACTTCGGGCTCTCTTAAAATGGGAGGTCGTCCGGCTTCATTCCGCCGTGCGCCGATGGCTCGCCAATTGAAGGAGACGGTGGCGGAGGTGGGAAATTTGAGCCGCCGTCGCCGCTGCCTGAGCGTCCGTCGAGCATAATCAAATCGTCCGCAACGACTTCCGTCGTATAACGTTTCACGCCTTCTTTATCTTCGTAATTCCTCGTTTGCAGGCGTCCTTCAATATAGACCTTCTTCCCCTTTTTCAGATATTCACCGCAGATTTCCGCAAGACGGTCCCATGCGACGATATTATGCCATTCCGTGCGCTCCTGTTGATTGCCCTCTTTGTCCTTCCACGACATGTTTGTTGCAATCGTGAACGACGCAACAGCCAAGCCTGTTGCCGTATAGCGTAATTCCGGGTCCTTGCCGAGATTACCGATTAAGAGCACTTTATTTAAACTTTTTGTTGCCATGTTTTACGCTAATAATGCTTTATAAAAAAAATTGAGAATGGTGCGGGTAAAATTAATCAACTATCTGACTCAATGTAAATATACGCCTCTTGCACACACGTATCAAGGGAAAGCGCGGGATTCCACACCGGGGAAATATTTTTATTGTGTGATACTCACACAATACCGCTACCGCGACAGAAACAAGGTCTTATCTATTTTATCCACGTTCCCGACGACTGCAAAGTTTATATTCCGCATGTATTTTTTCGCGGCGGCTTGAATGTCCGCAGGCGTTAAACGCTGTATAATCGGAACAATCTCTTGCGACCGCTCCCATGAACCCGTAAGGATTTGATACATCCCAAGAATTTTTGCCTGCTGTTCATTCGTTTCGTCCGACATATACCGCGCAGTGATGAACTGCGCAACTTGCCCCTGCAATTCTTCTTCCGGCATTTGATGCTGCTGCATACTGTCTATGCAGGCGAACATGACGGAAACCGCCGAATCGGGCAGGGTCGTTGTAACATACACGAAACCTGTTGACGTTCTATTCGGGTTTATAGATGATTCAGGCGCGTAACTCAGATTGCGTTTCGTCCGGACTTCTTCAAACAAGCGATCCGAAAGAGTTGTGGTTGCAATAACCATAGACCAATAATCATCGCTTGTCCTGTTCGGCGCGCTATAGTCTCCAAGGATGTACGTTGTCGGCAAACGTTTTGAAGCCATGACAAGTCCCGGCATTGAGGCTTGCCGCGGCGTTGGAAGCACAGGAGCGGCGTATTGACCGTCGGGGAGTTTTCCAATACTCGATTCAATCTTTTGTTTTAATTCGCCTTGGTCTATATTGCCGACGACGACAAGCAGCAGGCGTGATTTCACAAATAATTCCTTGAAATGCGCTTGAAGGTCCTTTGCCGTAATCTCTTTCACTTCACCAATAGATGGTCTCCGCGCGTACGGATGCCCGTCGAAATACAGGCTGTCCGCCAAGTACGACACGTATGAATCGGGGCTGGATTTGATGGATTTGATTTCTGTTATCGTATTACGTTTGCTGTTTTTAATTTCCACGCTGTCAAACGAAGGCGACGTGATCACTCCGGCGAACAAATCCCATGTATCCGAAAAACTTTCCTTCACGGAGCGGAATGAAAACGTCGAATAATCGTCGCCAGCCGAACCGGCGATTGTGGAAACCATTTTGGTAAGTTTATTTTGGTACTGGTCTTTCGTCATGCCCGTTGTGCCGCTTGAGGCGGCGATACCGAGCGTCAAACCTTCGAGCGCGACGGATTCCGTCGCCGGCAAATACGACGTTCCGCCTTTGATAAAACAAATCACGCTCACAACATTGTTGGCGGCAACCGGACGCAGAATCACGTCTATGCCGTCAACGTTGAATGCATGCGTATCCGATTGCGCCGTTGCAACCCGTGCACATGCGGCGCTGAGTATGAGCAGGATTATCGTTTTCATGTTCACGAGAGACATCTTCATTATAATAATTGTTTCAATACCATGCGACAAAAATACAAAAGTCGGTATAAACGGGCAATCGCATTGTTACGGAGTACGCGCATATTGTATTTTACTCTGTATTTTATTGTAAGGAAATTTTCGTGAATTTTCCATTGTGAATACTTACTTAATGCACGAAGCGCGCACCGCGGCGGCGAAATTTTTCAAATTGTTTCACCGCCGGCGGTTGGCAATAGCCCGCGGATTTTTTGCGTGCGCCGTTTTTCTTGGCGCTATCCTGTATGGATACGGCAAAACTTTTGTTTTGCCCGCGACACCCGGCGGATACATCGGAATATCTTTTTCACCGTGTTCCGCCCAAAACGGCAAAACCGCCGCAGCCGCTCCCGATACGACAAAATCACCGGTTATTCAGTCATCGGTCGGCTCAACCAAATCGCCGTTTACCCCGGCGCAAGACTCGACGTATAATCGCAGTAAGCGCGTTCATGTATCTTCACGCGCGCGGCTGCGGCACGATATAGCGGGAACGGATTCGGCATGGAACGCGGAAATGAACCGGCGCAGCAACTTGCCTGAAGCGATTATGATGCGCAACCTTGCAATGGATCCGCGTCAAATAACGCCGACGGGTCAAGATATCATACAACACGCGAAGCAATATTCCCCCGGCATCCCGCCCGATTACATCCCAAACATTTCGCAAGCGACGCTTTCTATTCCGTTTTCCATGGGCGGCATACTTGGCTACGAAGAGGACGTTTCGCCGTCTATTTCATACTCCGTCCGGCAGGCATCCGACGTGAGCATTATCATTTATACTACCTCCGGCGATTCCATCGCACATCCGATGCACGCATTTCAACAAGCAGGCGGGCATTCATTTACATGGGATGAACGCGACGACGGCGGCAACCGCGTTCGCAGCGGAGATTATATCGCGGAAGTCTATATCGGCGATATACAAATCGTCCGCAAACACATCAGAG